>MTLE01005177.1_pt1 | contig 15436 bp, 12 predicted proteins | sample 1982461 | NCBI WGS metagenome assembly MTLE01 (sample SAMN05712605, study PRJNA340218) | biofilm metagenome | isolation source: sample SPL anode biofilm adapted to -200 mV | place: USA | collected 2012-02-03
TTCGTTGAAGTATTTCAACGCGTTGGCATAGCCTTTTTTGTCGTAATCAAGCATTCCGAGCATTAAGTTGGTTCTGTCGTAAAACGGAGAATAAGGATGCTGGAAAAGATAATTTTTCAGTTGTAACTGTGCATCGTCCTGATGCAGTTCGTAGGCGTTGGCAGCCATGTAGTATTGTGCTTCCTGAATTTGTCCAGCCTGCGTTGGATTGGTGGTTTTCAGAAAATCTTCAAAACTTCTGTACGAAGCGGCATATTTTCGTTGAACAAATAATTCTTTTCCCTGATTGAAAAGGACATCCGGATTCGTGTAAATAAGTGTATGCTGGGCAAATAAATCGCCACACATTAAACTTATAAGTAAACTCAAAACGATCGTTTTTTTCATCGTGCAATGCATATTTAAATGTATGATTTTTGAATTTTATGTAATCTGAGAGAGTAAAAACTTATTTTTTGTTGAAATGAAAATAAGCATTTTTGCAGTTAATTCGTGAGAATTTTAAGTTTGCAAAGATACTAATTTCGATTTATTTATTTTTTCTTTAAGAATATTTCAATTCCTTTTTTTATTGATTTTAAACCAAAAAGTTGCGGGTTAAGTTCGTTTACCGGGACAAAAAAACAGTCTTCAACATCATCGGATGCCTGCAGATTTTCATTGTCAGTCAGTCGGCAACTGTAGAATAAATCAAGTGTCGGGATCGTCATTCCGGAGTATTCGTATTCATTTGGAAGCGAAAAAAGATATTGCGAATCTTTCACTTCCGCATTCAGTTCTTCCTTTATTTCTCGTCTCAAAGCTTCTTCCGCGGTTTCGTTGGCATCCACAAATCCGCCGGGTAAATCCCACGTGCCTTTTTCAGGTTCTTTGCCCCGTTTGCAAACCAGTAATTCCTGTTTGTCATTCAAAATAAAAGTTGCTACTGCTGCCGACGGATTCACGTAAAAGACAAAACCGCACGAAACGCAGCGTTTTGATTTTACATTGTTTTGAATAAATTTCGCCGAACCACAGGCCGGGCAATGAGTGAATAATGTTGAAAAATGCATAAAATATCTATTAATTATGACTAAAAGCAAAGATACGGTTTATTCAATTAATTTAAAAAAATCGTACTGTACATATTTCTTTGTTTTTAATAATTTGTAATAATTCAACTGGTTATGACCTGAGAATTTGCAGGCCGGAAGGTACAATACGGAACTTTAGGTTGAATCGGGAAACAGACTTCAAATATCATTCCTAAAACGTAAAAACTCCGGAGTTGTTATATAAAAACAGAACTTTCTACAACGAATCCTGTTCATAACTTTTGGCTAAAGGGTTTAGCCAATTGCATTTAAAATACTATTTTTGCAAAAAACTGAAGCTCATGAGCCGAAAATTATCTTTCTCAAAGGACGAAGAATCCAACGATATTGTAAAGCGATACGAACAATTCCTTTCAGGAACTGCTACCGGATATTTTGATGTGGAAGAACTGGAAACAATTGTTGAGTTCTATTTGCGAAAAGGCCGGACAAAAGATTGCAGCAAGGCGTTGGATTTGGGTATGCAGTTGCACCCCAACAGCAATGCCCTGAAAACCAAACGTGCCAAAATATATCTGGCTACAGGCGACAGTCAAAAAGCGCTCAGAATTCTTGAATCTCTTACTGAAACTACTGACTATGAGGTGATACTGCTTAAAATAGAGGTATTGATAAGAATGGAGAGAATGAATGAAGCACGTGTTTTGAGCGACATGTTGATAAAAGAAGAATCGGAAGATCTTGATAATGTCTGCCTTGATATAGCGTTTATTTATTTAGGTCAGGGTGAATATGAAATTGCGCAGGAATTGCTCGAAAAAGGCGATGCATTTAATAAAAGAAATGTCGACCTGCTTTTTGAACTTGCCTTTTGTTACGAACAGAATGATTCGTTTACCAAAGCCATAGAAACGTATAACAGAATTATCGATATAGATTCTTACATGGATGAGGCATGGTTTAATCTGGGGCAGATTTATTTTGCCATGCAGGATTTCCTCAACGCGCTCGAAGCATATGATTTTGCACTTACCATTGATGATAAAGACTCGCTTACCTGTTTGCAGAAAGCACATGTACATTTTCAGCTGAATCAATTTAAAGAAGCGATAGACACGTATCAGGAGTACAGGAAAATGGCTTCTGACAACTGGCAGACTGATCTTTTTATCGCTGAATGTTATGAAAAAATGGAGCAGTACGATAATTCAATTATCTATTATAAAAAATCGCTTGAGGCTCACCCGGAAAACTACGAGGCGCTTACAGGAATTGCGATTTGTCTGCTTGAACAGGAAAAATTTCTTGAAAGCATTGATTTTGTGCAACGCGCGCTGGCAATAAATGAAAATGCATCGGATGCTTGGGTTTATCTGGCCGAAGCTTATGTAGGACTTGAGCAAAATGACAACGCTTTACTTGCTTATCTGAAGTCGATTTCACTTGATCCCGAGCAACCCGACACTTTAATGGCAATTGCCAATATCTGTCTTGAAAAAAGTGAATATGCCACAGCTATTCAATATTATCTGACCGCGAAAGATTTTGATAAATCACTGGAATATATTGACTTGTTTATATCAGTAGCCTATTATAAATCAGGCGACAGAGAAAAATCGGAAATGTATTTCAAACAGGCCATTGCAGACAATGAAAATGCCGCCGGTTTGTTTTATGAACTTTGTCCCGAAGCGCCAAATCCCTTATACTGATTTAATTATTGAAATTTAATTTTTATGATAAAGAAAACCCTGATATTCATCGCTTTTTTTCAACTCTTTTTTTCTTTTGATGCTATCTCTCAAAATCAAATCACAACAAATAAGGATACTCTTTCATTGGTACAAAGTGTCGAAAAATGGTACGACGCCAATATGAATTACGGAAGTATAACGGCTTTGATGACCATCGAAAGTTCGTTTATACCATTTCCTTCCGAGATTGTTATTCCACCGGCAGCTTACATTGCCAGTAAGCCTGACAGTAAATTAAATATATTTCTGGTGATACTGTTCGGTACGCTTGGTGCAATTATCGGCGCATTGATAAATTATGTACTTGCCCTCTGGCTCGGAAGGCCAATAATCTATAAGTTTGCTGATAGTAAGTTAGGGCATGTTTTTTTGCTGAGCAGTGAGAAAATTCAAAAAGCTGAAAATTATTTTAACGAACGCGGAAAAATCTCAACGTTTGTGGGTCGTCTGATTCCGGGTATTCGTCAGTTAATATCTATTCCTGCCGGATTGGCGAGAATGAACATGGTCAGTTTTATTTTGTACACCTTTCTGGGGGCCGTTATCTGGAACAGTGTTCTTGCACTGCTGGGTTATATAGCTCAGGGACAGTCCGATTTAATCAATAAATACAGCCACGAACTCAGTGTGGCAATTTTAGCCGTATTTTTAATTTTAATTGTCTATTTTATTTTAAAAAATCTTCGAAAAAAATCAAAGAAATGAAACAGTTTGGGTTGATAGGTAAGCCGTTAGTGCAGTCTTTTTCAAAAAAATATTTTACTGCAAAATTCGAAGCAGAAAAAATTGATGCAAAATACGATTTGTTTGAATTGCAGGAAATATCTGAATTTACTGCTTTAAAGNNTCCGCCCGACCTTTGTGGCTTGAACGTGACAATTCCTTACAAACAACAGGTAATGCCATATCTCGATGAAATGGATGAAACCGCCTCCGAAATTGGAGCTGTAAATGTCATTAAGTTTATTCATAAAGATAATAAGTTGATCCTCCGAGGATATAACTCTGATGCCATCGGGTTTGAGAATTCTATAAAACCCATGTTGAAATCCAATCATAAAAAAGCATTGATATTGGGAACGGGAGGCGCCTCGAAGGCAGTTGATTATATTTTAAGGAAACTGAATCTTGAGACAACGCTGGTTTCAAGAACCGAAAAGCCCGGAATGCTGACATATGAAGCTCTTACAGAAGAAATAATGTTTGATAATCTGGTAATTGTAAATGCATCGCCGGTTGGAACTTTTCCCAATGTGGATGAATGTCCCGATATTCCGTATGAGTTTCTGACTAAAAACCATTTACTTTATGACGTTGTTTATAATCCGGGAGAGACGTTGTTCCTGAAAAAAGGGAAGGAGCAGGGTGCTGCCATCATGAACGGAGAGGGCATGCTTAACGGACAAGCTGTGGCGGCATGGAAAATATGGAATGAAATGTAATTTTTTCCGGAGCCTGTTTTCTTCAAAATTTTTTGGAAATGAAATATCTGAGAAAATATGAAGATGTAAATGTTTTTGCTTTAAATGGTAAACGATTTATACTGGGGGCCGCATTTACCATCCCGGGAATAGGTATATTTATCGGTGAAAATCAACGAAATAACAAAGGGCTGCTTCGACATGAATTTGGTCATGTGCTGCAACGCAGAGAAAAAGGTTTTATGTATTTCTGGTTATATGTCGCTCCGTTAAGCTTATGGAGCGCCGCTAAATCAGTGAGGAATAAAAATCATAAACACATGCACACCAAAAGTGAATGGCTGGCTAACCAATTGTCATACAATTATTTCAATCAACCGGATGACTGGGATTTTAATAAATATCCGATAGATAATCATCAAGTTCCAAAATAAATATACCCTGTTGGTTATTTCTGATTAATTTCATCAAAAAGTCCTTCGCAGGCATCTTCCAATAAATCAATAACATTCTCAAATCCCTGATCGCCACCATAGTATGGATCCGGAACATGATCTGCCCGGAATTTACGACAGAAATCTGTCATTCTGTAAATTTTCGAATCTTCTTCCTGCGTCATCGAAAGTTGCTTTAACCCGGCAATGTTTTGGTCATCCATACCTATAATCATGTCGAACCTGTCAAAATCAGCCCGTGTAAACCTGCGTGAACGGTGAGTGAGGTTATAACCTCGTTTGCCAGCATGATAACGCATGCGGCTATCAGGTAATTCGCCCTGATGAAAGCCGATAAATCCGGCTGAATCCACTGTAAACCTGCTTTTCAGCTTGTTTTTTTCAATGATTCTGTTAAAAACTCCTTCTGCCATGGGCGAACGGCAGATATTTCCCAGACAAACAAAAAGTATGGATAATGGTTTTGTTTCTTTTTCCATAATTAAAAAATGAAAAACCTCCTTATTTCCCGTTTCAGGGATAGATAAGGAGGCTTATAGTTTTCAGTTGCAAATGATTAAATTATTGCAAATCAGTTGCTTTATTTAAATTGATAAAATCTGTAAGACTCCAACCAGATTTTCATTTACCGGTTTATCGTCTTTAATTGCCTTGGTAAAAGGAACGTTCACAATTTCGTCATTTACAATTCCGATCATAATGCTTCGTTGTTCGTCCAGTAAAGCGTCGATGGCAGCAACTCCCATTCGGCTGGCCAGAATTCTGTCGTACGCAGTAGGCGAGCCACCACGCTGAATATGTCCTAAAATCGTTACACGTACGTCGTATTCAGGATGTTCAACGTGCATTCTTTCGGCCAGTCCGGTTGCACCACCTGTAATTTCACTTTCGGCAACAATTACAATACTGCTGTTTTTTGATTTTCTGAAACCGTTTTTGATAAGTTCTTCCAGTTGATCCACTTTTGTTTCACGTTCAGGAATAATTGCCGCTTCGGCACCGGAAGCCAGCGCGCTGTTCAAAGCAAGAAAACCCGCGTCACGTCCCATAACTTCTATAAAAAACAGACGTTCGTGCGATGAAGCGGTATCACGGATTTTATCCACTGCGTCGATAATTGTGTTCAGAGCTGTGTCATAACCAATTGTTGAATCAGTGCCGTATAAATCGTTGTCAATGGTTCCGGGAAGTCCCACAATTGGCACATTATATTCCTGAGCAAAAATTCGGGCACCGGTAAAAGTTCCATCACCGCCAATTACAACCAGTGCATCAATTTCTTCTTTTTGCATATTCTCAAATGCCAGTTTCCTTCCTTCGGGTGTTCTGAATTCAGCACAACGGGCACTTTTCAGAATTGTTCCTCCATGCTGAATAATGTTGCTAACATTCTGAGTTTGAAACTCTTTGATTTCGCCGGTAATTAAACCTTTGTAACCTTTGTAAATTGCTTTAACACGTATTCCATTAAAAATTGCTGCACGTGTTACCGATCGAATTGCAGCGTTCATTCCCGGAGCATCACCACCTGAGGTGAGTACGCCAATTCTGTTAATCTTTCTTTTTGCGTTCATAAAAGTCAAAATAGCGCGACAAAATTACTCTTTTTTATTCGTATTCAAATTTATACTTTTGCAACATGAAAATAGCAGATTCAGACCTGGGGGAGAGACCCCTTTTCCTGGCGCCGATGGAGAATGTCACGGACGCCTCCTTCAGATTTATCTGCAAAGAGTTCGGTGCAGATATGATGTACACCGAATTCATCTCCTCCGATGGCTTGATCAGAGACGCAAAGTCCTCCCTTGCTAAGCTGGAGATATTCGATTATGAGCGACCAATCGGAATCCAGATATATGGTCATATACCAGAGGCGATGGAAGAGGCGGCAAAGATGGCCGAAGATGCAAATCCCACACTTATAGATATTAATTTCGGCTGTCCCGTCAACAAGATTGCGAATAGGGGAGCCGGCTCCGGAATGATGCGCTATCCTGAAAGGATGGTCGATATAACCAGACAGGTTGTGCAGGCGGTCAAGCTGCCGGTTACAGTCAAGACAAGGCTCGGCTGGGACGAGAATTCCAAGATTATCGTGGAACTCGCAGAGAGGCTTCAGGATGTTGGGATTGCTGCCCTGACAATTCACGGAAGGACACGCTCACAACTTTATAAGGGCGAGGCTGACTGGCGGCTGATAGGTGAGGTAAAGGCAAATCAGAGAATTCATATCCCGATAATAGGAAACGGAGACATCTCCACACCGGAGGAAGCTAAAAGTGCTTTCGAGAATTACGGTGTCGATGCAATTATGATAGGAAGGGCAACTTATGGCCATCCATGGATTTTTAAAGAGATAAAGCACTATCTTACGACAGGAAATCCTATGCCCGAATTAACTCTTGAAGAGAAGAAAGACCTGGCTCTCCGCCATTTACAAAAATCTATCGAGATTAAGGGAGAGAGAAAAGGTGTTCTTGAGATGAGAAGACATCTCTCATGTTATTTCAAGGCTATACCGCATTTCAAGGAGACCAGGCAGAGGCTTGTCACAGAAAACGACCCGGAAGAACTAATAAAGATTATCAAGAATATAGGATGAAAAAATTTTTTATCAACAACATTCTCCTCTTACCATACTTAATCATACTTAAGCTAAGGCACTACTGTTACGACAACGGTATCTTCAAGTCCCGGAAATTCGACATACCTATAATATCTATAGGCAACATTGCGATTGGTGGAACAGGTAAGACGCCTCATACAGAGTATTTTATCAAGAAAATGATGCCTACTCACAAAGTTGCCGTGCTTTCCAGAGGATATGGGAGAAAAACCAAGGGATTCCGTCTTGTTCAAACTGACAGTACTGTCAGAGAGGTTGGTGACGAGCCGCTGCAGATGAAACGTAAGTTTATAGATGTAGTGGTTGCCGTTTGCGAGAAGAGGGTGAAGGGGATAGAATTGCTGCTTGCACTTCCCGAGGAGGCAAGGCCTACTGTCATTATCCTGGATGATGCTTTTCAGCACAGAAGAATTACTCCGTCAAAGAACATATTACTGGTTGACTATAACACCATGCTCGAACCGAACATACTCTTTCCCTTTGGCAGGCTTAGAGATTTACCGGAACAGAAAAGGCGTGCGGATATGGTGATTGTAACCAAATGCCCCGGAGAGATATCTCCTGAAGAGCGATTTATCAGAGAGCAGCACCTTAAATTGTCGAAAAATCAGCAGCTTGCATTTACAACACTCAAATACGGGGATCCTCAGAGTGTCTTTGAAGGGGCGGACAGGAGATACATTTACTCCAAATATGCTATTCTTATTACAGCAGTGGCAAATCCGAGACCTTTGCAGTTCCAGTTGCTCCCGGACTACAAAATCATTGAAAAGATGAACTTCAGGGATCATCACAACTTTACGAAGGTTGAGGTGCGCAAGATAAACCGGAAACTGGCAAAGAATCCTAAAGCAGTAATCTTTACTACAGAAAAGGATGCTCAAAGAATGATGGAGAAGACAAAATTCTCACAATCCGTGAAGGAAAGGATGTTTTATATACCGATTGAGGTGGCTTTTATTAATGAAAATGCGGAAATGTTATAAATGTGTTATATAAAATTTACAATTAGTTACGATATATAAGCAAAAATCGAACAAGGGCGAAATTCTAATATAATCAAACTCTTAATTGTATTATTGTACAATAATATAAGCATCGCATATAAGATAGTTAAAAATTGTAATTCTTTATCAAATTTAAGAGAGAATTTGTAGAACATATTGCAAATTTTCCTACTTTTGCCTAATAGTGTAAATTCACATTCATTAACAACTCATAATTACTAACCTAAATTATTAAACTCATGCATGTTTTACAAGTAGGAAGCCGATTAGTACGCAATGTGCTGTCGGTTTTTGCCCTGATGCTTTTTGCAGGATCCCTATGGGCACAGAACATTACGGTTCAGGGTAGAGTCATAGACACTCGGGGCGATGCAGTCTTGGGTGCTGCCGTAATTGTAAAGGGTACTAAAAGCGGAGTTTCGACTAACGAAACCGGTCAGTATCTAATTAAAGTAAGACCTGACGCAACGCTCGAATTTTCTTCCATGGGAATGAAAACCGTCGTTGTAGATGTAAGGAACAGGACAACAATTGACATTGTCATGCAAGACGACGCATCTGTATTGGAAGACGTCGTCATGGTTGCTTACGGTTCTCAGAAAAAGGAGAGCCTTACAGGTGCCGTTTCAACAGTAGATGTTAAAAAGAGTCTGACTTCAAGGCCAATCGCTGATGTTGGTAGAGCCCTTCAGGGAACCACAGCCGGTCTTATCGTCACCACTAAAGAGGGTGGACTCGGCGGATCTCCTACAATGAAAATCAGGGGTAATACAAGTACCCTTGGTGGTGGATCAGGTAATCCTCTTATCGTGTTGGACAACGTAGAGGTTCCAGACTTGTCTTATGTTAATCCTGACGATATCGAGAGTATCTCTGTATTGAAGGATGCTTCCACAACCGCTATCTATGGAGCCAGAGCTGCTTTCGGAGCAATTCTGATAACTACCAAGAAAGGAAAGAAAGACGAAGGCGTTCAAGTACGTTATTCAAACAACTTCTCATGGTCTAAACCTACAAAAGTTCCTGAGCCATTGAGACCAGACCTTCAGCTGACATACTCTTGGTTACAAAGAAACCACCTTGCAGCTACACCTACTTATAATCTCGGTGTAATCGGTTCTATCTATTACAATCCTGACATGATTGTCAAGGTTAAGGAGTATTGGGACAATTATAAATATGGTGACCAATTCGGCCCGGAGATGGTACAGGGACGTGACTATGATTACGGAACAGGCGGTGATGCCACCAAGATGTATTTCTACAGATCATGGGACCTTTACAATATGTATTATAACAAAACCGCTCCACAGCAGAATCATAACATCTCTGTAACCGGTGGTACAAAAAATACAAAATATAGCTTGTCTGTAGGTTCACTTAGTCAGAGAGGTATGATCAAACCTTTCAAGGATACTTACAACCGTATGAACGTGAATGCCAGTATAGAGACAGATGTTAACAAGTATCTCACTGTAAGGAGTGGATATATGTTGTCAAAATCAGAGACAGTAACTCCATTTGTTTGGAACTCTTCATACTATCCTCCTATTTATTACATGTACAGATGGCAAAGCATCTATCCATATGGTACTTTCGGCGGGTTGAAAACACGTAATGCAATCACTGAGCTGGAAGCTGCAAAACCTGTTGAGGCGGTCACTTACTTCCAACGTATCAACTTGGGAACATCACTGCATATTGTAAAAGGACTTGATGTAAACTTTGACTATGTAGCTAGTTTAACCAATTGGGATCAGCATAAACAAGGTGGAAATATCGGCGGTATCAATGCGTTCAACACATTAAGTTCTACATATCCAACCATTGAGCAGCTTTATAACCCAAGCTATTCCACTGCTTCATATAACTATATACAAGAGGATAATTCCAGAACTGTCAGGAATACATACAATGCCAATATTCAGTATGAGAACACCTCTCTGACAAATCATTATTTCAAGGTGCAGTTAGGTAGCAATATTGAAGACTCTGAATATAAATACTACTATGCAAAGAGAATGACTCCTTACGATCCGGATAAAGGAGAATTGAACCTTGCCGGTGGTGACCAGTTTGTAAGTTCAAGTCACTCATGGTGGTCAGTTGCAGGTTTCTATGCAAGATTGAACTACTCGTTCAAAGATAAATACTATATTGAGTTGAACGGACGTTACGACGGCTCATCAAAATTCTCTGGTGATTCACGTTGGGGCCTCTTCCCTTCAGCATCTGCTGCATGGCGTATTACTGAAGAGCCTTGGATGGCCAATGTAAAAGAGATCATGCCTTCTTTGAAACTGCGTCTGTCTTTAGGTTCCAATGGTAACCAAGATGTACCTGCCGGTTCCTTCAGCCCTACAATGAGCGTTACCAACCCATCAGGTTCATCTAACTATTGGCTGATCGGTGGTAATTATACCCCTTATGTAGGTTTACCATATAACCTTATTGACCCTAATATCACTTGGGAGACAGTTACAACCTATGACGCAGGTATAGACGCATCATTCTTTAAAGGTGACCTCTCTTTGACTTTTGACGTATACAGACGTATAACTTCAGATATGCTATCAGCCGGAGCAACACTTCCAGTTTCTATTGGTGCTTCTGCTCCTAAAACCAACTTCGGTGAGTTGACAACAGATGGTTTTGAGTTGACCTTAAATTACGGACACACTTTTGCAAATGGCCTTAGAATCAATGTTGGCGGTCAACTGACAGACTATAAGTCAACCATTACCAAGTGGAATGCAGCTGCGGATCCGGCTATCGGCAATTATTATGACGGATATGTACTTGGTAGTATCTATGGTTTTAAAGCTGAGAGATTGTTCCAGAAGAGTGACTTCGAATATGATCAGGATGGTAAACTCGTTACTGTAGTAGTCGATGGTAAGACTCAGAATGTATACAAGAATCTTGCACCTGGTTACCAGAAAGCTATGGAATCCAACACAGCAGCCTTCATGTTCGGTCCTGGTGATGTAATGTTCAAAGATCTTGACGGTGATGGTATAATTGATTACGGAAGCAACACTATCGGTGATCCTGGTGACAGGACAATCATCGGTAATAACCAGCCTAGATATATTTATGGTATAAGACTCGGTGGTGCTTGGAAAGGATTCGACCTCGACATGTTCTTCCAAGGAGTCGGCAAACGTAGGTTGTGGGCAACAGGTAATACAGTACTTCCAGGTTATACAGGAAGTGAGCAGGCCTTCAAGGGTACTGATGACTATTGGACAGAAGACAATACAGGAGCATACTTCCCAAGACCTAGGGATTATGGCCAGACAGCAAAATGGAACTATGTTTGCAACGACAGATACCTGCTCAATATGGCTTATTTAAGACTTAAGAGCCTCGTTGTCGGTTATACATTACCAACTAGCCTGACAAAGAAGGTTATGATACAAAAAGCCAGAATCTATTTCAGTGGTGAAAACTTACTGACATTCGACAAGTTGGCTAATACAGCAGTAGATCCCGAAACAGACTGGACCGCAGTTACTGAAGGTGACTCAAGGTCATTCGGACGTAGTTATCCGTATAGTAAATCTATCTCATTCGGTATTCAAGTAGATTTTTAACAATTAATGAGTATGAAAAAAATATATATTTTATTATTTCTTGCATTAGCCCTAAGCTCGTGTGACAAATATTTAGACAGAAAACCTCTTGACACTTTTGATGCTACTAACTTCTGGGTTAATGAGAACAATGTCAGGTTATATGCCCAAGGTTCTTATGTGCATAGAAACAGTATGACAGGTGTTAATACGACCAACGAGGCATATTTCTTCGGATATGGGACTGGTTATACCTATCCTAAACTCTTTATGTGGGCTCCATGGTCAGATGAGTTTGTAAATTCAAGTTCTTGGACTAGCACGGTAACCACTACTCAGTCATATCTTAACTTCGACTTTGCTATGATAAGGAGACACAATATCATGCTTGAAGAGGTTGATAAGATGACTACTATTACCGAAGAGGCACGCAATCACTGGAAAGGTGTTGCAAGATTCTTCAGAGCAATGGAATATAAGAGATTGGGAGGAATGTTCGGGGATTTCCCTATTTTTACAACAACTCAGCCAACAAATTCTGACTCATTGTACAAAGACAGGGATCCTCTATATAAAGTTGCCCTACAGGTATTGGCAGACTACCAGTATGCTGCTGCAAATGTAAGAGTTAATGACGGCGCATATCAGATTAACAAGAATGTAGTATTGGCCTATATGACCAGGGATATGCTCTATTTGGGAACTTTGATGAAATATCACAACAAAGACGGAGCAGGAGCAGTAAATGCTTGTCTTGCAGGTTGTAAATGGGCAGCCGAGCAGTTGATGGCCACAGGAAAATATGCAGTCACAGATGACTATCGTGCTGTATTTTCATCTGAAGATCTTACAAATAACAAAGACGTGATTTTCTCAAGATGCTATGCTGATGGTAAGGCTACACACTGTACAGTGTCATATTCAAACGGATATGAGTCACAAAACCCTTCTGCATCACAGAAGATGATTAATTCATATCTATGCGCTGATGGTTTCCCTATCGGACAGTCACCTGCATATAACTATTCATCTGACAATAATATCAGACTATATGTAGATCAGGTTAAGAACAGAGACCCAAGATTGCTTGCAACATATCGTGATGTAGAAGTAGTAAGAGGCTGGGCAGCTGGTGCAGCAACAGCGACTGGAATTTCTGCATGGAAATATCTTCCTTACACAGCTAATGACGTAGAAAACAAATATTTCGGTTCTATGAACATAACTGCAGCTCCTCTTATCAGATATTCTGAAGTTCTATTGAACTATGCAGAGGCTTGCTATGAGTCAGGCAGCTTTACCCAGGCAGTTGCTGATGCAACAATCAATATGCTTAGAAACCGTTCTATAAAGGTTAATAATCAGGGTACAGCTCAAGCTAAATTACCTAGAATGGTCATTACTGGTACCAATGTAACTGTTAATGGTGTTGCCATTAATGATCCTGCCAGGGATGTAACTGTAGCTCCAATCCTGTGGGAAATCCGCAGAGAGAGACAGGTAGAGTTGGCAATGGAAGGCTTCAGAAGGAGTGACCTCCAAAGATGGGCTAAATTCTCATATCTGAAAACTAAACAAGTTGATGTTAACCATCCTACAGAGTTGGCTTATGGTGCAATCTTCAATTACAGAGATTTACCTGCAGCAACCAAGAAGAGTATTAGATCAAGTAACAGCAAGCTGTTCTCTTTCACACCGGACTCTTCACGTGTAGCTGTCTACAACCTATACAGTGCTACATATTGGAGAGATTGGGATGACAATAGTGTTACATTTACCAGAAACTACTACAGTTCAATTCCTACAAACACTATCAAGTTCTATACAGATAACGGGGCAACTTTGACCCAGAATCCAGGTTGGACTAACTAAGGAATTGTTTAAAATATTATTAAAAGGGTGACCAAAATTGTGGCCACCCTTTTTTATTTTTTATAACTTTGTTGATAGTGAGAGAATAATCATTTAATAAATATATTATGTTCAAAAAAGAGGTGTATATCAATCGCCGGAGAGAGCTGGCAAAAAGTGTGAAATCGGGCTTATTGCTCTTTTTAGGCAATTCAGAAGTCGGTTTTAATTACCCTTCAAACACATATACTTTCAGGCAGGACTCATCTTTTCTATATTTCTTCGGGCTCGACGAACCGGATCTTGCTGCAGTGATCGATCCTCAGAGCGGAGAGGAGATAATATTCGGTAATGATGTCACTATGGACGATGTTATATGGATGGGGCCACAGCCCAAAATGAGCGATAAAGCGGCTCTTGTGGGCGTGACAAAAGTAATGGCTGCCGAATCACTCGAAGAGTACCTGAAAAAGGCCGTAAAATCAGGTAGAAATGTACATTTTCTCCCGCCGTACAGGGATGCCAACAAAATATTCCTGAACAGTGTTCTGGGCATACCATTTTCAGATATGAGGGCACGGGCATCGGTGGAGTTTATCAAAGGCGTGGTTACTTTGAGAGAGATAAAGCAGGATGTCGAGATTGCAGAGATGGAAGATGCTTCGAACATTGGTTATACAATGCACTATACAGCAATGAAGATGCTCAGGGAGGGGATGGTAGAGCAAGAGCTTGTCGGAGTAATGGAGGGTATAGCCCACTCTCAGGGACCAATGGCATCGTTCCCGATTATATTGTCTCAAAACGGTGAGACACTTCACAACCATACACACCATCAGGTGCTTACAAGCGGAAGACTACTGGTAATAGATGCCGGAGCAGAGAACCGTAACCATTACGCCTCCGACTTTACACGAACACTTCCTGTCTCAGGGAAATTCACTCAACAACAACAAGATATTTACACCATAGTCTCGCAGGCGAACAACCTTGCAATAGGTCTGGTGAAGCCCGGAATCACCTACAGAGAGGTACATAAGGCTGCAATAAGGCTTATGGCTCAGGGGTTGAAAAATATCGGCCTTATGAAGGGAGACATCGACGATGCAGTAGAGCAGGGAGCAGTTGCCCTCTTTATGCCTCACGGCCTTGGCCATCAGCTTGGTCTCGATGTGCACGATATGGAGGATCTCGGAGAGAACTATGTGGGTTATGATGAGAAGACTGTACGTTCTTCACAATTCGGACTCGCTTCTCTGCGTATGGGCAAGGAGCTTAGAAAGGGTCATGTAATCACTGTTGAGCCGGGTTGCTATTTTATACCTGCTCTCATAGAAAAATGGCGCAATGAGGGAATCAACAAGGATTTCATCAACTTCAATGCACTTGAGTCCTATTACAGTTTTGGCGGTATAAGACTTGAAGACAATGTGCTGGTGACAGAGAAATCTTGCCGTCTTCTTGGTTCAGGCAGGCTTCCTGTTACAGTAGAAGAGGTTGAAAAGGCTATGGGGGAATAATTCAGATACAAACTTAAACATGAAAAAACTTCTTTTTTACTGTGGTGCGGCTTTAATTTTTACAGCCGTTATGCTCTCCTCATGCTCAAAAGAGGATCAGCCGGAACCAGATGTCAAATCTGACCTTAATACCCTTAACAATATATACTTTGCGTCAAGTGAGAACCCTTCGCTGACACAGGATTGCTCACCT
>MTLE01000043.1_pt1 | contig 15429 bp, 13 predicted proteins | sample 1982461 | NCBI WGS metagenome assembly MTLE01 (sample SAMN05712605, study PRJNA340218) | biofilm metagenome | isolation source: sample SPL anode biofilm adapted to -200 mV | place: USA | collected 2012-02-03
AGTTGGAGATATACATAAGGTCAGTGATGGAGAGGGCGAAGCGGTCAGTTTTTCCCTGAAGGTACTCTTGATAGAGGATGAACGCTCTATTGGTATTCTCCCAGTTGGTATCAGCGCGGTCGGATGGCATTCGATTTCCTTATCATAAGAGTATCGAGCATTTGAATTGAAAGCCAGTTCTGGGAGGTTCATTGTGTACCAAAACAGATTGGAAATCGAAGCTCTATTGAAATTGGTAGTATGATGACACGCAATTACCGCTTGCTATCACTCCCAGATAATCTCTGCTCTAAGGAACGCGACCATACTTTCACCTTGTTCTTTCTCAAGTGGAGTGGATTCCCCATCGTCGTCAGGTGCGCCGCGAATGATAGCGTTGCCGACATAGGACAACTTCCCTGCTTTGCCCCGTAGGATGAAAGGCATCTGCCACTTGGGGAGCTTCAGCCTGAGACCGTCTTCATTGACATACATGGTTACGCCAGCCACCGGAGGCGGAGCGGACTCAAGATAGCCACCAACGATTTTTTGCATGTCTTTAAGAGTCCAGTTCTTGTCCAGAAGCTCAACCGTCTTGTTCTTGCTGTCGATCACTATTCCTGTCATTATTTTCTCCTTTGAGTAGTATGAGATATTGAGAAAAGACTGGCAAGGTCTACTTGGCGGCTTCCCTCGATAACCAGTTGAGGTAAGTAGCTCGCGTACACCCAACAAGTTTTGAGATCGCTGTCTTGTTGATGCCCAATGCCTGATATTTCTCAATCTCGGCTCTTTTTTCATCCAACTTGCTCTTACCAGCAGGACGCCCCAGTTTGACCCCAGCCGCCTTGCGGGCTTGAAGGGCAGAGCGGGTTCTGGCTGAGATGAGTTCCCGCTCAATGCGACCAGCAAGACCAAGTGCAAACACATAGGCTTCACCCGCAACTGAGCTATCAATGACAGTTCCAGATTTGGTTTCCAAGAGCTTCGCTTGAGCCTTGCGGACTTGCTCTACAATGGAAAAGAGCGATCCGACGCCGCCACGGGTGAGCCTCGAAAGCTCCCATACAGCCAGCGTTTCATCTGGTTTGAGGTTGGCGAGCGTCCGTTCCAGTTCAGGGCGATCCTTTGCACCAGAGGCAGTTTCCCGCACTATAACGGGGTCTCCAAGGCCATGTGTATGGCAGTAGTTGAGGATTTCCGTTACCTGCCTCTCGGCGTCCTGCCTGTCAGTCGATACCCTGCAATAGCCGATTACTCGTGCCATATTCACCCCTGTATAGATAATAGGTATAATGCAGAGTATATTATACACTATATGTATATATAAATCAAATAAATCACCGGCAATCTGCGTAGAGGGAATCGTTGGTTTTTCTACAGAGTCCGTATGATTTTTGTATATGGTAATAAAATATGGGTATATACTACTTCGATATAAGTATGAAAATTTTGAGGATAAGATGACGACATTTCTTGATCAACTTCAGGACAATCGGCCGAGAGAGAGTAGTGGATCGAAATCATCGAATCGCTTCGAATATCAAAAAAACTGGGCCTTGGCGAAAATTTTCGAGTTACATGCAGAGGGCGTTGATTACGCAGTCCTCTTTGACTACCATGATGATGTCTTACTTCTTGACTCCGCCTCCGCCCCACAAAAAGCACAATTTTACCAGATAAAGACTAAGCAGACTGGTGAATGGTTGATCGGCGAGCTTGTCTCTAAAGGCAATGATCGACTCTCAAAGATCGCAAAGCTCTACTCAAGCCGAATCAGTTTTGGCACGAATGCTCAGCAACTATGCTTTATGTCTAATGCCCGGTACAGATTGCGGCTTGTCGGGAAGGAAAACATTGATGATGCTTCGAACTATAACTTGATTCGATTTACTGACTTGCATGAAGATTGCAGGAAGAAAATTCATAAGGCAATCAAGCTCCAACTCAATACAAGTGTTTCTGATGACGACTTAGCGGCGATTACCTTAGCTGTTTCGGATTCAAGTATTACAGGACATATGACACACACTATAGGCTGTATTAGCTTATTCTTCTCCTCAAAGTACCCCGAGCATTCAATTGATTCAGTCTCTGTTTATAGAGTTCTCAAGACCGAAGTGGATAAGAGAAACAGCTATGAATGGAGTCATGTTGGTTTCTCGGATGTACTTCGACAAAAATCACTTTCCAGAAGCCAAGTTGACGGAATGATTTCTGAAATGCTCAGTGTAAAACGAAAATCCGTCGATTGGCCATCAATCGAAACTAACCTTCTAAACTCAAATGTAGAGATGCAGACAATACGATCTATAAAAAGAGAATTTACAAACTATGAGGTTAGAAGGATGAATCAATCCGATATAATAACCCAGCGTTTACGTCAAAGAACCAGAGAGTGCTTGGATAGAGCAAAAGGTATCGCTAACTATAACTCTCTCGTGAATGTTTTATATGGAGAAATAATGAAGTATAAAGAGTTTTCGACCATCGATGAATTCTTTTGTAAGGCTTGCATTCTCGCGGAGTATCAGGATGCTTGAGAAACAAAACAATGAGTGTATCCGACGATTAGTTCGCAACTTGAGGAAGGGCAAATATGAAAAACTTGCAGTTAGAAGAGCTAATCATACTTTCAATGTCAGACCGGACGGCGAGAAAGATAGTCTTCGACCCGAGAACGACGATCATCACGGGCGATAACGATGTAGGTAAATCTTGCTTAGTAAAATCTATATACCATTCACTGGGAGGTTCAATTAGCCAATTTCATCCCGGATGGAAAAAACTAAACACCATCACCGTTGTAACATTTCGGAAGGACGCATTACGGTACAAGATTTTTCGTTATGAGAAGCTCATTGTCATTTTCAATGAACAGGGAGAGGTAGTACAGCGGTTTTCAAGTCTTGGTAATGGTTTGGCACCTTTTTACAAAACCTTTTTTGATTTTCCACTTGAACTTCCGCATAAGCAGAGCGAAGAACTAAAGACGCCGCTTCCTTCACATTATTTCCTGCCTTTCTATATCGATCAGGATGCTGGATGGACGAAGAACTGGAATTCATTTGATAGGCTGATCGAATTCAAAGAGTGGCGAAAGGACATCATTGAGTATCACACCGGGCTAAAGCCCAATCGCTATTATATGTTGAAGGCCACAATGGGAAAGTTGCGAGATCGTCTACAGGCAGATCGATTGGAACTTGCAACACTCGACAATATCGTAGAGAGGACAATAAAGAAGAAAAACTCTATCTCAACATTCAGTGGTGACATCCAGCTATTTCAAAAGGAAATCGATGCATTGATACAGAAAATATCTGAGATTGCAAAAATCGAGCAAAAATATAAAGACTCCTTGTGGGAGCTTGGCAATGAAATTAGCTTGGTAGATACACAAATATCTCTTGTGAGTTCAACGAAGCATGAACTTACCAATGACTATGATTATTTTGCTACATCTGACCACACAATATCTTGCCCTCTTTGCGGACAGCAATACGAAAACTCTTTCAAGGAGAGATTCGAGATTGCATCGGATGAAAGTCGATGCCTTCAGCTATTGGCCGAACTGCAAATACAGAAAAATGAAATACTTGGAAGGGTGGCTAACGCTAAGTCTGAAATGGAGAAGTGTAATGCGATCCGTACAGACTATGAAACAATTCTTTCGTCAAAAAAAGGTGACCTCATACTGAGTGACTATATAGAAAATGAAGGTTATACAAATGTTGTGAGGGACATGGTTGGTGATCGTGATAAGGTTTTGCTTGGAATTGGATTGATTGAGGAGGAAGTCAAGGGGCTCAGTAAGCAAATGAAAGATTATATTGATGGGGAAATAATAAAAGAAATCAATGAAGCGTATCTTTCGTTCATGGATAGTTATCTTTTAGCGTTGAATGTTACCAAACTTGAACGGGAAGATTATGTAAAAATCACAAGTCAGGTGATGGAGAATGGGAGCGATCTTCCGAGGGCACTGCTTGCTTATTTCTACTCGATATTACATGTTATGGTTCAATACTCATCAACATATATGTGTCCAATAGTGATTGATTCCCCGCTTCAAGATGAGCAAGATGAACAAAATAGCAAGACTATTTTAGAATTCATTCGCGATAAAAAACCTGACAACATGCAACTGATTCTATCCTGTGTCGACTTGCATGGGGTTAAATTTGATGGTGTTGAGATTCATTTGGACACTAAGTACAAGATGCTATCATCAGAAATGTTCGATGAAATATACTCAGAATCACAGGCTATCATTGAAGCGGCCATCGCTTCTGAATCTCCTCCTGTTGATGATTTGGGAAATGGAGTCACTCCAACCATCTAATTATTCAGGGGGGCGATTCGCAATAGAGCTTCATGTGATCCTAATTTAATACCTCCTATCAGTGAAAGCACTATTTATCACATATGGTAAGCTCTCGCCTTTCTCTACTTCCTCTTTCCTCTGGGCTTGGTCTTCGGACTACCCCGCTCGGCATTGAGCATGGATAGAGTGTCATACTCGCCTTTCTTTCGCTTTGGCTTTACTACCTTATCTGGTTCAGGGTAAGAAGGCTCGTCATTCAGCATCGAAAGGTAATCAACGGAAGCAGGTTGATCGGCCTTGGCTTTTGAGGTTCGAGGTTTGGAAGAGGAAATAGGCTTCGCCTTTGCTTTGGCGGTGGTAGCGACTCGTGGTTCCTTGCTCTTCGGTTTGGTGGCCTTCTTGCTATTGTCCTTGGATGATACACGTTTGGGGCTTTTAGCTGAAGAAGTGGCCTTCAAGGTCTCTGTGTTCGGCTTCTTGGTCTCGTTCGCCACGAGTTCTGCCAGTGCGGCAATCTCCTCGTTGAGCTTCGCGGCTTTTGCTTGGAGCGAGGCGAGATGCTTGGCAACTTTGGTGTAAGGGTTCGCTGGACGGGGCATTTCACTTCCTTTCTGAAAGATGGGGATAGTGTAAAGTAACAACAGAACAAATCCAAGGCGGTTTTTAAGGTCCAGAGACACTGCTTGCCGATTCACGGACAGGGGAATACTTATATAGTGAAGGCTTGTTCTATTGTGAGAGTTCTTGGACAATCAGCTTTTTGAGCTCATCGTATATTTCCCATATTTTTTTCTCCATTTCTTCTGAGATTTGATTTCCACTAAGTTTTGCCGTGATGGCAGATCGCAACTCGGATAAAGAAGCGGGGGTAAATCCTCCATTATCAAGAGTGCTCTGAAACTGTGCTTCAACCTGTAAGATATTTATATTTTCATAAAGCCAAAGAAGGAATCGATTTTCAGGAGTTTCCTCCATCGTTTCGATATGCTCTTCTGCTTTTCGCAATATCGTTCTGGCTTTTCTTGCATCCCGCTTTGCATCAGCGTAGTTGAAAGTTAGTTGCCGTCCATCAATAAGAGTTGCCTGTATTTCTCCATTTCCGATGGTCGCTCGTTCAATAATGGATTTGAGCATCCGTCGTTTTTCTATGGGAGAAGCAGTTATATATTCAACCTGTCTCAAGTGGGAGTAAGTGGCAACAACTTGTTCGATCCTCTCCTCGTCTTGGCTTAGTGCAAGTTTGGATTTTACTAAAGCATCATTCAATGCCTTTTTTTCGGTTTTGAGTACATTGAACCTGTCAATCACGCTGTCATCACCTGTCTTCTCATATAAATCCATGAGACGAGACATCTTCTTCTGGATTTCTTCGATTTGAGTTTCTAAATGAAGAATATCATTCCCGGTATGTTGATGTGTGCTCTGAAACTCTCGATTCAGGGAGTCAAAAATATCCTTTGGATTCTTGCTCATAGCGAAAATGAAAATCTGATCAAAGATAAAGTTGGTGGCAATGTATGATATTACTCTGTTTTGTTGCTTACCGCATTCATGGGGATTGTTGTGATAGTATGTATGGTACTTCGCTTGTGCATGATAGAAGTAGCCACTACCACAGAAGGCACATTTGAGTATGCCGGATGCTGGGTGCGAGGCAGGTCTTCCTATTCTAAACGATTTTTCTGTTGACTGGCTTGGGTATATTTCTTGGACCCGGTAGTAGTCCTCAAGACTCACAATGTTCAATGTATATACTTTTGAAGGTATTACTGTTCCGCTTTTATCTTTGGTGTTGCCTGTGTACTCGATATGATGGAGGATGTGATAGAGTGTTCTTGTAGTCCAGTAACGGTTGTTTTTGGTCCTATTCCCTTCTTCGTTTAGGCTTAGTGCAATCTTGAGTAGAGGCATCTTTTCATGAAGATATAGACGGTATATCTTCCTGATAGTTTCAACCTCATGCTCAACTGGATACCATTCTCTGACTGGACGATTTCGTCGTGCACCAATAATCTTGCAGTCATAGCCATAAAGTTGTCTAAAGGTATTTCGGCCATCGTTGATAACAGTAGCTTTCGTTTCCTTTGTTTTTTTCCGAATCTTACGACGATCAGCTTCTGAAATCAGAGAATCGAAGCCGTATTTCAACCAGTCATTGTCATCATTCGGATCAACTTCTTCTGTACCTATAAAAAGGCGACATCCCTTTGTAATCAGCAAATCAAGAAACGCATGTGCCTCTGAAACATTGCGACCCAACCTGTCGTTTTCGTTCGCCCAAATAATCTTGATTTTGCTTGACGATATGTCCTCTTTCAGTTTGACCCATTCTCTTCGAGTCGCTTTACCACCGGACATGACATCATAATAAAAGAGAATAGGAGAGCCGAGCTTGTCGGCTACGGATTTAGCACGAGCAGTCTGGTTTGCAACAGAGTCATTGTCTCGTTGCATCTCTGAACTAACCCTAATGTACGCTCCAAGCATAACATATGCTCCCTATAGAGCAGTATATTGTAAGTAGTGTAGAAAGACAAGATCACGATCTTTATCTTTGCCTGGGTCTTGCCGCTTGCATCCTCCCACCGATCCTGTTTGAGCCGGCCCACCACGCGTACACCGCGCCCCTTCTTCAGGGTCTCGGCGCAGGTCTGGGCCAGCCGCGACCATGTCTCCACCTCGAAGAACGACACTTCCTTCTCGGTTTCGTCGTTCTGCCTGTAGAAGCGGTTTGACGCGACGGAGAACGAGCAGACCTGGTGCCCGTTCGGCGTCGTCTTGAGCTGGGGATCCCGTACCAGGTTCCCCTCAACGATGATGGAATTGAGGTTGTTCAACACCGTACCCTCCAGCGACCGCGGCCTGGTGCGGTCGGCTACCAGTGATTCGGCGCACCGATGGCGTCGATCCCGGCATCGTACCGATTCCGGTGCCGGCTCTACGGCTCCAGACGCATGGACGCTTGCACTGCGGATGACTCGGCACGCTTGACCCCATTCGCCCGGCGGCCGTACAGTGGCTGCTGGACATACCAGAAGAAGGCAGGTTTCGTGTGACCACTGAGTCGGATTTTGGCCCGATATCGCTGCGATCGCTTAAGGACGAGTTCATAGAGCGCTTCGAGGCGCTGATCCTGTCAGGCAAGTTCTCGCCGGGAGACCGTGTGCCTTCGGAACGCGATCTGGGCACGCTCTTTGGCATATCGAGGCCGGTCGTGCACGAGGGCCTGCGGGCGCTTGAGTCACGCGGACTCGTCACCATAGAAAGCCGCCGGGGCGTACGCGTCAACGATTATCGCCGCCAGGGCTCGATCGAGATGCTCCTGTCCATACTGAACTACTCGGGCGGCAGACTGTCGCCGTCGCTGTTCGATGGCCTGCTTGAGATGCGCCTGCTGTTCGAGGTGGAGACCGCCAGACTGGCCGCGTCACGCCACAATACGGGCCACCTTGATGAACTGAATCGCCTGCTGGCGCGCGAGCGTGGCACCGTCGCTCCATCGATCCAGGATATTGTCGCCATCGATTACGAATTCCACCTCTTGATAGCGATAGCGAGCGGCAACGAGATATACCCGCTGCTGATGAACAGCTTCAGGCGTATCTATGACGACATCCTGAAGGCGTTCTATGCCGATGCCACGGTGATCCAGCCCGTGTTTGCGCTGCATCAGCGCCTGACCGCGGCGATAGCGTCCGGCGACCCGGAGGGGGCCAGGCTGGCCATGCTGGAGCTGCTCCGCTTCAGTGAGGGCAACCTGCGGCGCATCCTGTTCGGCGCATCATGACGAAGGAGCGGCCGGGGCGCCCCAGCCATGGAGCCTCGTGCCGTCGGACCAGTCGATCGTGACCGTGTACGGGTAGCTCTCGCCATGGGGCGCGACTACCGGCTCCTCCGCGATCGTGATGCGGAATTTGTGGTTCCACGCCTCCACCTCGCCCGAGCCTTCCATTATCACGGAAGTATCCGCCGTGGCGATCGAGGCATAGTGGATCATGGAGTAGGACTCGGCGCCGGCGTACTTGAACAGCACGTACTGAGGCAGCACGACCATGTCCCATGCCGGCCCGTCACCATGGAAGGTGGCGCCATCGAGGCGCATCACCTTGAAGAAACCCGCGAAGGCTTCTGGCTCCGCCAGATCGAACTGGGCCTCGCTCCAGAGCCGCGCCGCCTCGGCCTGGATACCGGCGGGGGCGGCGCGCATCGCATCATCGCTGGTGGCGATCGGCGCCACGCGCTCGCCGATGGCGGGGTCGTATCGGGTACTGCCGCTCATCGACAGTAGCCCATCACCGGCAAAGACGAACAGCGCCAGCCGTTTGGGGCCGGGATCCGGGCTGGCATCGACGTAGCAGGCGAAGAGCGCCTCCTGGTTGCCGTCGCCCACCAGGTCCGAGGCCCAGACACCGTCGCGGTAGAACCCCGCGGCGTAGGTGTCGGCTGGCAGCGGCTCCACGTGCTCCGCGATGAGGACCAGGCCGGTCGGCGAATCTCGATAGTGGCGGGCCTCCAGGGCCGACGCGGTGCGCGAGAGGATGACCACATGCGAACCGGTATGGTCGGTCCATTCGGTTCTGGCCACGAGTGCGCCATTGAAGGCAGGGTCGCTGACCTGCGGCGACAGAGGCGCCGTGTCGGCGGGCATGGCCGCCGGGCCAGTAGCCTGGCTCTGCTGCCCGATCGACGGCAGGCCAATGATGAGCGCAATGGCTCCCGCAGCCACGACGACGCCGATGATGACGCCGGCAAGCGCTGGATGCCCTTTCTGCCGGCGCCTGCCGGTAGGCATGCCTGATCTCTTCATGATGATCCACCTTCGCTCGGGCCATTATCGGAGCGATGTTCCAGCTTGTCGATGTCCATCAGCGTGTACAGAAGCCCTTCTATCGCGGCGCGCACATGGTTGCCGCTTGCCAGCCGAACCAGCCGGAGCTGGGCCTCGGGATTGGCCGCGCGCATCCAGGTGTATGCGTTTTCGCTGTTCAGGAATCTGACGATCTCGTCATCCGGCGTCGCCGCGATGATGATCGGTATTCCGGATGGAGGCGTCCACTGGTCGAGCCTGGCGTCGTCCTGGGCCCTGAAGTAGGGAACTGTCCGCGGGGCCGTTCTGATGGCCCGACAATATGCGGGCGTGTACAGGTCGGCATCGAGCACCGCTCCTGGCTTCCTGCCCACCGCCCTGGCAATCAGCCTGCACAGCTCTTCGCCATCACGCCGGCCATTGAACAGCGGCAGCACGGTCTCGATTACGCGCGGCTGCAGGATGTCCTGTATCAGTATGGCCTGCGGATGGGCCCTGGCCCAGCCCATCACGAGCATCAGCTGGTAGTCTGGATGGGGGATGACGGCGGGCTCGTCGGTCAGGAACGGCACGCCGTCCATCAGGTTGAGCGGCGCGCCCATCGGGTAGGTGCCAATGACCGAGAGCCCGGGAGCCTCGAGGGCGCCCTCGGCCAGCGCGCGCAATGTCGCCATCGCGGCGAGCCCGCCCTGCGAATAGCCCAGGATCGCGAGCCTGCCGGTCTCGGCATATTCGCCTGCGCTGGCCGCGAGCCAGGAACGCGCCGCCGCCAGACCGTCGAGGGCCGATGCCGCCATCGATTCGGGCACACAGTACTCCTGCACGCCCTCCGCATCGCCCATGCCCGAATAGTCAGGAACCCAGACCGCGTACCCGAGGGCCGCGGCGGCCTCCATCATCGTCATCTCGTTGCCGCGGAGCCGCGATGGCACCCGGTCGGCTATCGGTTCCGTGCCCTTGAGAAACACGATCCACGTCAACGGCAGCGGCGATCCGGAGCCATTATGGTGTGGCAGGAGCACCATGCCGGACTGCGACTCCGTGCCGCCCTCCGGCCGGCGCGCCGTGAACATGACGCGTACTGGCCGCACGTCCGCCAGCCGGTCGCGCAGGGTCGATCGCCACTCGTCGTAGCCGCTCTCGTTCAGCACGCTCATGTCTATGGCGCGTCCCAGGACCAGCGGCGACGCCAGCGCGAACAGGGCCCTGGACTTGGCGGTCGGGATGCGCCGTCCTTCCGTTGCCCTGACGAGTACACCCGCGATGCCGGTTTTCTGATGTGTTGTGCTGTCCATATACATATAGGGTATCGCGGGCGCAACGGTGTCGTCCAGTCGGAGCGGGTTGCACCTTGACCGGCTTGCGCCGATGCTCTATATATCTGGTATGCTGGTAATACCAAGGCGAGTCGAGCCGCAACGGAGGGGTAGCGAACCCGATTCGATTCGGGCGCTGGAGCGACGACTCCGCAGGCGCTACGGGCCAGACATCGCGGCGGCGGAACGAGACGGCTCGATCGTGCTGGAGGGCGCGGTGACGACCTGGCGGCACAAGATCGAGGCCGGCTGGATGTCGGCCAGGCAACCCTGGCGGAACGTCGTCAATGATCTCGGCGTCCCCGGAATCAGCGAAGAGCGTCTTGACGCAATCGCGGGACGCGATCGAGGACTCGATGGCCGGTACTTCGACATTGCGATTATCGGCGGCGGGGTCATCGGCGCCGCCATAGCACGTGAGCTTTCTCGCTGGGACCTATCGACCGTGCTGCTGGAGAAGGAGAGCGATGTCGCCGTCCACACCTCCAGTCGCAATGACGGCATGATACACGACGGATTCGCGGCCCGGCCCGGCACGAAGAAGGCTCACTACAACGTCCGGGGCAACAGGCTCTGGGAGCCGCTCTGCCGCGAACTCGGCATCGAATTCAGACGGCCGGGTTCGCTGATGCTCTTCGGCACGCCGCTGGAATTCGCCGCCTACCCGCTGTTCGCCGACCGGGCCAGAGCCAATGGCGTCGATGGCTGGGAATACTGGAGCCGCGCCCGCGTTCGTGCCGAGGAGCCGAACGTGACCAGGGATCAGCATGGCGGCTTCTTCCTGCCATCCGCGGGAGTGCTGTCGCCGTACAAGGCCACCATAGCGCTGGCCGAGAGCGCGATGCTGAACGGCGTCTGCGTGGAGCTTGGTACTGTGGTGACCGGCATGGAGCTGGAGTCCGGCAGCATTGCCCGCGTCATCACCACGCGCGGCACGATGCGGGTCGGCGTCGTGGTCAACGCGGCTGGAAACTGGGCCGACGTCGTCGCCGGCATGGCTGGAGACCGGTTCTTCAGCCTGCACCAGCGCCGGGGCACCGATGTGATACTCGACGCCACGACCGCCCCGTTGCAGCACCATATCATCGGCAAGCCATCACTGGCGCAGGGGAGGACGAGGACCAAGGGCGGCGGGCTCGTCATGACGGTGGAAGGGAACATCCTGGTTGGTCCGACGGCGCACGAGCTGCCGGGCCGCGAAGACTACGAGACCAGTGCGGAGGAGCTTGCAGAACTGACGAAGCATGTTCGCCTCAATACCGGGCTATCGATGGCGCAGGCGATAACCTACTTTTCGGGAGTGCGGCCATGCACCTACGATGAGGACTTCATCATAGAACGGAGCCAGCGGGTGCCCAACCTGGTGCACGCCGCCGGCATCCAGTCGCCAGGCCTGGCGTCGGCGCCGGCTATTGCCCAGGACATCGCGGCGATGGCTGTGGAGCTGGTCGCTGCCTTCAGGGCAGTGCGGCCGCGGTCCGTATGGCGCGCCGACAGGCCAGCGGCACCGGAACCCAGGCGCCTGAGCGCAGAACGCCGGTCGGAACTGATAGCGCTGCGCCCCTCGTACGGACGCATCGTCTGCCGCTGCGAGGAAATTTCAGAAGGCGAGGTGATCGACGCGGCGACGGCCATCCTGCCGGCGACGACCATGGATGCGGTCAAGCGACGGACGCGCGCCGGCATGGGGCGATGCCATGGCGGCTTCTGCACGCCACGCGTGATGGAGATACTGGCGCGCGAGACGGGCGGGCCGCTGTGGTCGGTCGTCAAGAAAGGCCCGGGCTCGGAACTTGCGGTCGGGCCGACGAAAGGCTCGAGGCGATGATGCGCTCGGTCAATACCGATATCGTCGTGCTGGGCGCGGGGCCTGCGGGGCTGGCCGCGGCGTGCGCCGCTCTGGAATCAGGCGCGCGGGTGCTGGTGCTGGAGCGCGAGGAACGTCTCGGCGGCATACTCAAACAATGCGTCCACGACGGGTTTGGCCTCGAGCGCTACCATGAACGGCTGTCGGGCCCGGAGTATGCCCTGCGCGACGCCGACCGCCTGCGCCGACTCGATGCGCAGGTGATGTCTGAGACCTTCGTATCGAAGTCCAGCCGCGCCGCGGACGGCTTCGAGCTGCTCTGCGTGAACAGGGATGGCATCTTCACGGTGCGCGGATCGGCGCTGATCCTGGCGACTGGCTGCCGGGAGCGCACCGACCGGCAGGTCTTCGTGCAGGGAGAGCGGCCGGCCGGCATCTATACCGCCGGCCTTGCCCAGTACATGATCAACGTCCAGGGCATCCTGCCGGGCAGGCGCGCGGTCATCATGGGCTCCGGCGACATTGGCCTGATCATGGCCAGGCGCATGACCCTGGAAGGCATGGACGTCGTGGCCGCCCATGAGGTCAAGCCGGAACCGTCAGGCCTGTCTCGCAACATCCACCAGTGTCTCGAAGACTATGGGATACCGCTCGTGCTCTCATCGACGGTGACCGCTGTCCATGGCCGGAACAGGGTGGAGCGCGTGACGGTTGCCGCGGTCGACGGCTCGATGCGCCCGATCCCGGGTACGGAGCATGACATCGCCTGCGACACGCTGATCCTCTCGGTCGGCCTGATACCGGAAAACGAGCTTGCCCAGTCGCTCGGTGTGCCCCTCGATCCGGCCACCAGGGGACCGTTCGTCGATCAGAGCGGCCACACCCTGGTTGATGGCATATTCGCCTGCGGCAACGCGGTACATGTCAACGACCTGGTCGATTATGTCTCGGAATCAGGGGAGCGCGCCGGATCGTCGGCGGCGCGCTACGTGTCGCGGCACGGTAGCGTGCCGGCCCGCGACGCGGCGGACCGGAGCCTTCTGCCGATCAGGGCCGATGGCGGATTCCTCTATGTCGTGCCGCAATACCTCGACACGAGCGCCACCCTCGATGCCGTGCTGTTCTTCAGGTCGCGGCGGACACTGCCTTCCGGAGCCATCGCCCGTGCGTGCGCCGGAGGCCGGTCATGCTCCGAGTCGAGGTATGTCACGCTGCGGCCACCGGAGATGGAGCGCTTTGTCGTTCCATATGATACCCTCGGCGAGGCGCTGCACGACATACGCCGGAGCGGCAGTCTGGATCTGCACCTGGAGGCACGATGATGGATGCGAAGGAGCTGACCTGCATAGTCTGTCCGCGCGGTTGCCGCCTGGTCGTCACCATCGATGATGGCGTCGCCAGCGTGTCCGGCAACGCGTGCCCGAAAGGCGCGATTTACGGAGCGCAGGAAGCCGTGCAGCCGATGCGCACGCTGACCACGACCGTCGCGATAGAGGGCTCCTCCAGGAGGCGGCTGCCCGTCAGGTCGAGCGCCGACCTGCCGCTGTCGCGCATTCTCGAGGCGATGACGGCGCTCGACCCCCTCGTCGTGCGGCCGCCGCTCCGCCGGGGCGACACCGTCATGCGCGACCTGCTCGGACTCGGCGTCGACATCATTGCAACCGACGACCTTCCCGATGACGGACGGCCCTAGTGCCGCACAGGAGCGAAGCATGAGCAGCGTCAAGGAGTTCGAGCCCGATTGGTTTGAAGGCGAGTTGCCCAGGAAGAGCTTCCGCGCCATCCTCAAGTGGGGCGACCCGATGGCCTACAAGCACCCGAACCGTGCCCTGTACCGACTGATGAAGCGGACGTTCCGGCTCGACGACGACTGGTTCCGGCACCCGCGGGCCACGGGCATGGATATCGTCCCCGAGACGACGCCATCGCGGCTCGACCCGGAGCATATCGCCGCGCTTGCCGCCATCGTCGGCGCCGACAATGCCCATACGGACACCTGGAACCGCCTGCGCATCGCCTATGGCAAGACCATGATCGATCTCGCGCGCCTGCGAGCCGGCATCATCGAGAACCTTCCGGACATTGTCCTCTGGCCGCGCTCGAGGGCCGACCTCCGTTCCATTGTCGATTATTGCGAGCGCCATCGGATACCGGTCTACGTCTACGGTGGCGGTTCTTCCGTCACGCGCGGCGTCGAGGCGGTCAGGGGCGGCGTGAGCCTGGACATGCGGGTGCACCTGCACAGGGTCATAGCCTTCGATGAGCGCAACCACACGATAACGGTCGAGGCCGGCATGAGCGGCCCCGAGCTGGAGCACCAGCTGCGCGAGGCGCCCGCCACCCTGGGGGCGAGCCGGGCCTACACCTGCGGCCATCTGCCGCAGAGCTTCGAATACTCGGTGGTGGGCGGCTGGACCGTCACGCGCGGCGCCGGGCAGAACTCGACCTATTACGGCAAGATCGAGGATATCGTGCTGGCCCAGGACTATGTCTGCCCCGGCGGCCGGGACCTGCGTACGCGCGAATTTCCGGCAGCCGCGAACGGGCCGGACCTCGACCAGGTGATGATGGGCAGCGAAGGCGCCTTTGGCATCCTGTACGGAGTAACGCTCAAGGTTCGCGGGTACATGCCGGAGAACACCCGTCGGTATTCGTACATCTTCCGCGACTGGGACAGCGCCAAGGAGGCGGCCAGACAGATCATGCAGGGCGAGTTTGGCCTGCCGAGCGTCTTCCGGCTTTCCGATCCGGAGGAATCCGATGTGGCGCTCAAGCTGTATGGTGTCGACGGCACGGTGCTCGACACCTTCATGACCGCGCGCGGCTACAGGCCCGGCCAGCGGTGCCTGATGCTGGGCACTGCCGACGGAGAGGCAGGATTCGCCCGCCATGTGCGGCGGATGATAGCCCGCACCTGCAGGCGCCACGGCGCGATGAGTACGACGGGCCTCGTCACGCGAGCGTGGGAGCATGGGCGGTTTCTCGATCCGTACATGCGCGAGGACCTGCAGGATTTTGGCATCATGATCGATACGCTCGAGTGCAGCGTGAACTGGACCAATATCGAGACGGTGCATTCCGGCGTCAGAAGCTACTGCCATTCGCGGCCCGACACGATATGCATGACCCACATGTCGCACTTCTATCCGCAGGGCTGCAACCTGTACTTCATCTTCATTGCCAGGATCGACGG
>MTLE01005713.1_pt1 | contig 15412 bp, 11 predicted proteins | sample 1982461 | NCBI WGS metagenome assembly MTLE01 (sample SAMN05712605, study PRJNA340218) | biofilm metagenome | isolation source: sample SPL anode biofilm adapted to -200 mV | place: USA | collected 2012-02-03
TGCTTGTGCTAATGAGCGGTATGTCGAAAAATGCTGATAATGACAAGATTGCAGAGATGCTTGGAATAGAGACAGAGGAGGATGGTTTTCTTTCAATACCTGAACCTACCTTAAATAACTGTCAGACTGTTTCTGAAGGTGTATTTCTTGCAGGTTCAGTAACAGGTCCTAAAACCCTGCCGGAGACTCTGAATGAGGCCAGAACGGCTGCTCTCTCTGTCCACAAATATTTATCAAGATAAATAACAATGAAAGAATTTGGATATTCATTGTCTCCCAGTTCCAGGGTTGACCTTGATAGAGTTGATAAGATGAAACGAGAGCGTTTGTTTGCGCTGGAACCGGGATTAAGAAAATGTATGGCGTGCGGATCTTGCTCAGCCACATGTAGTGCGGGGAATTTTACGGATGTGAGTCTCAGAAGGGCTATTGCATGTCTCCAGAACGGTCAGGACAAGGAAGCAGTTTCTTTGCTGAAACACTGCATGTTGTGCGGGAAATGCCTTGTTGTCTGTCCAAGAGGGATTAACACTCGCAATCTTATCAGGAACATACTTAAAGTATATGGGGAGAAATAGATATGAGAGAGAGGTTTCTTTTTGGTTATGACCCTTTTGTATTACCATTCACACTCGGAATGGTCTTTATTGTCCTATATCTTTTGATAGGTTCTATCAGGATTATTTTAGCTCTTGACAAAGAAGAGAGGTTGCTGTTGTTCAAGTCTCTGAGTCCCAGACAACTGCTTATAACTGCCAAGGATGTATTTGTAGATTGCCTCTTGCATATTAAAGTATTCAAAAGGAATTTTCTTCTGGGATATATGCATTTCAGCATCGCTTTCGGATGGTTCATGATAATACTTGTAGGGCATATGGAGGTAATCCTGTACACACCTCAAAGAAACGGGGTGCTCTACTATCCGGTCTTTTTCCGTTACTTTGTTATGGAGACGCAACAGACATTAAGGGGTGCCTTTTTCTTCTTTCTGATGGACCTCTTCCTATTGATGATTCTTTCCGGAGTTGCTCTTGCGATATTCAAGCGTTTCAGATCAATGGCCCTTGGCATGAGGAGAACCACCAAGCTTAAACTCGGGGACCGTTTTGCCCTCTACGCTCTCTGGGCAATTTTTCCATTGAGGCTTCTTGCAGAAAGTTTTACAGCAAATATCAGCGGGGGCAGTTTTCTTACAAAATCCATCAACCACCTTGTACATGGATTTGTTACAAATCCTGACAATGCTTTGCCGATCTGGTGGAGCTACTCCATTGCACTTGGCGTGTTTCTCTTTGCCCTGCCTTTTTCAAGGTATATGCACATTCCTACTGAGATAATCCTTATATTTCTCCGTAATGCGGGGATAAAATCGAAAAGTTACAGAAACGGCTATGCAGAGTCTGAAATTTACTCCTGCTCAAGGTGCGGTATATGTATTGATGCCTGTCCTATGGGCGTTAACCGAGGTGATATCAAGTTCTCTTCAGTATATACCATCCGATTGTTAAGACGAAGGGAGAATCCTCTTGAGGGGGCTGAAAAGTGCCTTATGTGCAATAAATGTGTCGAAGTCTGTCCTGTCGGTATCAATTCAACCAGGTTGAAACTTCTATACAGGCAAAGTGTTAACGATTCAGGACAACATGATTTCTCATACCTCTCACCATTGAAAGAGAGCGACTCCTCCGGAAAGGTTTTATATTATGCAGGCTGCATGACACATCTCACTCCCGGCATATACCGTTCTCTCTTCAATATAATGGATAAAGCAGGGATAGAATACTCTTTCATGGATAAGGATGGTTCTGTCTGTTGCGGCAGACCACTGATGCTTTCAGGGGATATCAAAGGGTCCAGAGAGCTGATTGAGAAAAACACAAATTTGATAAAAGCGTCAGGATGTAAGACATTGCTGCTCTCCTGCCCTATCTGTTACAAGATTTTCAGAGAGGAGTACAAACTGGAAGGGATAGAGGTTGTACACCACTCGGAGTATATCAATAACCTATTGAGAAGCGGAAAAATAAAGGTCAAAAAAGGTACTGAGACATATGTCTATCACGACCCATGTGAACTGGGAAGAGGTTCCGGAATCTATGAACAACCACGGAAATTACTGTCAGAAACCGGTATTTTAAAGGAGTCTCCAGAGGCGAGGGGTGAAAGTATCTGCTGCGGGGGAAGTCTGGGTAGCCTGACAATGTCTCACGATAAACGAAGAAAAATTACCGAACACTCTTTAGAAAACCTTAACACAAATAATCCTGATATTGTTGTAACAGCTTGCCCTCTGTGTATGAGGACATTCTCTCCACTTAACAAAAAGTCTGAAACTGCAGATATAGCACAGATAATCTCAAGAAACTTAATATAATCACTATAATTCAAATACTAAATTAATGACTATCTACAAACTTCAGAATATCTCTACCGGCAGGATATTCGATGACACAGGTTGGCTACTGGCTGATCCGGAGGCATCTGAACCATCATTGGTCAGAGCTGTATATGAAAACAAACAGTTTACAATTGACAACAATAAAGATGGTTTCTATAAGTTTTCAAATTGGCTGCCCATATGCAGAACCCTGGAAAACTCAGCGCCTACTGTAACATACAAGAGTACAGGACTTGCAAAAGCTTTGGGTCTTTCCAATCTTTACATAAGTTTTAGCGGATATTGGCCGGAGAAAGGGGCAAAAATGACAACCTGCTCGTTCAAAGAGACAGAGGCCTACTCTGTTTGTGCACGGTTTATACCTGAAAAAGACAAGATTATGGTTGTCGCTTCTGCAGGAAATACTGCAAGGGCTTTTGCCAGAGTATGTTCAGAGAATTCAATTCCTTTGGTTGTTTGTATCCCTGAAGACAATATTGATGCTTTATGGTTTGAAAAGCCTCTTGCAAAGTGTGTAAAGATTGTATGTACACCTAAAAACACCGATTATTTTGATGCCATTGATCTGGCAAATAAGATATGCCAGTCAACCCGTTTCTTTGAAGAGGGAGGGGCAAAAAACGTTGCCAGAAGAGATGGAATGGCCACTACCCTTTTATCTGCAGTATCTGTTATCGGAAGGATCCCGGATTACTATTTTCAGGCAATCGGCAGTGGAACAGGCACAATAGCGGTTTGGGAGGCAAACCTCAGACTAATTGAGGATGGTCGTTTTGGTAATCATAAAATGAGACTTATCCCTTCTCAGAACTATCCTTTTACACCTATGTACGATGCCTGGAAGGCAGGAAGCAGAGCTCTTCTCCCATTCAATGATGATGAGGCTCGCGATAAGGCTCTTCAGATTAAAGCCAAGGTACTTTCAAACAGAAGGCCTCCCTACTCTGTTCCTGGTGGTTTGTATGATGCACTGACAGACACAAAAGGTGACATTGAATATGCAAATAATCAGGAGTCAGAGGAGGCTTGTGAACTTTTCAAAAAAACAGAGGGAATAGACATCTATCATGCTTCAGGCATAGCTATTGCCGGGATGATTAAGAGTATCAACTCCGGAAAAGTGGATAAGGATAAGGTTGTCATGCTTAACATAACCGGAGGCGGGGAAGAGAGATTCAAGTCTACTCACAAGGTTTCTTTAGGAAAACCTGATCTTATTATTGATAACAGAACTGATGTAAAAGATATATATACATCAGTTGAAAAGCTTTTCTAAAATGAATTTCATTCCAAAACCTATTTATCGCCCTAAAATTTTTGAAGTATTTCAGAAAGGTGAATACAACAAGAAAATATTCACATCAGATCTGATTGCTGGCATAATCGTAGGTATTGTTGCTCTTCCCTTGGCGATAGCATTTGGTATTGCATCAGGCGTGACGCCTCAACAAGGACTCATTACTGCCATAGTAGCCGGTTTACTCACCTCTCTTCTTGGCGGTTCCCACTTTTTGATAGGGGGACCTACCGGAGCTTTTATAGTTGTCGTATATGGCATTGTTACAAAGTTTGGCATGTCCGGGCTTATTATCGCAACATGTCTTGCCGGAATTATTCTCGTAGTAATGGGAGTATTTAAATTTGGCTCAATTATCAAATTCATACCATATCCTATCGTTGTAGGTTTTACAAGTGGTATTGCCCTGGTGATTTTTTCAACACAGATCAAAGATCTGCTCGGTTTACAGATTGATAATCTTCCGGCTGAGTTTATCCCAAAGTGGAGTAGTTATTTCCAGCATCTTTCTACTATTAATTTCTATGAGACTGCTCTTGGCCTGTTCTGTCTGCTCATTATTATCTTCTGGCCAAAGGTTACAAAAACAGTCCCCGGGTCACTCATTGCAATAATAGTTGGTACAGTCGGCACACTAATCATTTCTAACGTATACGGGATAGAGTTTGCTACTATAGGAAGCAGATTCCCGGAGCTGGCACAAGGCGTGACAATGCCAAAACCACAGGCACCTCATATGACATTTGCACTGATCAAGGAGCTCTCACAACCTGCTATTACAATAGCAATCCTATGTGCCATTGAATCACTCCTGGCAGCAATGGTTGCTGATGGTGTCACAGGTAAGAGGCATGATTCCAATTCTGAATTGATCGGTCAGGGAATTACAAATATCATCACTCCTTTTTTTGGCGGAATTCCTGCAACCGGAGCAATCGCCAGAACCATGGCAAATATTAATAATGGAGGTAAAACTCCTGTAGCCGGAGTAATACATGCAATTGTCCTTTTGCTGGTATTTTTCTTTTTGATGCCTTACGCTGTATATATTCCGCTCGCTTGTCTTGCTTCCATACTGATAGTTGTCGCTTATAATATGAGTGAGTGGAAATCATTCCGATATCTTCTTAAAGCCCACAGAGCAGATGTTATTGTATTACTGATAACATTTTTCCTTACAGTTATTATTGATCTGACCGTTGCTATCGAATTTGGTGTTATTCTAGCAATTATTCTGTTTGTGAAGCGTATTTCAGAGACATCCTCAATTAAGGTTGTTGATAATGAGGTGATTGAGGCTACAGAACTGAGTGAGTTTCCTCAAGATGTGGAGAAATACATAATTCCGAAATTTGTTGAAGTTTATGAGATTAATGGCCCGTTTTTCTTCGGACTTGCAAGTAAGCTAGATGAGCTTGATATATCTTCTCACAAAAAGGTAAAGATTCGTATTATCAGGATGAGAAGAGTCCCTTTCATTGATTCAACAGGATTGAATAACTTGAGGAACCTGTGTAAGAGATCTAAAAAGGAGCACATTCAGATTATACTGTCAGGTATTACTGAATCTGTGAGGAAAAGTCTTGATTCTTCAGGATTCTCTGAAGAGCTCGGGCAGGAGTATATATTCCCCCATATCTCACTAGCCGTCGAGAAAGCTAATGAACTCTCTGATATAATAGCTCAGGCTGAGAGGGAACAGGCTGAAAAGAGGCACTATAAGGCGAAAACGGAATAGTTATTAAAATTTACATAGATGTTATATCTCCTGTAAATGTGTTGATTATTAAAGTAGGAAAAGGGCTGTCTGAAAAGACAGCCCTTATTATAATATTCAGTAAAAATGGGATTAGCACTTCTTTACTATGATTGCTGTGCCCATTCCGCCTCCTATACAAAGAGATGCAAGGCCTATATTCTTACCAGTTGCGATTAACTCGTGAATAAGCGAGACAATAATCCTGTTGCCTGAAGCTCCTATTGGGTGACCTAATGCGATAGCACCACCGTTTATATTTGTTCTTTCATCAATCCACTCTCTGGTGACTTTATGTTCATCAATCAATTCTTTTATAACACCAAGGGATTGTGCGGCAAAGGCTTCATTCAGCTCAATAAGCTCCATGTCTGACAATTTCATTCCGGCATTTTTCAATGCTTTTCTGATGGCAGGAACAGGACCCAAGCCCATAACCTTTGGATCTACCCCTCCCTGTCCTACTGAGATAATCTCACAAAGTGGTTTTAACCCAAATTTTGCAACGGCATCCTCACTCATCAGCATGACAAATGAAGCGCCGTCATTAACGCCTGAAGCATTTCCTGCAGTCACTGAGCCATCTTTCTTGAAGGCAGGCTTAAGTGCAGACATCTTTTCAGGATTACTTGACCTGTTTGGAAATTCATCTTTATCAAACACAATTGTCTCTTTCTTGGTCACAATGCTTACAGGAACTATCTCTTTTGCAAATGCACCGGAGTCAATTGCCTTGATAGCCTTTTGCTGTGACAAGAAAGCAAAAGCGTCTTGTTGTTCTCTTGTAATTCCATATTTCTCAGCTATGTTTTCGGCGGTGATTCCCATGTGATAATTGTTAAAAGCATCTGTAAGACCATCACAAACCATATGATCGACAGCTTTAAGATCACCCATTTTAACACCGCTTCTCAATGTCCCATTCAATACAAACCCGGCATTGGACATACACTCAGTCCCGCCGGCAATAATAACATCCGCCGCACCGGTCAAGATCTCTGCGTAGCCATTCATTACGGCTTTCATACCTGAACCGCAAACCATATTTAGTGAATAGGCGGGTACTTCGACAGGAATTCCTGCCTTTATAGATGCCTGTCTTGCAACACCTTGCATCTGACCGGCTGAAAGAATATTTCCGGCAATTACAGAGTCTACCTCTCCCGCGTCTATACCGGTCTCTTTAATTAGCTCCTTGATAACAATAGCACCCAGTTCTCCGGGATTAATTTGTGCAAGTGAGCCCATGAACTTACCAATAGCAGTTCTTTTTGCAGCAACAATAAATACTTTTTTCATAGTTACACTCTCATTTTTATTAGGTTATCTGAAATAATCAATTTAGCCCCTGTTGCATTCTGAACCTCTTCAACAGAAAATTCGGGGTGTATTTCAGTTAGAATTATCTTTCCCTCCGGCAACACAGTCATAACTCCCATCTCTGTTATTATCATATTTACTTTACCAGCAGCTGTAAGAGGTAATGAACATTTTTCCAAAATTTTGTGATTCCCTTTTGCAGTGTGCTCCATTGCCAATATAACTTTTTTTGCACCGGTTATAAGATCCATGGCTCCACCCATCCCCGGAGTCTTTTTCCCAGGTATCATCCAGTTGGCCAGATTTCCCTTTTCATCAACTTCAAGTGCTCCAAGTATTGTGACATCTACGTGGCCTCCTCTTATTATCGAAAAGGATATTGAGGAGTCAAAACACGACGCGCCTTTATTATAGGTGATATATCCACCACCTGCATTTGTGTAGTCATCATCCTCCTCACCAGGGGCAGGCTCAGGTCCCATACCCAGAAGACCATTCTCTGACTGCAGAGTTACATGAACACCCGCAGGCAAATAGTTAGGAATAAGGGTGGGAAGTCCTATTCCGAGATTTACGACATCACCATCCCTCAGTTCGAGAGCTGCCCGTTTGGCAATCACCTCTCTGATTTGATTCTTATCCATATTGTATGTTTTATTGTTTATTTACGCTTTGTTTCTTCTTACAAACTCCTGTGCAATGTATGATGCGACATCATCTGCATAGGTGTTCATGCCGAATCCTGCATCATAACCCAACTCCTGTGCAAGTTCATGTGAGATTCTAGGTCCGCCGCACGCGAGAATGACTTTGTTTCTAAGTCCTTCTGCCTCTAAAAGTTCTACCAGCTCTACCAGATTTTTGATGTGAACATCTTTCTGAGTAACTGTCTGTGATACCAGAAGTGCGTCTGCTTTAAGTTCAATCGCTTTGGCTATAAACTCCTCATTTAGCACCTGAGAGCCCAGATTGTATGCGTCAATCATCTCATATCTCTCAAGTCCGTAATGACCGGCATACCCCTTCATATTCATGATGGCATCAATACCCACTGTATGAGCATCTGTTCCTGTGCTGGCACCGATAATTACCAGCGGACGGCCGATATTATCCTTTATGTACTGATCTGTTTCGTGCATATCCATCACATCAGACTCAACCTTAGGCACGTAGATTGTTGAATAATCTACAGTGTGAGTGGTAGATCCGTAACAATTAAAGAATGTATATCCAGGTGTAAGCTCTTTGTAGAATACTACCTGAGGATTCTCAAAACCCATCTGTTTCAATAACTGTTTTGCAGCCTCGATGGCCTCAGCACCGGTTGGGACAGGCAGGGTGAAACTCAACTGTACCTTGCCGTCATTCATGGTGTCCCCATATGGTTTTACCTTCGTTAAATCCAGTGTTTTGTCAAAATCCTTTGACTGCATTGAGTATAAACCTCCGCTCATTACTTGGCTCCTCCTTTCATTAAATCAATAAATGGGTTGATATAGTTTGTCCCTTTTTCTACAACTCCCTCAAGACCTTTCCCTCCGTTTCTCGGTCTCTTTACATCTGCGAATATTCCCTTTTCAAGGGCAGAGAAAAGCCCCTCCTTCTCAATTCTCTCCAATAGAGATATAGCTCCCTCCAAAACCTCTTTTGCTCTGGTTTTGATTATTCCACCATCTTTATATTCAACCTCTTCACCTATGCTCTTCAAATTGCCGAATATATATTTGGCATTTTCAATTGATAGATATCTGTCAGACATAAATGGGGTATGAATTGCCTCAGTCGGCATTCCAAGCAGTTGAATACCCTGATTGGTCCAGATGCCAATCATATTGAACAGTGCGTCCTGAATGTGTCCTCTGAATATATTTCCGGTCATGAACTTTGTTGGTGGCATATATTTAAGAGGAGCTTTAGGGAAAATCTCTCTTGTCATCTGAGCCTGGGCCAACTCGTAGAGGAATCCGTTTTCAAGTTCAGGATTCATCTCAAATGCGTGGCCGAGCCCCATCTGCTCTTCTGGTAATCCCGCAAGAAGTGCAAGTTGTTCATTTATCAAATCCGATGCAAGGACAGTGTGAGCCTCCTCGTATGCATCAGCTGTAGTGAGGTAATTGTCCTCACCGGTATTGATTATAACACCCGCAAAGCCGTTGATGACTCTCGAGAAATACTGGTCAACAAGTGTCCTTTGCATATTGATGTCTCTGAATAGTATGCCGTAAAGGGCATCATTCAGCATAACGTCCAGACCTTCAAATGCTCCCATAACTGCAATTTCCGGCATACACAAGCCTGAGCAGTAGTTGCACAATCTTATGTAGCGGCCAACCTCTTCACCGACCTTATCAAGGGCGGATCTCATAATCCTGAAGTTCTCCTGTGTTGCAAATGTCCCTCCGAATCCTTCTGTAGTGGCACCGTAAGGCACATAGTCCAGCAGAGACTGGCCTGTTGTCCTTATAACAGCAATAACATCGGCACCCTGACGCGCTGCTGCCTCTGCCTGTATAACATCTTCATAAATATTACCAGTGGCAACTATTACATATAAATAGGGTTTTGGTCCCTCTCCCAATGTCTTGATGTATTTGTCCCTTCTTGCCCTGTTTGACTTTATTTTAGTAATACTGGCATCAATAACTGATGATATTGCTTTCATACGGTCACTTTCAGCTGCCACCGGCAGTTTTGTAATATCAAGTCTGCCAAGGGCAACTCTTTCAGCTATCTCCTGAGGAGTAAGCGATGTATTGACCATTGCATTTGAGATATAGAAAAGAGCCCCATGAGATAGAACACCCTTACTCTTCAACTCGTCTGTAATGACATTGGGAAGAGGTATCTGGTTGATGTCTGTTCCATCTATTCCCATCAGTCGGCATAAAGTTCTTTCAACTGCAATCGTAGTATAATTACCGACAAATTGTTGTACCCCGTCGGCTATACCTTTTGAAATATTTCTGGCATATTCTACTCGTGTAAAATCCAGTCCTAGTTTACTGTGCATATTATTTTATCTTTGATTTACTATTAGTTCCGCTTCATTTATCCAACTTTCGTCTATATTAAGAGAGCGGGCAATTTTTATAGCCTCTCTCGGAGCTTCATTGCCTTCAGCGGCAATGAGTGAATAATCCATTTTGCCCTCACAATATCCTTTAACTCTTAATCGTTTACAATCTGAATTGTCAATATTGTAATGTGTAGTTATAACTATGAAAGACTCTTTGTCTGACAGTCTGTTCAGAAGTGCAGAGACCAGGGCTGTCCCCTCAGAAGGGTTTGTTGTTCCAGCTGGTTCGTCGATAAGAGCCAAGATCCTCTTTTCTGAATTGAAAGCCGTAATAACTTCGTCAATTTTAATCATTTCAGAGGCAAATGATGACAGTCCTCTAGAAATATCCTGATAATCACCGGAAATCAAAAAAACTTCATTTACTGCAGATATAGATGCAAATGTGGCAGGTATACCAAAAGAGAAGTGAAAAAGCAGTTGAGACAATGCTAATGTCTTTAAAGTGACACTTTTCCCTCCCATATTTGCTCCTGTGATTAGTACAGGTTTTGAATTTCCAATGGCAATGTCGATTTTTTGGAATTCTCTTCCATCCTTAGAGATGTTATCACTCACTTCAGGATTGAAAAGTCCGGTATACGACAACTCTTTTTTTGAAATCTCAGGAAATGTTAATTCTAACTCTTTAATTTGTAGGGATTTGGCTATAATGATGTCGAGATTGGCAAGAGCAGAGAGAGACTCTCTAATTGTCATAATATAAGCCATTAACTTACAGCACAACTCTTTTCTCACCTTCTCCTCAATGAGAGATGCCCTATAGTGCAACTCCTCGTTAAAACTCTCTGCTGATTTTATCTCCCTCCTTATCTGAGAGAGCTCTTCAGAGTATGATTCATATACATAAAAGGAGCTTATCCTGTGACCTTCAGGATCAAGTATGTTTAATACCGATGATAGGTCACAAAGATTTAAATATTCGATATTTAAACCTGTTTCTTTGAATATATGCTTAACATCTTCTGAAATCAATGCAAGAGACTTAATTTCAAATAGTTCCACATCATCAAGTGTAACCCCTCTCTCTAATCTTAAAACCGAGCCTCTGATATCCCTGACAAGCGACAGCTTATCCTTTATTCCAAGGATTGTAAAATGAAACTTGCCTTTTTCAACAAATTGTCTGTAAAAAGTAATGAGATTCTCATACTCTGCCTTTATATCCTTTACTGTAGAGGTAAAAGGAGTATCCATCAATACCTGACGTGAGTATGATGAACACAGGGAGAGCCTCTCAATTATATACCTGAATCCGGACTGAGAATCCAAAAATGATCTAAGCTTCATAACCACCTTTTATTATATCGTAAACAGGAATCTTTATCTCGTCTTCTATTTCAGAACACAAAACACTGGAATTCAATATAGTGCCGTTTGGAGAGACAGGATTGACACATACAGCTATAAGATTGCTTCTTTGAAGAACTCTGATCCTTCCTCCCCTTCTTTTATAGTTGAAAAGGGTTCTGTGATCGGCAAATATTTTTGTGAAATCTCTAATAATCAACTCAAAGTCATCGACATTTATTCTGTTCATCAGAACAGTCAGGAATCTATCTGTAAGTGCCCCGGAAATAAATATTGCCTCCATCGATTGTAACAAATTGGTTTCCACTCGTTCTATCTCCAAAGCTGAAGATATTTCCAGATCAACCAACTCCTTTTCTTTGGTAATTCCCCAAATACCTGTCTGAACATTCTCAAGTGCTGCAATGGTATTATCCGCAGCAAGCGGCAGTCTTACAAGATCTACCAAACGGCTGGTCTTTTGAACCAGATGGTTTATGTTGAGTGAAAGGGCTGCGCCGGTTGTCAGTATCATTGCTTCGGAAACTGCCGGAGATGCAAGGCTCATTCGAGAAAGTGCGCCGTCGACAATACACAGAGGAAGCTTATACTTAATTCTCATATCTTCCATCCATTGTCTGAGATCGGATGTCCCTGTGGGTCCTGCAAGCATAACCTTGCCACAGGCCAATGTTCTGGCTGTTATAATCCTGCCCAGGGAGCCGGTTGAATCACTTATACCTACAACCTCGGACAGGATTTTTCTTCGTTTATAGAGCTTTTCGCTTGTGGCAAAATAAATCCCCTTCCTGAGAAAAATCTCAGGCTTTTTAGTGCCTGTAACAGAGTCTATCCGCTCGCCATCCAAACCTATGGATGTCACGGCAATGTTAAGTTTGTCTGCCGGTAATCGCTTGATTATGTAATTGAAACACTCGGTTTTTCCTGTGTTTTTTTCAAGACCGACTATCGACAGGCTTCTGCACTTGAGGATTTGTTGTACAAACGGCATCTTACAATTAATGTTTGTGTGAGCGTTCCTTCCTTAAAAGATGAGCAGGCTCTATTGCCAATTTCTGTCCTTTAAGAAGTGCAGACACTCCCTCTACAGCTTCATTCTTCTGACAATCAGGGCAATTACAGTGATTTACATAATTATCGGGTTCTGTGTATGTTGTAATTACTCCTTCAAAATTCCTGAGAATGACTTTTCCAGGAGATTGTGATATGACATAGTTAGGCATAACAGGGGTCTTACCACCGCCGCCCGGAGCGTCAACTACAAAAGTAGGTACAGCATATCCTGATGTGTGTCCTCTGAGACCCTCTATGATTTCAATACCTTTCGAGACAGGTGTCCTGAAGTGCTCCAATCCCATTGAAAGGTCACATTGATAGATATAGTATGGTCTGACTCTCATCTTTACAAGAAGATGAACCAGCCTCTTCATGATGTTTACACAGTCATTTACGCCTCTAAGCAATACAGACTGGTTCCCGAGAGGAATACCTGCATTGGCCATCCTTTCGCAAGCTGCGATTGCCTCAGGTGTAACTTCATTTGGGTGGTTGAAATGGGTGTTCAGCCAAATAGGGTGATATTGTTTGAGCATATCGACCAGCTTGTCTGTAATCCTTTGCGGACATACAACAGGTGTTCTGGAACCTATTCTGATGATCTCAACATGAGGTATGGCTCTCAATTTCTTGATGATTGATTCCAACTTTGCATCAGAGACCATAAGGGCATCACCTCCGGAGAGTAGGACATCCCTTACTTGTGGTGTTCTGGCAATGTAATCAATAGCCCTGTCAATGTTATTTGCAGGAGATTCATCATCCTTCTGCCCTGCAAAACGCCTCCTTGTACAGTGCCTGCAATACATTGAACACATGTCAGTAATCAACAGGAGTACCCTGTCCGGATATCTGTGTGTCAAACCCGGAACCGGAGAATCTTCATCCTCGTGGAGAGGATCCAATAGATCGGCCGCAGATTGATGTGTCTCAGAACCTGTTGGTATTGCTTGTTTCCTTATAGGACAATCAGGATTGTCGGGATCTATCAAAGAGAGGTAGTATGGTGTAATTGCCATTCTGAGTGTTGCAAGAGACTTTTTGACTCCCTCCTCCTCTTCTTGGGTCAGACTTATATATTTTTTTAATTGTTCCAGGGTTTCAATCCTGTTCTTTACCTGCCATTTCCAGTCATTCCATTGTTCATCAGTAACTTCCGGAAACAATATTTTTCTTCTGTCAACTGCCATAATTAGATATAAATTTTTTCAAATAAATCACGTATTGGTTTGGATTCTCTCAATATGTTGAGAGTAAGGTTGGCATGCCCCTTGGCGTAACCATTGCCCACAATAAGATTGATGTCCTTTCCCACACCTTCGGCTCCAAGAGCGGCTTTTGTAAAGCTGGTTGCCATAGAGAAGAAATAGACACAACCTTGTCCTTTTGTGACAAGGATAGATGTCATCTCTGTAGATGGAACGTTCACATTGTTCACTGTCACGTCGCAACCTCTTCCTCCGGTTACCTCCATGACCCGGTTGTAAACATCCATGACATTTGTTGCGTCTGCAACAATGACGTTAGTTGCAAGATTCATGTCAATAATACGCTGAGCATTATCCTTAGAATACTCAACAACAATTACCTTTCCTGAAGGCCCTACATTCTGCATAGCCTGATAGCAACAAAGAATTCCGGATTTTCCGCCGCCACCGATGATACATACAATATCTCCTTCAGTTACAAGGCGGTCAACCTGGGCCGGAGCACCGGCAACGTCCAACGCTGCTAATGCCAGCTTCTCGGGAATATCTTCAGGTAAGACTGCAAATAAACCGCTTTCAAATAGAATGGCCTGAGCATCAACGTCTACCTGATCAGAATCCGGAGAGAGATTTTTAATTGAGTTGAGCTTTAATGGGGTCAAGGATAGGGAGACAAGTGTTGCTATCTTGTCCCCTACCTTTAACCTATTTGCAGGAAATGCCTTCCCAATCTCTTTTACTGTTCCTATCAGCATACCTCCGGAACCGGTAACTGGATTTTGGAGTTTTCCTCTCTCCTCAACAATAGAGATTATCATCTCTTTCATCTTTTCAGCATCTGAGTTGCAAGCCTTCTTTATCTGAGTGTATGAGGCGGAATCTATGTTAAGTGTGTTAACATCAATAAGAACCTCATTATCATAGATAGATATACTGTTATCCAGTTTGTATGCCGGCTGAGGAAGAGTGCCTATGGGAGAAATCACTCTGTGAGTGCCATATCTGCAAATTTTTGTCATAGACCTAGCTTATGCGTATAATTCAGTGAAAACTTTCCTGAGTTTCTCGCTCTCTCTTAAAAGCTGCAGGGTGATTTCAGCATGGCCTTTTGTGTAGCCGTTTCCAACAATCATAGTAACATCACTGCCCACACCTTCTGCACCAAGAGCTGCCTTTGTGAAACTTGTAGCCATTGAGAAGAAGTATACTACACCCGTATCTTTTGTGCAAAGTATAGATGTCATCTCTGTATCTGTGATATTTACATTGTTGATTGTGACATCACACATCTGACCATTTGTAAGCTCCTCTATCTTTTCAAGTATAGCTACCGGTTGTGTTGCATCACCAGAGAAGACATAGTCACAGAAACCAAGTTCCTGAAGCCTTTTTGTGCTCTTTTCGCTATGGCATAGACCTATAACTTTACCTGTAACACCGGCACGTTTTTTTGCCTCATAGCAGCATAACATACCTGATTTTCCACCTGCTCCTATTATGAGAACAGTATCTCCAGGTTTAACCAGTTTAGCAGTCTGAGCTGGTGCACCTGCTACATCAAGAGCTGAAAGGGCAAGATTCTCAGGCATATCAGCAGGGATTTTTGCATAAATTCCGCTTTCAAAGAGAATAGCTTTTCCATCTATATCAACCTGGTCAATATCAGGTCTTATATCTTTGATTTTGTCAATTCTGAGAGGTGTGAGTGAAAGGGATACAAGAGTAGCAATCTTATCACCTACTTTAAGATCTGTTTTGCCAATAAGAGCATCACCGATTTTCTCAACAACACCAAGAAGCATTCCACCTGAACCAGTCACTGGATTTCTGTGTTTGCCCTGCTTTGCAACTATACCTAACATAATCTCAGCAATCTTGGCTTTGTCACCTCCGGCCTGCTCCTCTATCTGAGTGAAACTTGCAGAATCGATATTGAGAGTCTTTACGTCAATGAGGATTTCATTGTCGTAGATCTCATCCATGTTATTGT
>MTLE01000218.1_pt1 | contig 15397 bp, 14 predicted proteins | sample 1982461 | NCBI WGS metagenome assembly MTLE01 (sample SAMN05712605, study PRJNA340218) | biofilm metagenome | isolation source: sample SPL anode biofilm adapted to -200 mV | place: USA | collected 2012-02-03
CTTAAGGTCCAGTCTATGATATATTACTCAATCAGTTTCAATCACAAACATGTAGATTTAAGTGGTAATCATGACTTATGCATGATTTTTCACTATTCAGTATGTAATCTTAACTCCACTGGCACTTCAAACACAGTGTCTTCTAGCACACCATCCATTTGCTCTAAATTGCTGCCGCCCAACTGATAGAGTCGATCGATTACACTTTGCACTAACACTTCTGGCGCTGAGGCTCCCGCAGTCACACCGACACTAGCGGCATTGCTGAACCACTCTTCTTGTAATTGTGATGCGTCATCCAGTAGATAGGCTTTGGTACCCAGACGTTCAGCTAATTCGCGTAATCGATTCGAGTTGGATGAGTTTTTAGAACCAACCACCAGCATCACATCAACTTGTGGCGCTAATACACGGACAGCATCTTGACGATTTTGTGTGGCATAACAGATGTCATCTTTGCGGGGCCCTTGTATCGCAGGAAACGTATCACGTAGCGCATCAATCACATCCCGGGTTTCATCAACACTCAACGTGGTTTGTGTCACGAAACTCACATTCTCTGGCTGCTGGATAGGAAGCGAGTTCACCTGTGAGGCATCTTCAATCAAATACATGCCCACACCAGTTTCATCATATTGGCCTAAGGTACCTTCCACTTCTGGGTGGCCTTTGTGGCCAATTAATACAACTTCCTGACCTTTCCGGCTGGCGCGATGTACTTCCATATGAACCTTGCTCACCAGTGGGCAAGTTGCATCAAACACCTGCAAACCGCGTTTCTTGGCTTCTTCACGAACGGCTTTGGATACACCATGAGCGGAAAAAATCACGGTATTGCCATCAGGGATCTCATCAAGATCATCGACAAAAATTGCGCCCATCGATTTCAGCTCATCCACAACATATTTGTTATGCACAACTTCATGGCGAACATAGATCGGTGCGCCAAATTTATGCAGGGCATTTTTGACAATGGTGATCGCCCGATCGACTCCGGCACAGAAACCGCGTGGATTGGCTAACAGAATTTTCATGATGTCCCCTTTAAACTCGTAAAAATAAAGCCGGCAAAAAATACCGGCTTATATTATCAGCTGATGTTAATCGCTTGTTATTTATCGGCTGGTTTCTTAATAAAACCATCTAAAATAATCAATACTGCGCCGCATGTGATCGCCATATCCGCCACATTGAAGGTGGCAAACCGATAGGCCTCCTGCCAGTGGAAATCGAGGAAATCGACGACATGGCCATACACAATACGATCAATCAGATTCCCGATAGCACCACCAATCACAAGGCTGTATGCTAGGTTAGTCAGTGATAATCTGGCTGGCGTTTTAGCCATCGCCACCAGCAAAATGCCCGAGATCACCACCGCCAAGCCACTAAATAACCAGCGTTGCCAGCCTTCCGCACCAGCTAGGAAGCTAAAAGCCGCCCCTAGATTATACACATGCACCAGATTAAAGAACGAGGTGACATACACTCCGTGCCCGTAAGGGATATGCTGCATGATCGCCAGCTTGGTGATTTGATCTAACACAATCGCCAACATGGCCAACCAAATCCAGCGTAATCCGGTTTTCGTCAGTAAAGTCATCATGCAAAACGGCGAACTTCGCCTTCTCCGGCTACGTTAGTGACGCAACGACCACAAATATCACCGTGACCTTCATGTGCACCGACATCGTCAACATGATGCCAGCAGCGTTCGCATTTCGTTGCAGTGCTTACGGCAACTTGTAACCATAAGCCGGCCACCTCGGTTGCTTGTGCGCCTTCTGGCTGGGCAGCAACTTCCTGCACCAGTGCTTTTGACGTCAGCAACACAAAACGCAATTCATCACCAAGCAAATGCAGTTTCGCTGCCAATGCAGCATTCGCAAACAAGGTCACTTCTGCCTGCAATGAACTACCGATGAGTTTCTCGTTACGCGCCACTTCCAGTGCTTTATTCACTTCCGCACGAACAGCCAATAAATCAGCCCATACTGTGTCATCCAGCGCTTCACCAGCTTGCATAGCAAACAAACCGGTATACCACTCACCAGTCAACACGAACTTATCGCGTTGACCAGGTAGCAGTTTCCAAATCTCTTCAGCGGTAAAACTCATGATTGGCGCTAACCAGCGTGTCATTGCTTCGACGATGTGGAACAGTGCAGTCTGACAAGAGCGACGAGCAATGCTGTCTGCTTTCGCGGTGTATTGACGATCTTTAATGATATCCAGATAGAACGAACCCATTTCCACTGAGCAGAACTGCATCAGTTTTTGGGTCACGATATGGAAATCATAATTATCGTAAGCTGCAATGATCTCTTCTTGCACCGCTTTTGCACGGCCAACAGCCCAGCGATCAAGCACCACCATCTCTTCTGGCGACACCATATCCGTTTCAGGATTAAAACCATTCAGGTTCGCAAGGAAGAAACGCGCAGTGTTACGGATACGACGATAGGCATCAGCAGAACGTTTCAGGATCTCGTCGGAGACGGTCATTTCGCCGGTGTAATCGGTTGAGGCAACCCACAGACGTAGGATGTCAGCACCCAGTTTGTTCATCACATCTTGCGGGCTAACGACGTTACCCAGTGATTTCGACATTTTACGGCCAGAACCATCCACGGTGAAACCATGGGTCAGCACTTGGCGGTAAGGTGCCTGGTGTTTCATCGCTACACCAATCATCAGTGAAGACATAAACCAACCACGATGTTGATCAGAGCCTTCCAGATACATGTCTGCACTATGGCCGTTAAATTCAGGGCGCACATCAACCACAGAAGCGTGAGTAGAACCGGAGTCAAACCACACGTCTAACGTATCTGGCACTTTGTCATAATCAGCGGCTTCCGCACCCAGCAATTCTGCTGCGTCCAGATCCCACCATGCTTGAATGCCTTTCACTTCAACACGCTTGGCAACTTCTTCCATCAACTCCAGCGCACGTGGATGCAGTTGTTGGGTTTCTTTATGCACAAACAGGGCAATCGGTACACCCCATGTGCGCTGACGCGAGATACACCAGTCAGGGCGGTTTTCGACCATCGCTTCAATACGGTTTTGTCCCCATTCCGGGATCCAACGTACACCTTTGATATCAGCCAGTGCTTTTTTACGCAGACCAGCCTGTTCCATGCTGATGAACCATTGTGGTGTTGCACGGAAGATGATCGGAGTTTTATGGCGCCAGCAATGTGGGTAAGAATGCAGATAAGATTCATGATGCAGCAGAGCACCGTGTTCACGCAGCACATCTACCACTTTGTCATTGGCTTTAAAGACATGCTGACCAGCAAACAGTGGGGTATCCGCCAGATAAGTACCGTTACCCGCAACCGGGTTTGCCACTTCCAGACCATATTTGTTACCGACCACAAAGTCTTCCTGACCGTGGCCTGGCGCGGTATGCACCGCACCGGTACCGGAATCAGTGGTCACATGGTCACCCAGTACCACAGGGACAGTAAAATCATAGAATGGATGGTGGAAATGCAGCAGCTCCAGGTCGGCACCGGTGCAACGACCTAAAATAGTGAAGTCAGCGATTTTGGCACGGGCTAATACTGATTCATACAGCGCCGCACCTAACACTAAACGTTCAGGCTGTTCGCCGTTGACCTGTACCAGCACGTAGTCGAGCTCAGGGTGCAATGCCACACCGCGGTTGGCGGGCAGCGTCCATGGCGTGGTGGTCCAGATCACGACTGACAATGGGCCTTCACCAGCGGCTGCAAATTTACCCGCCACCAGCGCTTCATCTTCGGCACGGAAGCGCACATCGATCGCGGGCGATTTCTTGTCGTAATATTCGACTTCTGCTTCAGCTAATGCAGAGCCACAATCGGTACACCAATGCACTGGTTTAGAGCCTTTGTGCAGATGGCCGTTGGCAATGATCTTACCCAGTGAGCGGATAATGTTGGCTTCGGTGTTGAAATCCATGGTCAGGTAAGGGTGTTCCCAATCACCTAACACACCCAGACGGATGAAATCCGCTTTCTGCGCTTCCACCTGAGTTTTGGCATATTTACGGCACTCTTCGCGGAATTCGGCCGCAGAGACTTTCTCTCCCGGCTTACCAACCATGCCTTCGACTTTCAATTCAATCGGCAAGCCGTGGCAGTCCCAACCTGGAATATATGGCGAGTCAAAACCAGATAACCCTTTGGATTTGATAATAATGTCTTTCAGGATCTTATTAACGGAGTGACCAATATGAATGTTGCCGTTCGCGTAAGGTGGGCCATCATGCAGAATGAATGATTTTTTACCGGCTTTGGCTTTACGAATTGCACCGTACAAATCTTGTTTGTACCAGCTTTTCAGCATTTCCGGCTCACGCTTTGCTAGATCGCCACGCATTGGAAACGCTGTTTCCGGCAGGTTCAACGTATGTTTATAGTCGCTCATCAGTCCTAAATTCCATCAGGTTCAACATGGGTAACCGGCAAACCAAACCATTGTCTGGCTTGGTGGGCATCCATTGTTATCTGTGTTTGTAATGCGGAAAACGAAGGAAATTTCTGTTCGTCCCGTAATTTGTGGCAAACTTGGATTTGTAGCTGTTTACCATACAAATCGCCTTTAAAATCAAAAATATGTACTTCTAGCTGTGAACGCGTGCCGTTCACCGTCGGACGAAAACCGATATTCGCCACCCCAAAATGGATCGCATCCGCAATCAGCACCTGAACGGCGTACACCCCTTGCACAGGCACGACCAAACGCTTCAGATGAATGTTGGCGGTGGGAAATCCGATCGTCCGGCCTAATTTAGCGCCATGCGCAACGCGCCCGGTAATAGAGTAAGGATGCCCCAACATATGGGAAACATCCTCCAGTCGGCCTTCCCGTAACGCTTCACGCAGTAAAGTGCTGCTTACTCTTTGCTGATCATGCAGTAAGGTATCGGTACTTAATACCTGAAAGCCATACTGCCTGCCTGCTTCCACCAATAACGCAAAATCGCCCCGGCGCTGTAGACCAAAACGAAAATCATCACCAATTACCAAAAACTTCACAGCTAATTTACGAACTAATATCTGTTCAATAAATTCAGCGGCCGTTAGCTCAGCAAATGCATGATCAAATTTAACGCATAACAGCCGATCAATATTTAACGCTGCAATCGCGTCGTATTTATCCCGCAAGCGACTAAGACGTGCCGGCGCTTTCTCGCGGGCAAAAAATTCCAGCGGTTGTGGTTCGAAAACCATCACACAAGACGGCAAACCTAACTGAACTGCCTGTTCCTGTAACCGACTCAACACGGCCTGATGTCCACGGTGCACACCGTCAAAGTTGCCAATTGTGAGCACACAACCGACATGTTCAGCACGGAGATTGTGAATACCGCGGATCAATTCCATAAATACGGGAGCCCTGTTACATCTGCAAAACTATCGGATTATATACTGAACGTCGCCACTGATCAGCCCTCTGTCACGGTTTTGAAATGATGAGGCCGTAAACCAACCAATCCCATTCCCAAACCATACGTGATTAAAGCAATACCGATAAGTTTCGTTAATTCCCAAATGGAACGCCAATGTGACCAAGCCGTCCAACTGGAAAGTGGCGCACTCAACCAAATTAATGCCGCAGCCATAAACAACGTGGCCACCGTCAGACGGGCAACAAAAATAGCGGTATCTTTACCCGGACGATAGATATGACGACGATACAAACCTTGAAACAGCGAAATCGCATTCACCGTGCCGGATAATGCCGTAGACAGTGCCAGACCGATGTAACCCAACGGATAAATTAATATCGCATTAAAGATCATATTGGATGCCATGGAGTGCATGCCGTAACGTACTGGAGTTTTAGTATCTTGTCTGGCATGAAAGCCAGGGGCCAACACACGAGCAAGCATCAGCGATAACAAACCAGATGCCGAGGCTAGCAAACTACCACCCGCCATGCCGACTTCATGGGCACCAAACTCACCACGCATAAACAACACACGCAAGATCGGTTCACGCAGCACCATAATACCTGCCATCGCCGGTAATCCTAAAAAGAGTACCATGCGCACGCCCCAGTCCATTGTCTGCGAAAAGCGCAGCGGATCCGCATCCACATGGCGTTTCGACAGCGATGGCAAAATCACCGTACTGATCGCAACCGCAAACATGCCTAGCGGAAACTCCAGCAAACGATCGGAATAATAAAGATAGCTGATCGAACCGGTAGCCAGAAAAGAGGCCAGCATGGTGTTAAACATCAAATTAATCTGACTGACCGACACCCCAAAAATAGCCGGTAACATGAGAGTGCGGATCTTCACGACACCGGGATGATGCCAAGCCCAGGTCGGTTTTACCAAAAATCCCATCTTATACAAATACGGGATCTGATATAGCAACTGCACCAGACCACCGACAAAAGTACCGACTGCCAGCGCAATTTCAGGATGTTCCATCCCCGGCGCTACCCACCAAGCGGTAGCGATCAACACGATATTTAAAAAAGTGGGAGTAAATGATGAAACACCAAAGCGGCCATAGGTATTCAGCACCGCACCGGACATCGCCGTAAAGGTCACAAACCAGAGATAGGGAAATGTGATCTTCAGAAGCAAACTCGCTAATTCAAATTTATCTGCACCCGGTTCATCGTGCCACCAAGCCATAAACCAGCCCCAGCCAAATAATGCCGAGATAACCGTTGAACCCAAAACACCAACAATAGTAACAATCGTGATCACTAAGCCCAATGTACCAGAGGCTGCACTTAGCAACTCTCTTACCGCAACTTTATCCCCTTTGGCTTTGTATTCTGTCATGACCGGCACAAATGCCTGATTAAAAGCGCCGTCGGCAAACAAACGACGTAAATAATTAGGAATGCGATTGGCAAAGAAAAACACGTCGGAAGCCACGCCAGCCCCTAGCAGATGGGCGATGGCAATATCCCGAACTAAGCCCAAAATACGCGAGGCAAAGGTCGCCGTAGTCACCATTAGACCAGATTTTATTAACTTCTTGCTCAAGATAGACCTCGAAAACTGTACAGCAGCCAGATTCCTGCTAAAATCGACCGACAGTTTAACTATCTGTGCTCTGGGTGGCTATAAGAGTGCGGCGGTTATTTGCACAAATCGATTGACTTTATCGGGTTGAGAATGCATATTTCTCGGCCTTTTTATAACACTCGCTAAGACCGTTTTTTCAGGAGTTTTACCTTGGCTAACATTAAATCTGCTAAGAAGCGCGCTATCCAGGCAGAGAAAGCCCGCAAGCACAACGCCAGCCGTCGTTCCATGACTCGTACTTTCATCAAGAAAGTAGTAGCAGCGATCGCATCTGGTGATAAAGCTGTTGCTCAGGCTGCTTTCGCGGCTGCACAGCCAATTCTGGATCGCATGGCGACCAAAGGCCTGATCCACAAGAATAAGGCTGCTCGTCATAAATCTCGTCTGACTGCACAAATTCACGCAATGCAATAATATTGCTTCGTGTCTGCACAGACAAAAAAACCGGCTTAGGCCGGTTTTTGTTTTTTACACTGATGAAAAATATTTTATGAAGCACAATATAAACGGTGTAACGTGGCAATGATCGCCTCTACTTCAGGGCTACTCAGCGAGTAATAAACTGTCTGAGCTTCCTTCCGGGTTTTCACCAAATTATCCCGGCGCAATAAAGCCAAGTGTTGTGACAATGCCGACTGACTGAGACCAATTTTTTGATTCATTTCACCGACTGATAATTCGCCACCTTGCAAACAACACAAGATGATCAATCGATGCCGGTTGGCCATCGCTTTCAATAATGACACCGCCTGATCGGCGCCAAGTTCCATTTCTTCGATGGTCATTTATCGCTACTCCTTTGGGCCAAAAAGCGCGCCATAATAGCAGTAAATCTGATAATGAGAATAAATGAGAATGCGATTTACTGCTCAAGTCCGGCAAATAATGCGGAAAAATCACTTTCACAAAGCCGTTTCACGGCTGGATGTTGGATCATTCTTTCCGCAAAAATAGCATAATATTCCTCTTTCAGTGCATCGGTCTGACCAAGTAATGCCACCGTCTGGCCATCAAGAAACTCTTCCTGATAAAGTGTCGGCGCCACAAAAATGCCCTGATTAAACAAACCAAATGCTTTCATCAGCGCGGCATCATCAAATTCACCAAAGATTTGTGGTGCCAGTCCTTGCTCTTCAAACCAACGGGTTAATTGGCGCCCCATCGCGGTTCTTTTGGCTGGGATCAATAATTTTCGTTCCATCAAACACTCAGGAAACGGCTTTTCCGGTAATGGTGCCTGACAGAAAAAACTGACACCACATTCTCCCAGCTTCTTTGATAGCAGATCTGGGTGCTGTGTCGAGTCTAAAGGACAATCCGACAAGATCATGTCCAGCTTATGCTCTCGTAATTGTTCCAGCAACATTTCGTGTGTTGATTCTAAGCAGCGTAAATGAACAGAACTGTCCATGGGTAATGCCGCTAATAAAACTTTGGATGCAATGCGTTTCGACAGCACATCCGCAATGCCGACATTAAAAGAGCTTTCGTTTTCCTTACGGAACGTCACCACCTCTAGCATTTCATAAGACAATGAAAACATCTTATCGGCGTAACGAAAAACCAGCTGCCCTAATTCAGTTGCTTCGATATTTCGCCCTTTGCGCTTAAATAAGCGCCCACCTAAGCGATCTTCTAACTGACGGATCTGGCCCGTAATGGTCTGCGGCGTCAGGTAGAGAGCTTCGGCCGCCTGCGTTACGGAACCTTTTTTCTGCGTCATCCAAAAGTAATACAGATGATTATAATTAAGATGAAACACCTATCGCTCCTTAACCCAGTCAGTGCGCGTGGTACGACACAATAAACTATATCCGAAAATGGCCGCCAGTAATGAACCGAGCAAAATACCAAAACGGGCGAGCTCGAAATGTGCGCCAGCCGTACCAAACGCCAAACCGGCAATAAATATCGACATAGTAAAGCCGATACCGCACAGCACAGCTAACCCTGATAATTGACGCCAAGTAACATTAGTCGGCAACACCGCCAAGCCCGCTTTTACTGCACACCAGCATGTCAGCAACACACCCAGCGGTTTTCCAATCAGTAATCCGATCATAATAGCCAGCGGTAACCCACTCGTCAGATCAGACCAGGATAAACCATCAAAAGATAGTCCTGCGTTAGCAAACGCAAACAGCGGCAGAATGATATAACTACTCCAAGGATGGAGATGATGCTCTAAACGACGCAGAGGTGTATCAGGATGCGCCCGGCGATGCGGGATCGCAAATCCTAAAATCACACCCGCAATCGTGGCATGAATACCTGATTTCAGCACCGCCACCCATAACAATGCTCCCAACACCAAATAGATGCCCAAATGCATAACCCGCATTCGATTCATTATCAACAAAACAACACTCAACCCGGCCGCAATCGCTAACGGTAACCCGTGCAACGCTTCAGTATAAAATAGTGCAATCACCATAATGGCACCGAGATCATCAATGATAGCGAGAGCCAGTAAAAACACCTTCAACGCAGTTGGAATCCTTGACCCAAGTAGTGATAACACACCTAAAGCAAAGGCAATATCCGTAGCCATCGGAATGGCCCAACCCGATGTCAGTTCAGCATGTTCACTGATAACCAGCCAGTACAATAATGCCGGAAAAACCATGCCACCGATCGCGGCGATGACAGGCAAGCTAGCCTGACGCAGGCTAGACAGGGAACCTTCTTGCATCTCCCGTTTTATTTCCATACCAACCAGCAGGAAAAAAATAGCCATCAAGCCATCATTGATCCATAACAATAAGGGTTTATGCAGATCCAGATTGCTAAACCGGATCTGTAGCGGTAATTCCAAAAAGGCATGGTAAAGAGGCTGCCAGGGTGAATTCACCAGCAACAGTGCTAAAATGGCAGCACAAAATAGAATCACACCGCTGGCTGCCTCCAGATGAAGAAATCGTTTCACTAAACTAACCATCGAAAACCTCCCTCGATAAGTAATAATTAGTATAACGACTATCTATTATCAGTAAAAATCCATTTAACTCGATAAATAATTCGGTATTACCGAGTGATTATAGCGTCAGTAACGACAGGTTATACGTAAAAAATGTATCAAACGCCAAAATGAAACAGCACTGATATAATCGGCAACAATAGAAAGATCTCTCAGCAGTACGTTTTATTCGTCATTAATTTTTAGGAAAAAAAATGAAGCAATACTTAGATCTTTGCCAGCGCATCATCAACGACGGTGTATGGGTTGAGAATAAGCGAACCGGTAAACGCTGCCTGACCGTGATCAATGCAGACTTAACCTACGATGTAGAAAACAATCAATTTCCTATCATCACCACACGCAAAAGTTTTTGGAAAGCGGCAATTGCCGAATTGCTGGGCTACATTCGTGGCTATGATAATGCTGCGGATTTTCGTGCCTTAGGCACCAAATCATGGGATGCCAACGCCAATGAAAATGCCGCATGGCTGAACAATCCAGCACGCAAGGGCCATGATGACATGGGGCGTGTTTATGGCGTTCAAGGCCGTCACTGGAAAAAACATGATGGAACGGAATTAGATCAGCTAGCGAAGATTGTTTATAACTTATCAAATGGTATCGACGACCGCGGTGAGATCCTGACCTTCCATAATCCAGGAGAATTCGAACTGGGTTGTTTGCGCCCTTGTATGCACACGCATACTTTTTCCTTGTTAGGCGATACCTTATATCTGACGAGCTATCAACGCTCCTGTGATGTTCCATTAGGTTTAAATTTCAATCAAATTCAGGTGTTTACATTATTGGCACTCATGGCGCAGATCACCGGTAAAACACCGGGACAGGCCTATCATAAAATCATCAATGCTCACATCTATGAAGATCAGGTGGAATTGATGCGCGACGTGCAATTGAAAAGAGAACCCTACCCATCACCTAAACTTGAAATTAATCCGGATATTAAGAACCTAAAAGATCTGGAAACATGGGTAACATTGAACGATTTCAATGTGGTTGGTTATCAGCATCACGATGCGATCAAATATCCATTTTCGGTTTAATGTTCAATAAAAAAGGGAGAGCATACTTTCGCTGCACTCCCTTTTTTGACCTAGAAGTCACCAGTTACAACTACACTTTTTTACCAATAAAACTCTGCAAACCTAACGACTCCAGATAGCTGGTGAATATCTTTCTGATTTGCGCAGAATCACTTAATTGAATAGCCTGTTCCAACAGTGGTACCAGCGCGTCTGTTCTGACTCGACGCAGCAAATATTTCACCTTAGCAATATTATTCAAATTCATACTGAAACGACGGTAACCCATCGCCAGCAAAATCAGCACACCGATAGAATCGCCGGCTAACTCACCACAAACTGACACCGGTTTAGCTTGTTGGTTGGCAACCTGAATAATCTGTTGTAAAGCACGTAAGACGGCAGGATGTAATCCATCATACATGTCTGCTACTCGTGCATTATTCCTATCCACCGCAAGTAAATATTGCGTCAAATCATTCGTGCCAACAGACCAGAAATCGACATACGGCGCCAAATCAGGCAGCAGGTAAATCGCAGCAGGAACTTCAATCATGGCCCCTAAGCTTGGATAACGAATCGCACTACCGCGAGCTCGGAGTTCATCAGAAACTTCCAGCCAAGCTTGATCAAGCAAACGCCGCGCAGCTTGCACTTCGCTGACACTGGAGATCATCGGCAGCATAATTGCCAAATTATCATTGTGCTCGCTGGCACGTAACATCGCTTTCAACTGTGCCAGAAATAACTCTGGGTGATCGAGTGTAATACGAATACCACGCCATCCAAGAAATGGATTCTCTTCACTGATTGGAAAATACGGTAGCGGTTTATCGCCACCAATATCCAATGTACGCATACAGACTTGGCGACCGTTGTACTGCTCCAGAATGGCTCGATAGCGCGTCGCCTGTTCTTGCTCCGACGGAAAGCTGTCATGCAGCATAAATGGAATTTCCGTACGGTATAGCCCAACACCATCGGAACAATCCATCAAACAGCAATCAACATCCAAGCTCAAGCCTGCATTCAGCAATACTGAAACAGGGCAGCCATCTTGCGTTTCTGAGGGTAACAAGGCCTCTTTCGCGACCAAGTCATCAAACGCTTTCGCCTGCAAGATCAGCTGTTCATATTCCGCCAGAACAGCACCACTCGGTTGAATAATGACATCGCCGTTGCCGCCATCAATAATCAACTCCTGCCCATCTAACTCTTGCAGTGGTAACTCCAGCCCCATTACTGCGGGGACACTCATGGTTCTGGCTAAGATGGCAGCATGAGAGTTGACGGCACCACGTATGGAAACTACGCCTGCCAAACGATCTTTCGGGATCTCCGCCAGTAATGTCGCGGTAACTTCCTCAGCAAGCAGAATGACCGGCTCTTGAAAATCGAACTGTTCCATATGGCTGTGAGCCAAACTACTCAACAACCGCTGGGCGACATCGCGAATATCGAGCGCCCGTTCACGCAGGTAAGGATCGCTCATAGCGGAAAATTGTTCGATCAACCGTTCACTGACTTGGCGCACAGCGGAGGTCGCATTCCACTGATTCTCCGTGATTTCCTGTTCAATCTGAAAAATGAAATTAGGATCAGCCAGGATGTGCTGATAAATATCAAAAATAGACTGGGAATCGACCTGCACTGCATCTTGAAAACGCATGGCCAGCGCATCCAAATCCATCTGCACCTGCAACACGGCCTGATTCAGCAGTTCCACCTGCAGTTCTGGTTCATCGCTATGTTTAAGATTAACCTGAGATAACGCCATTTTCGGCTGCCATACCCAAGCTTTCGCAATCGCCATGCCGGAAGAGACGCCAATGCCATGAACAGCTCGATGATTTCCAGAAGAAGAACTGATCAGCCCTTTCAATTCGGCATGAGCAATACGCACCGCTAACTGGGCCGCCAATGTCACAAGAAAGGACTCATCAAGCTCAGTAAACTGACGCGATAACGCCTGTTGCACCACTAACACTCCCAGCACATTTCGCTGATGCATAATGGGCACGCCCAGAAACGTTTTGAACTCGTCTTCACCAACTTCTGGTAAGTATTTAAAGCTCGGGTGAGCAGGAGCATCTGCCAGATTAATTAATTCTTCACGACGACCGACTAAGCCAACCAGGCCTTCGTTAAAGGGCAACACGGCTTTCCCAACCGCATCCAGAGAAAGACCATCGGTAGCAACCAAGCGATAACGTTGGCGCTGGGTTTCAGAAATATAGACCGAACAACAATCAACATGCATAGCAGCACGGGTTTGCTGTACCAGTGTACGCATCGCTTCCGATAACGATGGTGCCGCCGTTACACTTTCCACAATTTGCCGCAATGTTGTCAGCACAATATTTCTCCTTGTATTACCTAGCGATAACTACCGATACGCTTTTCTTTTCGGATCTTTTTTAGCTACAGGAGCCGTATAAGGCATCGCAATGGTTGCAAACTCTTTCATTACCCGGCGATAAACCTCACGCTTGAATGACACCACCTGTCTGACAGGATACCAATAACTCACCCAGCGCCAATCATCAAATTCCGGCTGACCATGACAACCAAATTGAATACTTGCTTCTTTAGAAGCATCTAAACGCAATAAAAACCATTTCTGTTTTTGTCCGATGCAGACCGGCTTGCTTTCCCAACGAATCAAACGTTTTGGCAGCCGATATTTCAGCCAATTACGGCTAGTAGCAAGGATAGTGACATCATCCTGCTTCAGCCCTATTTCCTCGTACAACTCGCGAAACATTGCCTGTTCCGGAGTTTCCCCATCATCAACACCGCCTTGAGGAAACTGCCAGGAATGTTGTCCATAGCGACGAGCCCATAACACTTGTCCATTGCGATTGCAGATCACAATTCCTACATTCGGGCGGAAACCATCGCCATCAATCACGCAATCACCTGCATGTAACAACTTGAACTTACCCGATTCTTTCATATTAGCTTCAGATCAGCAAACAGACATTCCCAGAGTGAGAGCTATAGCGAATGCTGTAACCTACAATCTTCGAATAGAACGTTAGATCCGGTATCTATTCCTGCATCAGAAGAAATACACAACATGGTATGATTTGTAACATCGTCGCGTTCATTAGATAAAATTATGTATCAAACTATTGATGAACTGGTTCATGCTGCAGAGCAGTTGGCAGGAACAACTTTGGCGGAACTGGCAGAAAAACTAAGCGTTGCGATACCGTCATCACTGCACAGGGAAAAAGGCTGGATTGGTCAATTGCTTGAGTTAGCGCTCGGTGCATCTGCCGGCAGTAAACCGCAACAAGATTTCCCTGAATTAGGGGTTGAACTCAAAACATTACCGCTGACTCATAATGGTACGCCCCTGGGAAGTACCTTCGTTTGCACCGCCCCACTTCTACATCAGCAACACATCACATGGGCTACATCGAACGTACATCATAAGTTATCAACAGTCTTGTGGGTGCCCATTTTCGGCGATCGCCAACAAACACTCGACTCCCGCATGATTGGTAACCCATGGCTTTGGCATCCCTCCGAACATGAAGAACAATTGCTACAGCAAGATTGGGAGGAGATCATGGAATTGATCGCATTAGGCGGCGTAGAATCGATCAGCGCGCGGCATGGCCAAGTTTTACAATTGCGACCTAAGGCTGCGAATGGTAAATCACTTACCCCTGCAATCGGTCGTAATGGCACATTAATCCAAACGCGACCGCGAGGTTTTTATCTTCGGAGCTCATTCACGCAAAAATTACTTCAAGATCAGTTCCATCTGTGAGGTCTGTCCCGATATAAACTAACATTAGACAGAATTAATGGACTTGAATAAAGCTCTGCGACTAACAATATCACTGGTTATTTTTTATCTTATTATTTATAAAGATTATTGGCGTTGTTCACGGTTAAGATTCAAGGAGTTGACATGGCTGTTACAAAGAAATTCTTAAAAACCAAACCTGAAGTGCAGGTAACGTTTGAGGTCAAGGTAGACACAACCGAGAGTGCCTCACAAGTTTATGTGGTGGGTGAGTTTGCTGATTGGGAACCAGTGGAATTGAAGAAACTAAAAAGCGGGGCATTCAAAACCACAATCAATCTGCCGACTAACCAAAAAGATAGTTATCAATATCGATATCGTTTTGTTCTACCAGACGGTTCAGAGAAATTTGATAATGAAGTACAGGCGGATGGCTATTGCAGTAATCCGTTTGGTGGCGAAAACTCCATCATTAGTGTCACTCAGCAATAATCCATATTTGCAGATAATAAAAAAGCCTACCGAAGTAGGCTTTTTTACTATGCATTGTCTGAATTAATGTTCGAACATTGCAGAGATAGATTCTT
>MTLE01006467.1_pt1 | contig 15367 bp, 9 predicted proteins | sample 1982461 | NCBI WGS metagenome assembly MTLE01 (sample SAMN05712605, study PRJNA340218) | biofilm metagenome | isolation source: sample SPL anode biofilm adapted to -200 mV | place: USA | collected 2012-02-03
AGTAGATAGCCGCCGTTTTTTAAAGTCCCGATTACACCAAAAGTGATAGTCGGGACTTTTTTTGTCTCTGTGGACTAGTCTCTTATTACTGCTACTTATCAATTACTGATTTGCTTACCGATTACGGCTTGCTGCTTGCAGCTGTGATATCAAAACCTATATATTCTTACTTTTTTTAGAGGTTAAGAGTTGTCTTTTATAGCGAAGGAGGGTTCCACCTCTTCCCATTCCGATCCGCCAGCTGGCGGATAAGCCTGTCCACGTCGATGGTATCTGCCATCTGGCGGATGGGAGAGTAGAACTTGTCCGCCCGTTGGCGGATAGCCGCCATTTTTTAAAGTCCCGATTACACCAAAAGTGATAGTCGGGACTTTTTTTGTCTCTGTGGAGTGGACTAGTCTTATTACCGCTACTTATCAATTACTGATTTGCTTACCGATTACAGCTTGCTGCTTGCAGCTGTGCTCTTAGCAGCAGAGGAGTTTTATTTTACATTAAAAAATAATTTATTGAGAGCTTTAATTTATTATGATGAAGAATTAATATATCAATATAATAGGTTAATTTTGCAATCGTTTTTGTTCAATTTAAATTATTTTGAAAATGAAACTCTTTATTGCCTCATTATCAATAGCTATAATGTTATTGTTTACATCTTGTAAAACAGCTTTACAGATTGAAAAACCTCACGAATCTTATTTGCCTTCCACAATTGCACCATCTCTTTCAGAATTTCCATTAAAAGTGGATTTGGATGTGAAAAAGCTGGAAACTGCTATTAACAATAAAATGACAGGATTAATTTATGAAGGGACAAACATCTCTAATAAAGATCTTTCCATAAAAATCTGGAAAGCTCAAAATTTCACGTTTACAATTAACAATAACGTTATTGAGTACAAGGTTCCACTTAAAATATGGTCAAAATTTGCCTGGCAGGTGGAAAAATTCGGATTGGCTGTTGGCGACACTTATGAAGCAAACGGAAGCATTGTTCTTACATTTAAAACAACCATCAATTTTGATAAAAACTGGGGACTTATTTCAAAAACCACTTCTTCGGGGTATCAATGGATAGATACTCCAAAATTAAATGTTATAGGTGTTAGCGTGCCTGTAACTCCCATTGCGAATCTGGCATTGTCCAGTTGTAATGAAATTATAACAAAACAGATTGATAAAACTCTTGCTGAGTCTGTTAATCTGAAAAAATACGTTTCAGAGGCATGGTCTGAAATGCAAAAGCCCAGATTAGTTAGTCCCGAAAACAAATTGTGGATCAGAATTACTCCAAAGGATATTTACGTTTCACCATTTGTTACAGTTGGTAATAAGTTGAACATGTCAATTGCTTTGTATGCTGGTATAGAATCGTTTATGGGAGTACAACCTGCTGCGACCACAGCTGTACCATTACCTGATTTCAAATATGTGAACCGCCCGGCACAGCAATTTAATATTAACCTCGGGATAGATGTTACTTATGCTGCAATCTCTGAAATGACCAAAAAGGAATTAATAAATAAAACTTTTTCCGAAGGAAATAAATCCATTACAATTAATGATTTGGAATTATACGGAAGTGATGGTAAAACAATTCTGATGGCAGATGTTACGGGAGCTATAAAAGGAAAAATATATTTCACCGGAAATATGATTTACAATCCGGAGAAAGTGAGTGTTGAAATTCTTGATCCTCAGTTTGACATAAAAACACAAAGTGCATTGGTAAAAACTGCAAACTGGTTGTTACACGGGATGATACTGAAAAAAATGGCTCCATACCTTACTTATTCTGTAAAAGAGGAATTAGATTCAATGAAAAATGAAGTAAATCAAATGTTGAGTAATTATTCTGTTTATGAGGGGGTTAGTTTGCAGGGAAAATTGAATACAATTGATGTCACCAGTTTGAGTCTGATTCCCGGAGCAGTAAGGATTCAGGCAAATGCAAAAGGGAACGTGGCAATGAAAATAGATGATTTGAAATTTTGATCTGAGTTTATTTTCAAAATAAGGAAACATTACTTGATGAATAATATTCAATAAAAGTGAATATTTATAAATCCTGATTAGGATTACAATTTTTAAACAGACCATAATTCTGAACTGTAGAATTATGGTTGTTTTTATTAATCGAAAATAAATTTTCAGATCGTTGTCAAAGAGTATAAATCAGTCAATTTATGTACCATTTCAATCAAAAATTCCACTCGTTTTTTTCTGAAAATCTATATTTTTGCGGAGATTTCAAAAGAACCTTTTCTTCTACTATATAATATGCATTCAGGCATATTTCACTGTGTCCTGTTTGATGGAAATAATTCCATCTTCTTCTGACTGTACAAGTTAAAATCACGGCCAATAATTTCTGCTATTTTAATTTCTGAAACAAATTAATAACTGATTGTCATTTTTACATGACAATAATATGCATAATATATACAAAACAAGTAAATGAAAAAGTTAACAAGAGAAAATGTCAGCGTTAAACGCTATCCCGAGAGAATTATTCAGTTTGGTGAAGGAAATTTCCTTCGTGCATTTGTTGACTGGATGGTTTGTAAAATGAATCAGAAAGCTGATTTTAATTCAGGTGTCGTAGTAGTGCAACCACTTCCAACCGGTATGATTGATGTGCTGAACGAGCAGGATGGATTATATCATGTTAATCTTCAGGGTCTTGAAAAAGGTAATACAGTTAACAGTATTGAGTTGATCGATGTAATAAGCCGTTCACTTAATCCATATTCTCAATTTGAAGAATATCTTAAACTGGCCGAACAACCTGAAATGCGTTTTGTATTTTCAAATACTACCGAAGCGGGTATCGCTTTCGATCCTGAATGTAAATTAGATGACGCTCCTGCGAGTTCTTATCCGGGAAAACTGACTCAGTTACTTTATCATCGTTATAAAACGTTTAACGGAGCTGCCGACAAAGGTTTGCTTATCTTCCCGTGTGAGTTGATATTTCACAATGGAGTGGAATTGAAGAAAACTATTTTCCAGTATATTGAGTTATGGAATCTGGGAGAAGGTTTTAAAAACTGGTTCGAAACAGCGTGTGGAGTTTATTCCACACTGGTCGATCGTATTGTTCCGGGTTATCCTCGGGCTACGATTGATGAAATTCTGGAAAAAATTCAACTGGAAGATAAACTGGTAGTTCAGGCTGAGATTTTTCATCTTTTTGTGATTGAAGCTCCAAAAAGTGTAGAAGCCGAATTTCCTGCGGCCAAAGCCGGACTAAATGTATTGTTTGTGCCGGATGAAAAACCCTATCACGAACGCAAAGTAACATTGCTGAACGGACCTCATACCGTTTTGTCGCCTGTTGCATTTTTGTCGGGATTGAACATTGTAAAAGAATGTTTGCGTGACGAAATGATGTCGAAATTCATTTATCTGGTAATGTACAAAGAGTTAATAGAAACTCTGAATCTGCCAAAATCTGAATTAAAGAAATTTGCTGATGATGTGGTTGAGCGTTTCAACAATCCGTTTGTGCACCATCAGCTCACAAGCATTATGCTTAATTCGTTCTCGAAATTCAAAACCCGGGATTTGCCGGGATTGAAAAAATATCTTGAAAAGAAAGGTGAACTTCCTTCAGGAATTGTATTAGGACTTGCTGCAATTATTACTTACTACAAAGGTGGTTTAAGAGGTAAAACAGAAATTGTTCCGAATGATGACAAGCAAATCGTGGATCTGCTGAAAATACTTTGGAGCCTGAACGACATTGAAACTGTGGCAAAAGGTGTTCTTGCCGCTGAATTTATCTGGGGAGAAAATTTAAATAAAATCCCAGGACTAACCGGAAAAGTAATATTCTATCTGAAACTCATTGACGAGTTTGGAATGAAAGAAGCTGTAAGATCAATTGTTTCGAAACGATTTAGTCTGACAGTTAAAGTTGATTTCGAATTGCCTCAGATTGAAGAATAAAGAGTTGAAGCTTTAATAATAATTTAACTGCTAAACCCGCATCAGTCAATGATGCGGGTTTGATTTCAAATAAGATTAATATAAATATGAAATTTTTGCAAATAAATCCTGAAGATAATGTTGCCGTAGCACTTGAAGAACTGAAATCAGGAGATGTGCTCATTATTAATAATGCTGAAATAGTGGTTGGTGCTGATATTCCTGCCGGACATAAAATTGCACTGAAAAATTTTGACACAAATGATTTTATAATCAAATACGGATATTCAATTGGTCATGCACGTAATCCAATTGGAATTGGCGGATTGGTAAACGAGAAAAATATCAAAACAAATCTTGATGGTTTGTTGGAATATACTTATCAGCCGTCACTCGAATATCCTGAAATTGCGAACAGAAATCTGACGTTTAAAGGTTACAGACGTAAAAACGGTGATGTTGGGATACGTAACGAAGTTTGGGTTATTCCTACAGTTGGTTGTGTTAACGGAACTGTTAATCAGTTAGTTGATGCTTTGAAACAGGAAACAGGTTCTATCGGAGTTGATGCAATCGTTGGTTATCCGCATAATTATGGCTGTTCACAATTGGGAAATGACCATGAAAATACCCGTTTGATTTTACGAAATATAGTAAAACATCCAAATGCAGGAGGTGTATTGGTTGTTGGTCTGGGTTGTGAAAATAATCAGCTTTCAGCGTTTCGTGAAATGTTGGGCGATATTGACACCAACCGTATCAAATTTATCGAGACACAGAAAGTGCACGATGAATTTGAAGAAGGAATGAAGCTACTGCGCGAAATTTATTCCGTAGTATCAAAAGATGTGCGTACTGATGTGCCTTTAAGTGAACTGAAAGTAGGATTGAAATGTGGTGGTTCTGACGGATTCTCAGGTATAACAGCCAATCCGCTTTTAGGTGTCTTTTCGGATTTTCTGGTTGCACAGGGCGGATCAAGTGTTTTGACCGAGGTTCCTGAAATGTTTGGGGCAGAAACGATTCTGATGAACCGATGTGAATCGACTGAGTTGTTTGATAAAACTGTACATTTGATAAATGACTTTAAGGAATACTTTATAAAGAACGAACAACCAATTTACGAAAATCCTTCACCGGGTAACAAGGCAGGAGGTATTTCCACATTAGAGGAAAAATCATTGGGTTGTACGCAGAAATGTGGAAAATCGGTAGTAAAGGATGTATTAATGTACGGAGATACTATTCATAATCACGGACTTAATTTACTAAGTGCTCCCGGAAATGATCTTGTGGCAGCAACTTCATTAGCATCAGCCGGTTGTCATATGGTACTGTTTACCACAGGCAGGGGAACTCCGTTTGGGTCGTTTGTTCCGACAATGAAAATATCGACTAACACAGCTTTGTTTAAAAATAAACCGGGATGGATAGATTTCAATGCAGGTGTAATTGTTGAAAATAAAACCATAGAAGAAACGAATGAATTGTTTATCAATTATGTTCTTCAGGTAGCTAATGGTGAATTTGTTAACAATGAAAAGAAAAATTACCGCGAAATTGCCATCTGGAAATCGGGAGTAACACTCTGATTACATATAAATTTATTTTGATAAGAGAGACTGTCATCCCAATGACAGTCTCTTTTTTTATATTTTAAAAGAAGAAAATTTGAATTTATATCTTTAGAATCAATCTAAATAAGTATCTTTGTAGTCTCAATTTTTGATAAAAGGGAAGTGAATTTTAGTATTGTTCTAAATTCTTGAATTTCATTGTTTTGTAAGTTATTTTGTAACTATTATATAATGATAATTGTTTTATTTAATTATAAATTGTAATGCAAAAGCAACACAAATTTTCGGAATCGGATAAATTAACCGATATTATTCACGAAGATCATTCAATGTTATGGGTTATCAGTCGTTTTGGTTTGTCGCTGGGCTTTGGTGATAGTACAGTGAAACAGATCAGCGATACACATTCAATAGATTGCCATACATTTCTTGCTGTTGTGAATTTTTTATCCGAAGAGAATTTCGATGTAGATAATGTAAATGAAGAAATTTCCATTTTATCATTAATTACTTACCTTAAAAATGCCCATAATTATTTTCTGGATTTTAAACTGCCTGCAATTAAAACCAAACTGATTCAGGCAATTGACGATCAGGAACAAAATATGCCTTACAGTCAGCTTTTTATAAAATTTTTCGATGAATATGTTTTTGAAGTTCAAAAGCATATGGACTATGAAAACAGGATTGTTTTTAAATATGTTTTGAATCTGATTGAAGGAAAACGTGATGCTGCGTACCGGATTTCAATTTTTCAGGACAGACACAATGAAATTGACTCAAAACTGTCAGAACTGAAAAATATTCTGATTAAATATTATCCGGCAAAAGGAAACAATCACTTGCTCACTGAGGTATTATTTGATATTTTGCTGTGTGAAAAAGATCTTGCTTCACACAATCAAGTTGAAGACTATTTATTTGTACCGGCTGTAGAAGCCTTTGAACGACAATTAGATATCCAAAGATGAATATTGATCAGTTGAAAATTGTGATAGCAGAACCTTCGGTAATTATCCGGAGCGGAATTACTGTAGCGCTTAAAAGGGTTCCAGGTTTTCGCATTCAGCCGGTTGAATTTAATTCGATAGATTCGTTGAAGAATTACCTGAATTTACATAATCCGGACGTGCTTATTGTAAATCCGGTATATTGGGGAAATCTGAATATATCAAAATTAAAGGAAGATACGCACAATCCGGATCTTAAATGTATATCGTTGATTTATAGTGCTGTCGATTCGAATTTTTTAAAAGGATTTGATGAATCGCTTGGTGTTTACGATACGATTGAACAGATGAAAGAAAAGCTTGAAAAGATTATTATTCAGGAATCCAATGTAATAAATGACGAAACAACGACTTTGAGTCCGAGAGAGAAAGAAATAATTGTGGCAGTAGTCAAAGGACTTACTAACAAAGAAGTGGCTAACAGTTTAAATCTTTCCACACATACAGTTATATCGCACAGAAGAAACATTGCCAGAAAGCTGGAAATACACAGTACTGCAGGTCTGACAATTTTTGCCATAATGAATAAATTAATTGAACTTGACGATGTCAGAAATGAGTAATAAAATCGGAAATTGAATCCGGGAGAAGTGTTTTTATCACCATTATTGATTACTTCTTCATACAAAATCAGCATAAATAGGTATAGTCCGTGAAAAGTCATTGCAGTAATTTTGCAACATAATAATTTATGGACTTATACTTAAAATTGATGAAACGAAAGATTAAATTTTCACTTGTTGTATTTTATATATTTTACTCAATTCAGGGAGCAGAATCTCAAACAGAAAACAAACAGGAGAATCCTTTTACATTTTCGGCTTCTTATATCGGAGATTTGGTTAGTAATTTTAATGGAGGTATAAAACGCGGTACAACGTATTTAGGTCTTGCAAACCTGAAAGCAGGTTTTGACATGGATAAAGCAAATTGGTGGAAAGGTGGAACAGTATTTGTCAACATAGGGAATACACACGGTGGAAAACCTTCAGAGGATTTAATAGGAGATTTTCAGGGCGTTTCGAACATTGAGGCGGGTAATCTCACTTTTATGTATGAATTGTGGTACAGACAAAATGTAGGGAAATTTAGTTTTACAGCCGGTTTACAGGATTTGAACGCTACTTTTGCCAGTTGTATTAACGGAGGTTTATTTACCAATAGTTCGTTTGGAATTCAATCGAGTATTGCGGATAATATCCCGACACCTATATTTCCGCTGACGGCACTTGGATTTAATGTACAATGGCAGTTATCTGATAATGTGGGATGGCAATCGGCTATTTTCGACGGAACGCCGGATGATTTTGAAAACAATCCGTTTAATACGAAATGGACTTTGAGTAAGAATCAGGGATTTTTGCTGGTTTCCGAGTTGCAGTTTGATAAAAGTTTGATAGCCGGCAGAACAGGCTGTTATAAATTAGGAGTATATTATCATCAACATAACGATACAATTGATGCAGTACAGAAAAACGGAGGAATCTATTTTGTAGGTGACCAACAACTAAACGATAAAGTTTCAATATTTTCTCAAATAGGATTAAGTCCAAAGAAAAATAAGAATGATCGTTATTTCAGTATTGGCGTAAAATATTCAGAGTTGTTTCGCAAACGTACCGACGATGAACTGGGTTTAGCAATAGCTTATGCCGGAATTGATGAAAATAACGTTGGCTCCGAAACAGTTTTTGAATTGACATATAAAATGCAAATTAACGAAAATATCTATATCCGTCCGGATATTCAGTACATTATGAATCCGGCAGGAACTGACAGAAAACTTGAAAACGCATTAGTAGGATTTATACGGTTTGGTATTGATTTTTAAAAGGGAAAAAAGAACATAGTTCAACGTATGACAAATAACACAAATCTTTCGAATATTAAAACAGGTGATGAAGCAATTATTACCAAAGTTTTGGGACATGGCGCTTTTCGTAAGCGTATTACCGAAATGGGCTTCGTCAAAGGTAAAAAAGTTAAAGTAATAAAGAATGCTCCGCTTCAGGATCCGGTGGAATATGAAATTATGGGGTATTACGTTTCGTTGCGACGGAGTGAAGCGGAATTGGTGGAAGTGGTTTCAATTGAAGATGCAGCTACATTGTCGCAGGTAAAATTCGAAGGAACAATAGACGAAGAAAAATTAAAAATCTCTGCAATAGAAAAAGGCAAAGTCATAAATGTTGCTTTGGTCGGAAATCCAAATTGTGGAAAAACGACACTGTTCAATTATGCTTCCGGATCGCACGAAAGAGTCGGAAATTACAGTGGCGTTACCGTGGATGCGAAAGAGGCTGAGATGAAAAAGGACGGTTATTTATTTAAAATTGTCGATTTGCCGGGTACGTATTCGCTGACTGAATTTTCGCCGGAAGAATTATATGTTCGTACGCATATCACCGATAAAATGCCCGACATAGTTGTAAATGTGGTTGATGCGTCAAATCTGGAGAGAAATTTATTTCTTACCACACAGCTTATTGATATGAATATCAAGGTTGTAATTGCATTAAACATGTATGACGAGTTGGAGAAAAAAGGTGTTGAATTCGATTTTGTCAGTCTGGGGAAAATGATTGGAATTCCGATTGTGCCAACTGTTGGTTCAAAAGGCAAAGGGATAGATGAATTATTTGCAAAACTGATTGATGTTTATGAAGATCATGACCCGAGCGTAAGGCATATCCATATTAATTACGGCTCTTTAATTGAAAAATCATTAAAGGAAATTCAGCAGGAAATCTGGAAAAATCCCCAAATTACGGACAAATTATCATCCAGATACATTGCTGTAAAATTGCTCGAAACAGATAAAACTACTTTAAAGCAACTGGAAAAATACAGTAATTACGAGCAAATCAAAGCGGTTGCAAAGCAAAATGTAGCCATTCTCGAAAAGGAATATAATGAGCGTTCGGAAACGATTATTACCGATGCAAAATATGGATTTATCGATGGAGCTCTTAAAGAAACTTATCGCGAAGTGCAAAAGGATAAACGGAAATCAAAGCATGAATTTGATGACCTGCTGACCCATAAATTCTGGGGATATCCGATATTTCTGTTCTTTATGTGGTTAATGTTTCAGGCTACCTTTACGATTGGTAGTTATCCAATGGAGTGGATTGATACCGGGGTAAAGGCACTTAGCGGATTGGTACATGATGCAATGCCCGCTGGTCCCTTGCGCGATTTGATTGTTGATGGAATTTTAGGCGGAGTAGGTGGTGTGATAATATTTCTGCCCAATATTCTGATTCTGTTTTTCTTTATTTCGTTAATGGAAGACACCGGTTATATGGCCCGTACATCTTTTATTATGGATAAACTGATGCACAAGATCGGATTACACGGAAAATCATTTATTCCACTGTTAATGGGATTTGGATGTAATGTTCCGGCAATTATGGCAACACGTACCCTTGATAATAAGAAGGACAGAATTCTGACCATGATTATTACTCCGTTTATGTCGTGCAGTGCAAGGTTACCTGTTTATGTTTTGCTTATATCAGCTATTTTTCCGAAATATCAGGGACTTGTATTATTTACAATATATCTGGCCGGAGTGTTGCTGGCAATTATTACTGCATTGATAATGAAACGTATCATGTTTGCAAAAAGCGAGGTGCCGTTTGTTATGGAATTGCCGCCGTATCGTATTCCGACACTGAGAAATACAAGTTTACACATGTGGTACAAGGGACAACAGTATTTGAAAAAAATGGGAAATGTTATCTTAGTTGCTTCCATAATTATCTGGGCATTAGGGTATTTTCCACACAATATAAAATATAGTACCAATTACGATGAGCAAATTAAAACTGCTCAAATGAATCCAAAACTAAGTGCCGGTGAATCGAAAGCACTTGTTTCACAACTGGAACTGGACAAAGAATCCGAACGTCAGGAACAATCGTATATCGGTAAACTGGGTCACGCTATTGAGCCTGTTATCAGTCCGTTAGGTTTTGATTGGAAAATGGGAGTAAGTATTCTGACCGGGCTTGCTGCAAAAGAAATTGTGGTAAGTACAATGGGTGTTCTCTATCAGGCAGATATGAACGCTGATGAAAATTCGAATTCGTTAAAAGATAAAATAAAAAAACAGGAACATACCGGTGACCGGTTAACAGGTCAGAAAGTATTTACGCCACTGACCAGTTTCGCATTCATGCTTTTTATTCTTATATATTTCCCGTGTATTGCTGTAATCGCTGCCATAAAGAAAGAATCGAGCTGGGGCTGGGCGGTATTTACCATGATTTATACCACAGGGCTGGCATGGCTGGTGGCATTTGCAACATATCAGATAGGAAGTTTGTTTTTATAACAGGATTGTAGTTGCTGAAAATTGATTTAAAACTAAATTACACAAAAAGATGCTTCAAAATATAATCGTTTTTGGAATAATTATTATCGCAGTGGGTTATTCGGCGTATTCAATAATTAAAAATCTGTCCAAGAAAGAAAGTTCAGGTTGTGAGGGTTGTAGCGGGTGCGACATAAAAAAGGAAATTCTTCAGAATGTGAAAACAGTTCAGAAGAATTCCGGGAAATGTGGTTGTGCTTAAGAATGCGGATAATTCTTTTATTTTTTCGCATATTTTCTCTTTCGAATAAACTGGTAAGTTAATCCAAAAATCAGTAACAGGCTGATTGGTAGAGCTATATTGATTAATTGCCATGTAAATTTATTGTTGTTAGCTTCATCTTTGTTCAGAAGTCTTAACTTCATCGTTCTGGAGCGTAAATTCATCCAACCATCATTGTCTGTTAAATACAAAACAGCATTCAGAATAAAGTCTTTGTTCCCGAATTGCTGATTCATATAACGGTCATATCCCAGTGGAACAATTGTACTGTCCGACGGAGTTCCGGGCAAGGTGTCGTTTCTGATAATATCTCCATCGGCAACCACAATTTGGCGGGTAATAATACTGCTTTGAACAATGGATCCGGCATTAACCAATCCTTTCGGAACCATTCTGTTTGCAAAATCCGAATCAAAGTTTCCTTCCATAGTCACAGCCACAGGAACAAAGCCAACATTAAAAAATGATTTATCCGTTGGTTTTGGATTTTCTCTCAAATCAATTGTGGAAGGAGTTCCCACAATGTGCGTATTGTTCGATGTTGCCAGTAAAAGATCAGTTTTTACACGGTTGTTATCGCCCACCAAATCAATTCCTGAACAAAAATCCGCTTTTACTTCAGAGATATTTCTGGTGACAGGATGTTCAGGCGCTGTCAGTAATAACGGCGAATAGTACCACGGAGTTGGTTCAAATTGAGGCGCGGCTCCTGCCGGTGCTATGTTTTCAGGAATTGAGGTACATTGTACATCCTCTAAAATAACGGGATTAATTCTGACACCGTACCGGAAAAGCTGGTCGTTGAGATTCAGATCGAGTTCCATAGCCGGTGACAGTCCGATAGACGATAAATTTTCACGCGCTATCCTTACACCATCAATTAGCCATAATACTCTTCCTCCATTCATAATGTATTGATCAATAATGAATTTGTCTGATTCGCTGAACGGTTTCGTTGGTTTGGCAATAATTATAGCTTTATAATCATTTAATATGGCTGCGTTTGTTGAGAGAATGCCCCTGTCAATCTGAAAATAACGACTGAGCGACTTACTTATATCATACGTTTCGCCTTCGGTTAATTCTCCGTGCCCTTCGATGAAAGCTATTTTTTTTACTTCTTTGTTAGTCAGCCTTCTGATTCCGTCGGTAATCTCAAATTCCAGATTTTCAATTGAAATATTTAAATTTTCATCGCCCGATTTTCCCAGAATATTTTTGAGCAAACAAACCGGAATAGTTGTATTTTTATAACTAATCTCAATCCATGGGAAAATTATTTTTTCAATGGATTTTCCTTCTTTATCACGTTCGTAAACAGCAGTGGGAGTGAGCCCCCGGTTTTGTAATGCTGCATATTTCTCTTCTCTCTGAGCATTGTTGTTTGCAATTGATGGATTTTCAAATCGTATTTTTATACTCTTTCGCGAATAAACCGACAATTCGTCCAATAGTTCAGCAGTTGCTTTTTTCAGCCTTTGAAAACCCGGATTAAGATCACCATCCAAATACACCACAACTTCCATCGGTTCATCCAGTTTTTCCATCAATTTTTTTGTCTGATCGGATACAGTAAATCGTTTATCAGAGGTTAAATCAATGCGAAAGAAATAGAAGTATGAAATGCTGAGAAGTGCAGCAACACTTATAAAATAGAACAGATTTCGGTTAATTCGGATTTTCATTACAATATTTTAGTTTTTTACATTTCCGGTTCTTTTTAAAGCTCCCCAGCTTGCCATTTCACCTTTTATGGCTTTTAAATAGGCTTTTAAAAGTACAAAAAATAGTAATTGCCTGTACACAAACCGTTGAACAAATAGATAACCCGCCGTTTTTAAACTGAATTTCTTGTGATCGTAATAATATGCTAATGAGGAAATTATACAATCGATAACATAATACATTAAATAAAATAAAGCATATTCTCCGGCGTTATGTGTAAACAGTCCGGCTATAAACATTATATCTACCAATGGTGAGAATAATGGTATTATGAAATTGAAAATAAGCAGGTTAGGTAAAACAACCCAGCCGATATTCAATTTTCTGAAACTGAATAACAAGTCACGGTGCTTCCAGAAACTCTGCATCATTCCGAACGACCAGCGGAAACGCTGTTTCATGAACATTTGTACTGATTCAGGTGCTTCTGTCAAAGCCAATGCTTCATTGCTCGACTTGATTTTATACCCGGATCGGAGCAGTCTTAACGTCAGATCGCAATCTTCGGCCAAAGTATCGGTAGTGAAACCATTAATTTTCTGAATAGCCTCTTTCCTGAAGGCGCCAATCGCACCCGGTACCACCAGAATTGCATTAACAAAATCGTAAGCTCGTCTGTCAAAATTCTGACTCGTAGTATATTCTATTGATTGCCAGTTGGTAAGGGTATTTAATGTGTTCCCTACCCGAACATTCCCGGCTACCGCACCTACATCTTTATTCTTAAACAACGGAATCATTTTGGAAATGGCATCAGTGGTAAGAATTGTATCGGCATCAATACATACCAGAATTTCGCCCGTAGCCTGTTCAATACCAAAGTTTAACGCTGCCGCTTTTCCACCGTTTGGCTTTGTGAGAACTTTTACTTTTGAATTATTCTTAAAGGCCGAATCAACTTTTTCAAATGTGCTATCTTTTGATCCATCGTCCACAAAGATAATGTCAAAATCCGGATAATCCGATTGTAACAGATTTTCTACAGTACGTACTGCATTCATTTCTTCGTTGTATGCAGGAACAATAATACTAACTTTAGGGAAATGAGTATTTGGCAGAATTTTTAATCCCTTTTCTTTCCTTTGTTGTAAAATGGCCAGGACTGCTATAGAAATCAATCTTAAAATTACAAGTATGATTGCAACGATAAAGAATCCGTGAAGGAAATTTTCCCAGATAAATGTAATTATAAAGAACACAAAATCAAGTGATTCCGAGAACTGTAATTTTTTCTGTACCAATGGCATTACCTGATCGCGCGTTTTTCCCATCAAATCAGATACAGTTACAAACTGATAACCCTGTTGTTTGTAATAATCAATAATTTGTGGCAGGGCTTTTATTGTCTGAGTGCGTTCACCTCCCGCATCGTGGAGCAGAATAATATTACCCATGTGCTGATATTTTTTTGCTCTTGCCACGATAGTGTCAGCCGTAACTCCTTCTTCCCAGTCGTTCGGATCAATGAAAGAAGTTACCGAAATGAAATTTTCGTCGTAAGCAACGGCTAATGATTTCATTTGATAGAGATTTTTCGGCTCAGCGTCAGTGATGTACGGAGGTCTGAAAAGAACTGTTGACCGCCCCAGTATGCTTTCGAGCAAGAGTCTGGTCGATCTTAATTCCACCCGCTCACGATCGTCTGAAGTAATTTCCAGATTTGGATGAGTAAATGTGTGATTTCCAATTTCGTTCCCTCCATCGTATATTTTATTGATGAGAGGAATATTATTTTCGATATTTACACCAATTACAAAAAATGTAGCCGGTACGTGTTTTTCTTTCAGAATATCCAGAATTTTAGGAGTATATCTGCTGTCCGGACCGTCATCAAAAGTGAGTGCCACTTTTTTCGAATCAGTTCCTCCGTACCTTTTTATCAGATAAGAACTTGGTAACGAAAGATACTTTTCTTCGGTAATTAACTGATCATTTGTATCATAATCTAATTTGGTTTTACCAGATGTTGGTTCACTTAATATTTCCAGAATTTCACCTTTCCCATCATAATTTACCGACGAAATTGATTGAATAGGTTCCAGCTCTTTAAAATTAAACGGTTTTTTTGCCAATGAATCAGAACTTAAATTACGTGAGTAAAAATCCCAGATTCTGTAATCTTCTGAACCAAGATACCAAAGTGCCACTCCTGCAGCATGATAATCTTCGGCAGTACGCATCAAATTAAAAACTCCGGCAGCATCGTTGCAATGAGCTTCGTGTTGAATCCCATCATCATCAACATACTGCATAGTCAAATCAGATTGATTGATATTGAAATAAACCGGAGACTTATGTTCATTTGCCATCGAAATCATGTTCTGATATGAAATTTTGGTTCCTGTTTGTCCGGCAGGCCAGTCGTAACCGTAAGCACCTAACCCCAGAATGATTTTATTGGAAGCCACATCTTTCATTGATTTATCAAGAAGATTTTCGACAAAATTCAACGATGATATGCTTCCGGGTTGGCCAGCAGGATAATGCTCATTGTAAGCCATCAGGAATATGAAATCATACGATG
>MTLE01009438.1_pt3 | contig 15362 bp, 19 predicted proteins | sample 1982461 | NCBI WGS metagenome assembly MTLE01 (sample SAMN05712605, study PRJNA340218) | biofilm metagenome | isolation source: sample SPL anode biofilm adapted to -200 mV | place: USA | collected 2012-02-03
CTTTTGAGGCTATCCGGTTCACCTGGACTCGCGCCACCGGCCACCTCCGGACAAGGTTTTTTATCCACAAAATCTGTGAATAACTATCTAATAAATGGTTAATGGATCTTTTTTAATAGTTATTTCGTGACGTTTAATTTTATAAATTAAATTGCGTCTCGATGCCCCCAATTTTTCAGCGGCTAATTTCTGATTGCCGTTAGTTTCTATCAGCATATCTATAATTATATTTTTCTCGTATTCCGAGACCATTTCAGCAAGTGTCATAATTTAACCCGTATTATTTTTTATTTTGAGTGTATCTAAAATTAGACCCTCACGGTCTGCAAACGATGAGGGTCTGTGTTCATAGTTGTGTGAAGGAACTATAGAACGGATTGGATTATACCAGCGTGATTTTTAGGTTTCATCTTTTTGAAGACAAAGTTATTCACAGGAGAGGGGCGCGAAGCGCGATCTGTACTCTTTTAAAGATCTTCTGTCCTGTATTGCCTCGGACTTATTTTTATTCTTTTAGGTCTGGTTACTTGGACTTAATAGCTTTTCCCCATAGTTACTCGGACTTAATAAAAATAGAATGGCTAAAAGCACATGATTTATTGAGAAATTTGTCAGATTTTGGACATGCCAGAAGTAGGATAAAGGTATCGAATGGACAGAATGACGCTCAATAAAGTCAGATTTAAGGCTTTTTTTTGAATGATTCAGGGGATAGCTAAATTAAGTACATAGAAGCCCGTCAGCTTAACGCTGAGAGAGAATGGATCAAAGGGGGTAACTTACTACAAGCTAACTAATAAATCGCTCAGGGTTGATTAGAGCGTCTTGGCCGTGCTCGCTGGCGATCTGTTTAGCCAACGCATAACTATTGATTACGCCAGCTTTTGCAAATGTTGCGTCTAATATCATTTCAATGGCGCGAAGAGAAGGGCCAGCAGAAGGTTGTTCCGATTCTTTTTGTTTCTTGGCCATACCAGCAGCCGCTAATGTTTTAACTGACGTTTTATTTGTTTTTGCCCAGGTGTTTTCAAAGAAATTTGTAGTAGCAGCGTTCTTGGCTTTATAGAAATCTGAAACGGTTTTCCCAATCTTTTCAGCATTAGCCTTTATTCGCCGAGCTTTATCTTCGGCTTCATGTTTCCAGCGTTTTGTCTGTCTAAAACAGGTCCAGAAATAATCTGTAAAACCTTTATTTGAAATGGCGTAACCAGATGGCTTTGAGAAATCTTTTGTTTTGTAGCGCGGATCAGCTAAACGCTGATTAGAATCAAAGAGATAATTATCACGCAACGCGCAAACAACCTCCCACAGTCGCCCCGCAGAAAGCCAAGGAATACGCGCGAGAATAGTATCCCAACCAAAAGCAAGCCAGCCATCCTTTGTTGGTGTACCTATGCGACACGTCCACAGATCTGTGTAGTCCAATAGAACGCACAAAACAGCTCTAACTGCCTCGTCTCGTTCTGCTCGAAATGTCACGCCTGGAATACCATTTTTTCTGATTTCATCTTGCATCTGTTTGATGAATTTTGGCATCCGGCTTTGCACTTCTTGCGATAGCGGGGTAGGTGAACGAAAAACGCCTTTCTGAAAACCGCAACGGTTCCCTGATTCAAAGGTCACTTTCCTTTTGTGTGTAAGTTCAATCAATTGAGTCTGCACCAGCTTATTTTAATAAAATAGGTGCGAAAAAAAGGCAGGGAAGTACAAAAAACTTGCACTCAAAAGATCTACACGACTATAATTAAGCCGTATAGGAAACTCTGCACCAGTTTCCGCGCTCCCGCCTTGTGCTAGAACACAATCGGGAATCCTTCAGAAAAGCACGTCGCCAAACGTGCTTTTCGTCTTTATTAAGCCACTAAAATTATCGGCTCTATTTTTTCTAATCTTTCATTTAATTTCTGCTGACCTTCCCAAACATCCATCTGCATCTGTAAGTTCAGCCAGAAATCAGGGCTAGTACCCAACGCCTTTGAAATTAACAACGCTGTTTCAGCAGTAAAGCGAGTATGGCCGTTGCGTAGTTCGCTAATATGTTTCTTTGATAAACCGGTTTTTAGAGCCAGATCTGAATTGCCAATATCAAAAGGCTGCAAGAATTGCTTCTCAAGAACGCGCCCTGGAGAAGTAGGTTTTTCAATGATCATAGCTATCTCCCAAAAACAAGGATCACCAATACGGTGATTAGATTAACCCTTGATGTGATCATGTCAAGTGAAAGATCCAATCGATCTATTCGATCTCACACGTTAACTGTAAGTTTTATCAGGTAATAATATTTGTATTGTACAATACAAATTCATCACACCATATCAGAGGTGGCCGGTGGCGCGAGTCCAAGTGAACCGGATAGCCTCAAAAGCCTGTTTAGCAGGAAGGGGTAAGGTATCGAGGGCGGTTCAGGTGCAGTGCCTTTCTGATCTCCACCTGGGCGCGTCAGCCCTCAAAAGCGTTACCGCTTCGCTGCATCCTTCGCACAGCTCCGGATATTGAAAGGCGGTCTATTTTGACCCCCTTTTTTATATTAGAAAACACCGAATTTAACGTAATGTTTATTATTAGAAATGGTTTTTAGTTATTGAAAAGGTGCTTATCTTGTATCGAGTAATAAAAAAAAGGCCGCTAAAATAGCAGCCTTAACGGGTAAAAAGTGGAGTTATAGAGTCTCTTTAAATTACACGGGGTGTCGGGATTGAGGGATCTATAACTGATCAGAACTATCATAATCTGTTAGATCATTTTGATCTGATCGGTCGTTTAATATTCTTTTGAATCCGTGATGTCTAGTTTTTTATTATGCTTTCATGAAAAACCGATCTTTATGACAGGTCATGTCAACGCTCTAAATCCTGATCTTTTTCAGCTTTTATCAGTGGCGATTCTATTGGTTGATTGTGCTCTAGCATGTGAGAAAGTCTGCTATTGGCGTTGTTGATGAATTTATTTTTGTTTTCTTCACCTGGAATATGTTCATCAGCAAATTTCTTGGAAAGGTCACTGACTAACACGGCTTTCATGATCTCTTTATCATGTTTGTATTTATCAAGTAATTCTTCTCTATTCAGTGAAATAAAATCATTAGCTTTTAACTTTCCCTCACCTGGCTCTAAGTTATCCAGGTCATTAACTTTATCTAGTAGGTTAGCCTTAACCCAATGAGGTGTTTTTTCGCTTAAATATACAAGTTTATTACCATCTTGAATTTCAGCGACCCCGCGCAAAGGCGATTTATCATCAGAGTTATCAAAGATAAATGCCTTATCTGTCACTTTTACCGCATCAGGCAGTAAATCCATTGTTCTGTCATATCTGGCTAAAATTTTATCGTGTGGCACATCATGACCGCCGTTCTCAACTCTATTTTCTACTCGTTGAAGATTAATTAGCGGATCATCAGTTCCAACAAAATACAGTGATACGTCATAGCCTTTGTCTTTAGCATCCCTCATAAAATCAATTTTTGACGGATGAGACAGCACTGTTTCAAAAGATAACGATCTTCTTTCGTCCAACGCTTGTTGTCTTCTGATTTCGGATATTTCCTGAGCTACTTTATTGGCTTTAAATAACTCGTCAACAGATGGAGTATGGCTAGTATTTTTTAAAAGATCTTTGGTAATGTCATCTGGATTGATGTATTCACCGACATCGTGTGATTTACGCAATGCGTCCGTTAATGTAGTTTTTCCGCTTCCGTTTGGCCCTGCAATCACTAAAAGTCTTGGTTTATCCTCTTCTGTCACCTCTTATGCCCCTAGCTTCTTCAATACTTCTTGATCACCGATTGGAAGTACCCGAACAATAAAACCATTTTGACTAATTACTTGAGTTTGTTTTTTTGCTTTTGACTTTGCGACAGCTTCCCGTCCTGCAATTGCCGCAATTTGAGCAATTTCAATAAAACTAGCATCAGTTACTTTTTTCATAAAACACCTCATATATTCAGCTAATTCATATTACATCTTTTATATCAAAGTAACAAATACCCGTTTGGATCTAGTTTTTTTTGCTCATTACTAAACAATACTTGACATAAGTATATTCTACTTTACTCAAATTGGTCAGATGTTAAACTCTGCCAGCTCCATAGGAGAATCGGGACTCTTATGGTTAACAAAAATATTACATATAGCAAAACATAACAAAAAGCATTGCAAAACACTATATATTGCATTGCATTATTATAAATAACGATTATTGTACTCTTTGGATACAAATAATCGGAGAGAGCACATGATTAAAAAAACTACTATAGCCTTATCTGTAGGGCTAATCTTTTCTGCTATACCTGCGGCACACGCCGTATCACAAGACGAATGTTCGATCTGGCTTTGCTTGCCTGGCGGTTTTCCTGGTGGTTGCGGAAATGCCAAAAGTGCAATGAAGGATCGCATCAAAGATTTTAAGCCTCCACTGCCAAACTTTGCTGAATGTGTCATTAATGACGATTCCGGCAGCAATATGACATACACCTATCAATATGCTGCTTATGTTCCAGAGCATCAGGAATGTAAACGCTGGTCTTACCGCAACATGGGACACGGCGAAAGTGAAAGGGTGTGTGTGCAATGGCAAACAATACCCACTCATTACGTTAAAAATCAGCGGTGTGTGATCAATCGTGAGCATGGCGAAGAGATATCTCGTAGTCCCGCGTACTGCACGGCAACCAAACGCTACATTGACGTTTACTCAAACGGTCAATCAATGGGTGATACCTACTACTGGTAATCAGGAGCGTTTGTAATGAGTAGTATTTTTGGCATTCTTGCCGTTTGTGCGGCAATAGCAAAAGGGGAAGTTATATCTCCCCAGGAATTTGTTTCTAAAGAAAACTGCGAAAAAGCAACGAATGAATATCAAGCAGCATTAAAGAAAACTGAATTAAATACTGAAGATCGGGATGCTATAGCGCGGGTTACTGTCGCTGAAGCATCGAATCAGGGATCTGGCGGTATCGCAGCCGTTGTATATACGATCATCAATCGGTATATCAGCGGCCAGTTCGGTGATTCCGTTTCAAAGATCGTTGATAGTCACAATCAATTCGAGCCAGTGACGAAAGCCGGTGGCTGGAAAAAATTACCTTCAGCAACACCTGAGCAGTTTACGCAAATCAATACAATCATTGACTTGGCTCTAGGCGGCCATTTGCCTGATCTGACTAATGGCGCTTTATATTTTCAAAACCCTCAAATTGTTCAGCAACGCGAACAGGAAGGTGAAGTAACAAAAGGGCTAACTAATTTCGGCGGTTCTACACCATCAGCAGTAATCAAAGATCACGCTTTCTTTGCAGAAATAGGTAAAGGCGAAAAGCCTGTAACATTGACAGCAAGACCAGCACAGCCAGCCTCAAAACCCAAAAATTGGGATATTTACGCACAATCAGAAACGACAATCGCAGCGAACAAAACCAGTTGGGATGTGTTTACAAATGATAGTGCTCAAAAAATATCTTCATCTGGAATTGTAGGAGCTGAATAATGAACTTACTGATCGTTGAATCACCTCATAAAGCTAAAACCATTAAAGATTTCATGGGCGCTGGTTGGAATGTAGTTGCCAGTGTTGGACATATCAGAGAACTACCGGCAAGGGAAATGGGCGTTTCTGCTCCCGATTTTAAACCTCATTATGAAGTGATGGAGGATAAAGAATCGGTTGTTGCTCGCATAAAAAGTTTAGTTGCTACTGCGGATAATGTTTTTTTAGGTACTGACGCTGATCGAGAAGGTGAAGCAATCGCTTGGCATCTGAAAGAAGTATTACGGCTAAAAAGCCCGCAACGTATCCGTTTCAGAGAAATCACACAAAAAGCGATTAAACAGGCGATTGCTACACCCACAGCTATTGATGTGAAAATGGTTGCCTCTCAAGAAGCACGAAGAGTTGTAGATCGTTTGGTGGGATACACCGTATCACCGGCACTATCTCAAATATTTGGCAGACGGGGCTTATCTGCCGGTCGAGTACAATCCATTGCGGTGCGGATTATTGTTGACCGAGAAAACGCTATACGGACGTTCATAACAACAAACTATTATTCCGTTTTACTGACTTTTGATGATTGGACTGCGGAATGGGATTCTGCAAGCTATTTACCTCAAGATCAGAAATACCAATTAGATAAAAATCTGGCTGAAAAGGTTTCAGAGATTCGTTCTGTCACAGTGATTGATTTCGCTGAAACAGTAGAAAAAAAATCGCCTTCTGCACCGTTCATTACATCAACACTGCAACAGATTGCATCGTCAAAATTGAAGTTTCCACCGAAGAAAACCATGCAGTTAGCGCAACGTCTTTACGATGGTGGATACATTACATATATGAGGGCTGACAATCCCAATCTTAGTGATGAAGCATTAATGATGATTTATCAGGTTTGTCAGCTCAAAGGCTATGAAATGGTTGAGTCTCCTCGAAAATGGAAAACTCCGACTGGATCACAAGAAGCTCACGAATGTATTCGGCCCTGCGATTTTTCGATGGAAGAAGCCGGTGATGATGCAGATGAAAAAGCCTTATACCGTCTAATCTGGCAAAGAGCTGTTGCATCACAGTTAGCACCAGCTACTTATGCAGTGAGAACTATAACGCTGCAATCAGATGAAATGGTTTCAGAACAAAAACCTATCTTCATCGCTAAAGGTAGAAAGTTAATTAATTCTGGCTGGAAAAGTGTTTACTTGGACGATGACAAAGAGCAGGAAGATATGAACAATCCTGTTCCATCATTGAATATTGATGAACGGTTGAATGAATTTTCGGCAAAACTACAGGCTAAAAAAACCAGAGCACCATCCAGGTTCAGTATGGCTGAATTAGTCAAAGAACTTGAACGGTTAGGAATTGGCCGTCCATCAACCTACGCTTCGATCATTGATACGATAGAACGCCGTGGTTATGTAGAAATGGATGCTTCTGATAAATACTTGATACCAACGCAATCAGGTGAAGTTGTTGCAGCTAAGTTAGTTGAAAGCAAATTTTCATTTATGGATTTTGCATTCACCAGGGAAATGGAAGCAAAGCTGGATGAAATAGCAGAAGGAAATACCAGCTATAAAGAGATCGTTTCTGCCTTTTATCATCAGCTCGATGATGAAATGAAAAATCTCAGCAAAGGTAATACAACTCAGTTACCGCCAGATCATCCCTGCCCGACCTGCGGAAAAGCACTATTCAGGAAAAAATCAGATAAAGGATTTTTCTGGGGTTGTTCCGGTTATCCCGAATGCAAAACCACTCTTCCGGACGCGAAAGGACAGCCAGGGAAGAAAAAAGAGCTGAAAAAGGCTAAAGCGCCCTGCCCTCTTTGTGGCAAGGAATTAGTACAGCGCAAAAAACTTGGCAAAGACGGATTTGATTTCTGGGGTTGTTCTGGTTATCCGACTTGTAACGCTAGGTATCCAAATGTAAACGGGCAACCTGACCTGACAAAAAAATAAAATCAAAATAAGTCAAATTGCAATGCGAGTTACTATACATTGCACTGCAATTTGTTATAATCAAGCAGCACGGGATAATTCAACATATAAATGAGCACCGAAACAAGATTAGAATACCCCTTTTGTCTAACTGTAAATGATGGGTGTTCTGAAATGACCGAATCAATAACTGAACAGGTTTTGATCGACAACATAGCGAATGGCGCAGTAACCAAACTTAGATTGGTTCAGTCTGACGATGGGAACTACCTGATCTATGTGACGTTAACCTGGAAAGAGAAGGAGCAGATTCTGACAACCTTCCGGAAAGAACCCCGCGTTTGGGCCAATCTGGATCGTTTAGTAAAACACATTCAAACGAAATACAAAGTAAATGATTTACCCCCGATATTTCTTGAAATTTAGAAAATAGGAGGCTTTAAAAAATAAGAGCACGGGCCAACTATAGAAATGGCCTAAATAAAGTTTAGCAAAATTTATTAAGTAATTTTCATATACAGTTGGATAAGGAAAAAACAAATGTCTTTAGTATCTATTAAAAGCAAATTAGCTTCTACGTTCTCTGCTTTTCTGAAAAACGCTCAAATTAAACGTCAGGAAAATTTGAAAAAAATTCAACCAATGACAAAACGACAGAAACAAATGCTGTCTTTCATTGGTGTTATGTCTTTATTTTTAATTCCTGAAGTTGCCAATGCAGCAGCAGCTAACCCTATTCTGGCGGGTTTAAACTGGGCCGTAACATTATTGACCAGCACTTTAGCGCGAAGCGTTGCTATTCTCGGTGTTGCTGGCGCTGGTTATATGGCGTTTGTTGGTAAACTGACTGGTGAATGGGCGTTCCGCATTATTGGTGGTATTTGCCTAGTGTTCGGCGGTGCAACCATCGTTGACTTGATTTCTGCTGTTATGTAATCAGGAGTCTATTATGGCCGACCCGCTTTTTGTCGGCCCGACTCGCCCTGCTATGAAGTGGGGCATTCCTTTAGACGGGATTGTTGTCGGTGCCGCTTTAGCTAGTATTGCTTTGATAGGTAGTGGAAATCCGCTCACTCTCTTAATTTATGCTCCAATCCATATAGTTCTTTATATTTTGTGCTTGAAAGATCCCCGTATTCTCCGATTGATTGGTTTATGGGTATCCACAAAAGGAAAGTCATTAGGTTGGAAACATTGGGGAGCAGCGACAGCCGCGCCTATTGCAAATCCTAGATTAAAAAGGAAAATGCCAGAATGAGTGCTAATACTAAAACTAATATTACAGCATGGGAAAAAGAAAACTCACTTTCTGATTTTATCCCTTACAAAGTTCAAATTAACGAAAACACCGTAAAAACTATTAGCGGTGATTATCTTCAAGTAATAAAACTTGAAGGTGTTCCTCATGAATCAGCAGATCCAGATGATATAGAAACCTGGAAAGAGCAGTTAAATATTCTACTTAGAAATATTGCCTCCCCTAATATTTGCATTTGGACAAATACAATTCGCAGAGAAGAAAACACCTATCCATCAGGTGATTTCTCTGGGTTATTTGAAAAAAAGCTCAATGAAAAATATAAATCTCACTTAGCGAATACAAAGCTAATGGTGAATGAGCTTTATTTGACTGTTTTATACAGACCTATAAATTCAAAAGCATTAGGTTTTTTTTCCAGACTGGAAAAAAACATTGAAACTATTAATGCGCAACAAGAAGAAGCATTAATAAAAATTGATGAAATATCATCCATTGTGAAGTCATCTTTAACTATTTACAACCCAAGAATATTAGGAACTTATTTAAAAAACGAAATAATCCATTCGGAACTTCTTGAGTTTCTGGATTTTTTAATAAATGGTTTTTGGTCTGATAGAGCACTTCCAAAGAAGGTGCTTAATCAGTGTTTGGGCCGTAACAGAATTTTTTTTGGTGCAGATGCATTTGAAATACGCGATGTTTGTGAAAATAAATACGGCGCTATTCTGGGTATTAATGAATACCCAGAAGGAACTGAGCCAGGTTTATTAAACGCCCTTCTTTCAGCTCCATTTCCCCTGATTTTGACTCAATCATTTAATTTTTTGTCAAAGCCAGTCGCTATCGAAATGTTGTCTCGTCAACAGCGAAGAATGAAAGCTGCTGGTGATTTAGCAACATCACAGATAGACGCTATAGATGAAGCTCTTGATGACCTATCATCAGGCCGTATTGTTTATGGTGAACATCACCTGACATTAACGGTATTTGCCGATACACCTCGACAATTACAAGCGAATCTTTCAGCGGCACGGTCTGAACTGGCTGATTGCAGCATGGTAATTGCTCGTGAAGATTGGGGATTAGCCGCAGCATATTGGTCTCAATTACCTGGTAATACAAAATTACGCCCAAGACCGTCCCCTATTTCCTCTAAAAACTTTGCGGGCTTCAGTAGCTTCCATAATTATCAAATTGGTCGCAGAACTGGCAACCAATGGGGGCCAGCAGTAGCAATGTTTAGAACTTCTTCTGGCGCACCATATTATTTTAATTTTCATGAGGCTCTCGACTCATCAAAAGCAAAGAAAAAAGCAGAACAGGAACGCAAAGGGTTAATTATTGCTGAATCAGAAAATGAACAAAAAGCATTGGGTAATACTCTGATTATTGGCCCTTCAGGTTCAGGTAAAACCGTTATGCAAGGCTTTGTGCTTGCCATGAGCAAGAAGTTTAATCCAACTCAAATTATCTTTGATAAAGATCGGGGTTTGGAAATATTCGTCAAAGCAAGCAAGGGTGTTTATCTACCATTGCAGATGGGGAAAAAAACCGGATTTAATCCATTTTTGATGGAAAATAACAATCAGAATGTATTGTTTCTTATTGATCTGGTTAAAAAATGCATGGGGGGTGAATTCAATAATCAAGATGAAAAAGAGATAGCTAACGCCGTAAAAGGTGTAATGAGCCTTCCAACTCATTTACGCCGTTTAGGTCGTTGCATGGATTTTCTCGATCCTGTAAATCCAGAAGGCCCATATGCAAAACTTTCTAAATGGTGCAATGGTGGAAGTCTAGCCTGGGTATTAGATAATGATATCGATGAATTGGATTTAACTAACAATACAATGTTTGGTTTCGATGTTACTGAGTTTTTGGAACAAGAAGAAATCAGAACACCAATCATCATGTATCTATTTCATAAAATTGAAACCATTATTGATGGTAGACGTTTACAAGTTTTCATGGATGAGTTCTGGAAATTACTACTAGATCAATATTTTGAAGACTTCGCACAAAACAAGCAGAAGGTTATTCGTAAACAAAACGGTATCATGGTTTATGGTACTCAATCTGCAAAAGATGTTTTGAAATCCCCTATTGCACATTCATTAATTGAACAATGTGCAACATTTGTATTCATGCCAAACCCTAAAGCAACAGAAGAAGATTACATCGGAGGTTTTCATCTGACTTACAGAGAATTCCAGTTAATCAAAGAAGATATGCAAGTGGGATCTCGTCGGTTCTTGATTAAGCAAGGACATAACTCAGTCGTTGCAGAATTAAATCTTTCTGGTTTCGATGAAGAATTAGCGGTTATATCAGGAACTACAGACAATGTAGTTAAGGTTAATAAAATCATAGAGGAGCATGGTGATGATCCTGATACATGGCTACCAATATTTTTTAATCAATTGAAAAAATAAATACCCACAGCACGGAGAATAAAAATGAAAATATTAAAGGTTTTATTAACCGCTTCTGCAATACAGGCTGGTGTAGTTCAAGCGACTGGTATTCCCGTTGTAGATGTTGCGAACTTAGCTCAAGCGACAATTCAAGTCACACACATGATCAATCAATTACATGCTCTACAGCAGCAAATAGCGAACACCACAGGTTCTCGTGGATTAGCAAATGTAATTAACAGCGGCTATGACACACAAGTACAAACATCAACTTCCACTATACTTTCACAAAATGGCCTAAAGAACGCGAGCCAACTCGGCATATCCAATACCGATACTGCTAGCCTTTACAATTCAAGCAATAGCATATCAGCAACTTATTTAGCTGAATCACAAAAATCGTTAACCCAAGCAAAAGAACGATTCGATGATCTGTCCACTCTGGCCTCAAAAGTTAATAGCTCACCAGATGAAAAGGATGTTTTAGATCTACAAGCCCGAATTCAAGCAGAAGAAACACTATTGCAAAATGAGTTAGCAAAGCTGACTGCTCTGAAATCAAAGTCAGAAGCAGAACAGGTTGTTCAAACACAAAAAATCCGTCAAATGCGCGTACAGTCAGCGGGGCAATGGTGAAATCATGAAGACAAAACAAAGAAAATTTTCGCCTGGGCGAAATTTTGCAGCACTGGCTTTATTAGTGGTTGTTTCTGGTTGCCAAAAACAAGAGGTTCACGATGTACAGTGGTTTCTTGATCATGCGCCTGAAAGGACTGACACATTAAAACAATGCCGCAACAATCCAGGTGAATTACGGAATGATGCAAATTGTATTAATGCAATTAAAGCAGAAAAAAAACTATCCATTGGTAAGTTTTAATATAAGGGTCGGATATGGCAACCACTCTGTTTACTGATATATTTCATGATATTAATTTGGCGCTAACAAATTATGTAGCAACAACATCAGGAGACGTAATTAGCTTTATATCTCCAATTTTTACAAACATGATGATTGTGTCAGTTGCGATTTGGGGGTATCAGGTTGTTTTCGGCCAATCAAACGCAATGATCACTGAGGGTATTTATAAAATAATACGATTTGGTTTTATTATTACCCTCGGATTAACCGCAGGAAACTATTCAAGTATCGTTGTTGAGTTTCTTCAGAAAGGGCCGGAATCATTATCAGCAATTGTTAGTGGTTCCGTAACAGGCACTTCAGAAGGCGCATTAGATCAATTCATCAGCACTGTTTTTGACGTAGCAGGAGCAGCTTGGGAAAAAGGCGGGGTTTTAGACGGTGATTTTGGAATGTATATCATTGCCGGATTAATTATGGGCTTTGGTGGTGCATTAACGGTTATTACTGCGTTTCTTATTTTGTTAAGCAAAATGATGACCGCTATTTTGTTAGCTGTTGGCCCTGTGTTTATAACTCTTGCCTTGTTTAATGCAACACAGCGCTTTTTTGAAGCTTGGCTAGGAATGATTTGTAATCACGGATTAATTCTGGTTATGACAGCAGCATTAGGTAAGTTATTAATTGACCTAGCCAATAATTTTGTTAGTGGTTTAGCTGGCGGTGATGCCTCCGCACTGGCAACACTGGCCGATGCTTCTAAGCTGTGTATCGTGTTTGCGTTGTGTATTCTGATCTTGAAACAAGTACCGCAAATATCTTCAGCTATTGGAGGAGGATTAGCTTTGGCAACTAATGGGGTAATTGGTGGGGCATTAAATGCAATGAGACCAACAACCATTAATAGACAGATGCGACAGATTCAACGTGATGGCAGATTAGCCGGAAGGGCCGCATTAAGAACAGGTAAAACTTTAGCCGCACCGGCGGCATTAGCTTACCAGGGCGGCCAAAAAGCTATCGGTGCATATCAAAAACGATTTGGTGCGGACAACTCAATAACTCAATCACAAAATAAACAACCTGTTTAACTAAATATGAATAGAGCATCAGTTCTACTGGTGCTCTATTTTTTGCTATCTAAATACGCAAAACTATACATATTGCCTTGCGATATGTTATATTTTGCAATACAAAATAAATAATTCTGCACGGAGAGTTAAAATGAAAAAACACGCATTAACCATTTCAGCCTTATTGATATCTATAACTCTTGTTGGTTGTTCTGCACCACTCCCTCCTCGTTGTGAGGATACCGGTTTCGGATTACATCCGTTAAACCCAACACAAATAACACCGGAACAAACAGCGCAAGTTAACAATGAAATGGAAGAAGAAAAATTAAAAAAACAAAACCAATTGCACGGGAGCAATAAATGAAAAACAAGAACGAAAAAAAGGTAACAGATCAGGATTACTTTGAGGAGGCTCAGAGTTGGGATGCTAATAGTGTTCTCAGTTCTCGAAAATCAGAAAAAAGAGCCTGGGTAGTTGCTGGCTTTGCGGGATTAATTGCCATATTGGAAGCTGTAGCGATTACCTCAATGATGCCCCTAAAAAGCGTTGAGCCTTTTGTCATTCGCACAGATCCAAACACGGGTTATACAGATGTTGTTTCAACACTGGCGGGAACGGCTGGCGAGATTAAAGAGAAAAATGCTCAGGAAGTTTTAGATAAATTTTGGCTAGGAAAATACATTAAGCATCGAGAAGCATATGAGTGGGCTACTCGTGATAATGATCGTCAAGTTGTTGGATTAATGAGTGATCCATCCGTTCAGCAACAATATGCCGAGTACACAGATCCGCAAAAAAATCCGCAAGCTCCGATTACTGTATATAGCGATACAGCAACGGTAGAAGTCAAAGTAACTGCTATTTCCTTCTTAAATGAAGAAAAAAATAATGAGAAAGAAAATGTTATTACTGCATTAGTTCGTTATACAAAACAAGTGAAACGCAAGGGCGAATTAACGCCAATCACGCATTGGGCATCAACCATTTCTTTCGTGTATAGAAACGGGGAAATGACCGTTGAAGACCGACTGATAAATCCTCTCGGTTTCCAAGTTATTAGTTATCGAAACGATCAGGAAAGTGTAGGTGCTCAATAATGAAAAAAACACTATGTTTATCCGCCTTTTTATTAATGGCTTCACACAGTTCAATGGCACTAGAAACACCGCATCCGGGCATTTTTGATCAGCGTGTGAAATTCATAGATTACAATCCTTTTAACGTAGTTAAATTGGTTGGTAATTTTGGTTTTTCAACTCACATTCAGTTTGCTGAAGGTGAAAAAGTTGAACAAATAGCGATAGGAGATAAGGAGGCTTGGGAAGTTGCCCCTGTTGAGAATCATATTTTCATTAAGCCGAAAGGAGAGAAGGCTTATACAAATATGACAGTCATAACTGCATATCGCGTCTATAATTTTGATCTATCTGCACGGCCACAATCAGAAGTTAGACCAAGCACTAACGAGCTTTACTTTCAAATTAACTTCCGGTATCCGGATGATGAATTGAAAAAAGCGCAGCAATTGGCCGAAGCTAAAAAGCTGAAAGATAAAATTAATAATGATAAAGCCCCTGTTGCTCATAATTGGAATTATTGGGGAAAAGGCTCATTAGAGGTGTCTCCTAATTCAGCATTTGATGATGGACAATTCACATACTTTAAGTTCGCAAACAATCGTGAAATGCCAGCCATTTACATTGTAAATTCAGATGGTTCTGAAAGTTTGGTAAATACCAATATCGATCCAACTAGATCAGACACGATTGCAGTACATAGAATTGCTAAACAGTTCGTATTGCGAAAAGGTAAAGCTGTTGCGTGTGTATTTAACAAAAGCTATGACCCTGACGGTATTGCTAATAAAACAGGAACTATGTCTCCAGGTGTAACTCGCGTAATAAAAGGACAACAACAATGACAAACAAAATAAATGTCGCATTTACATGTAACATCAACTCTCGATTTGAAATAGAACAAATTCCAGAGATGAAAATAACCCCGAATAAATGTTCAAAAGCAAAATAAAAGGGTTGCAATAATGAACGATAAAAAAATAGAGCCGGATTTGCCAGATGATGTTGAACAGCTAAATGAAGCTGATCGAGGAATTCCTTTAGTTAGTAAAAAAGCCAAGGGTGGTGTAGGTCAAAAACTGATCGTAGCCGGTTTAGCATTATTTACTGTCATTGCTTTGTGTGCCGTAAATGGTGTTTTCAGCAAAAAAGATCCTGGTAGACAAATCTCAGTTGATGACAACAAAGGTAAAGAAAGTGCGGTCGGAAACTTATTAGCACCGCCAGCACCGCCAGCAC
>MTLE01004228.1_pt1 | contig 15357 bp, 18 predicted proteins | sample 1982461 | NCBI WGS metagenome assembly MTLE01 (sample SAMN05712605, study PRJNA340218) | biofilm metagenome | isolation source: sample SPL anode biofilm adapted to -200 mV | place: USA | collected 2012-02-03
GAATTGTTTTTTTTTTTTTTTTTTGATTTTATTTTCTAACATTTCAGTCAAAAAACTATTTTCTGCAATTTTCATGTTGAAAAAAAGCAAGCATCATGTTAGAATTATACGGTGTATTTTTTAACTGATTATCAGTTTATTTCATTTTTATTAACAATTAAATAACTGAGTTATGGCTTTTTGTGACTAGGAGAATAACTATTTTCGCATTATGGCAAATTTTTATTTTCATTGGTCTCAAAGAAATTGATTCACTATCTTACTTATAAGGAGAGTAGCAAAACAAAATGGACAACTCGAACTCACAAAGAAAAGTTTTAATTTCTGCTGCGGCAGGGATTGGCTTAGAAAATATGGATATCATGTTTTTGTCATTTTCAATGGCATCAATTATTGCGACTTTTGGTATCTCAGGTACACAGGCAGGATGGATTGGCACGATTACTAATTTCGGGATGCTTTTAGGTGGCATTGTTTTTGGTCTGTTGGCCGATAAAATTGGTCGTGTCAAAGTTTTTTCTTACACTGTCATTATTTTTTCAGTCGCATCAGCTCTCATGTTTTTCGCTTCAAATATTTATCTTGTTTACCTGTTTAGATTTATTGCAGGAATTGGTGCGGGTGGTGAATATGGTGCTTGTATGTCCTTGGTATCAGAATCAACACCTAAAGAAAAATTAGGTAAGGCAACATCAATTGTTGCGATTGGTGGGCAAATCGGTGCGATTTTAGCAGCTGTTTTAGCGTCATTAATCATTCCAGCATTTGGTTGGAAAATGCTTTATGTGATTGGGTTATTTCCAGTCTTGATGGTTTTATGGATTCGAAAAGATATCAAAGAACCTGAAAGTTTTCAAGCAACAGATCGTGCCGACCGTGGCCATCTTGGCTTGCTATTCAAGGATGGTAAAACGTCATGGCAAACGATTGGTCTCAGTTTGATGGTCATGGTTCAAATTGCTGGCTATTTTGGTCTCATGAACTGGTTACCAAAGATTATGCAAGATCAACTTAACCTTAATATAGCGGGTTCTTCTCTATGGATGGTTAGTACCATTCTGGGGATGTCTGTTGGGATGATGACTTTCGGGACAGTTATGGATAAATTAGGTGCTAGATTTTCCTACACTATTTTTCTTATCTGTTCCGCAGCTTCAGTTTATCTTTTAATACTTGCCAATAGTAGAATGACTTTGATTGCTGCAGCAGTTGTTGTCGGATATTTTATCAATGGGATGTATGGTGGGTATGGCGCGATTATCTCTAGCTTGTATCCAACAGAAATCCGTGCGACAGCTAATAATTTTATCATGAATATTGGTCGTGCCGTTGGTGGCTTTTCTTCAGTAATTATCGGGTTTTTACTAGATAAATATTCTTTGATGATTGTTGTTGTTTTCTTGTCTTTTATCTACATTTTTAGCTTGGTGATGATGTTGACAATTCCAGGTATTTCAAAGTTGAAAAAGTCGAATTAATATCTGTCAAGAAAAAAACTTGACACCACAAAAAAATCTGCTATAATAATAAATGTAAACAAAAAAGAAAAGAGAAATATCATGTCTGTAAAAATTCGTTTGACTCGCATGGGTTCAAAGAAAAAACCTTACTACCGTATTAACGTTGCTGATTCACGTGCACCACGTGATGGTCGTTTCATCGAAACAGTTGGGACATACAACCCATTGATCGCTGATGAAAATCAAGTAACTTTAAAAGAAGAACGCATTCTTGAGTGGCTTGGCAATGGCGCACAACCTTCTGACACGGTTAAAAACATCTTGTCAAAAGCTGGCGTTATGAAAAAATTCCACGAAGCAAAATACGCTTCAAAATAAGCAAGTATTATATTTGTGAGAAGCGACTATTTTTGGTCGCTTTTTTGATAAATTTAGCTTTGAGTAGCATAGTTACTTTTGAGTATAAACTTTGACTAAACGAAAGAGACCATTATGGATTTAGATGTACAAGAGTTGGTATTGACGATTGTTAAGCCATTGACTACTGAACCTGACCTTGTTCGTATTGACATTGTAGATGGCGAAGAGTTTATTGAATTCCACCTCCATGTCGCAGAACAAGATATGGGACGAATTATCGGTAAGCAAGGTAGGATTATTCAAGCTATCAGAACGATTGTTTATTCTGTACCTGTTGAAGGTAAAAAAATTCGTCTACTCGTCGAAAAATAATTAAGCGCTGATTTCAGCGTTTTTTTTATGAACTGAGATTGTTTTAGACGCTCGAGTCTTGGACTGATAGGCGGTCTGTGGTATAATGTAAGAATGGATTATTACAAAGTAGGAACGATTGTTAACACACAAGGTTTGCAAGGTGAAGTACGCATTATTTCGGTAACAGATTTTTCAGATGAACGTTATCAAAAGAATGCTGAGTTGGCTTTGTTTGACAAGGCTGACAAGTTCGTCAGAACCTTAAAAGTCAAAACACACCGTAAACAAAAAAATTTTGATATTGTCAAATTTGACGGTCTTTATAGTATCAACGATGTCGAGAAATTTCGTGATTTTTCACTCAAAGTTGCAGCTGAAAATCGTGCAGCGTTGGAGAGCGACGATGAGTTTTACTATAATGATATTATTGGTTTAGATGTCTTTGAAAATGAGACGAAAATCGGAACTGTGGTTGAAATTCTACAGCCAGGAGCAAATGACGTCTGGGTCATCAAGCGTCAAGGTAAAAAAGATTTACTTTTACCCTTTATTGATGACGTCATTTTATCTGTCGATATTGCTGAAAATCAAGTCACAGTTGAGATACCAGAAGGATTGGATGACTAAGATGCGGATTGATATTTTAACGCTCTTTCCAGAGATGTTTTCCAGTCTGGAACATTCGATTGTCGGTCGTGCACGACAATCAGAAAAAATTGAAGTTAACTTCCATAATTTTAGAGATTTCGCAACTAACACGCAAAAACATGTGGATGATATGCCTTATGGTGGCGGTCAAGGCATGCTCCTCATGCCACAACCGATTTTTGACACCATGGCGTCATTTCCACACGACAATGCTCGTGTTCTCATGATGGATCCTGCCGGTCGCAAATTTGACCAAGCCTTTGCGGAAGAATTGGCGACAGAAGAGCAAATCGTTTTTCTCTGTGGTCACTATGAAGGCTTTGACGAGCGGATAAAAACCTTGGTAACCGACGAAGTTTCCCTTGGTGACTATGTCTTGACAGGGGGCGAAGTTGCTGCAGCTGTCATGATTGATGCCACCGTTCGCTTAGTTCCAGATGTCCTTGGTAAAAAAGCCAGCCACGAAGACGATAGCTTTTCATCAGGTCTCCTCGAATATCCGCAGTACACTCGGCCCGAGGATTTTCGAGGCCTCAAAGTACCAGAAGTACTGATGAGTGGTCATCACGAGAACATCCGAAAATGGCGTCTGCGTGAAAGCCTAGCGAAAACCTTACGTCTACGGCCAGATTTGCTTGATAAATATGAGCTAAACGCTGAAGAGACTGAGATTCTAAAAGGATTAGAAGACGAGTCTGTGGTACAATAGATGGAGATCAAAAATTATATTTGGGATTTTGATGGGACCTTGTTTGATACCTATCCTGTCATGTTAGATGCTCTGCAGCAAACCATTGTCAAGCATGTCATTCAATACGATGGTGATCTGGCTTACTTTATCAAAAAATACTCAATTCGCAAATTTACTTTAGACTATGCGACCCCAGAATTTAGTGACGATTATCATGATCTCGAAACGAAACTCCAGACAGATGTCAAATTTTATCCAGAAATACCGGCTATTTTAGCCGACATTGTCAATAAAGGTGGGCAAAATTTTGTTGTCAGTCATCGGGATGATAAGACTTACGAGTATTTGGGTGATTTAGCAGCCTTATTTACAGAAGTGATTACCAGTGACAATCATTTGGCAAGAAAGCCCAATCCTGAGGCTTTGAATTATTTAATTGAGAAATATAAGCTAGACCGCAGTCAAACTGCTATGGTTGGCGATCGCCCGCTAGATATTCTAGCAGGGCAAAATGCAGGTGTTAAAACAATTTTATTTGATGAGGCAGGTATTTTTTTCGACAACGAGTTAAAAGCTGATGTCCTTATCCAAACATGGGAGAACTTTAAAAATGAAGATTGAACGCGAACAAGAAATTGTCCACCAGTTTCACTATGACGCCAGAAATTTAGAGTGGGAAAAAGAAAATGGGACACCTGAAACGAACTTAAATGTTCAGTTTCAATTAGTGGAGAATGTTGAAGGGATTAGTGAATCTGATACAGCGATTAGTGGTGCGTTGACATTCATTATCGTTCTTGAGAACCTTGTGGTTTCAGGTCATATCAGTCAACTTAGCTATATTCGTGATTTAGTGATTGAAAATAGAGAGCAATTAGATCAAGAAAAGATGCAAGAATTAGCAGCTCCTTTATTTGATTTGCTCAAACGTTTAACTTATGAGGTAACAGAAATTGCCTTGGACGAACCAGGCATTAGTTTGGAATTTTGAAGTCATATGAAAACCGCAATTATTACAGATAGCTCAGCTTATCTAAGGGATGAGATTAAGGAGAAATCCAACGTTTTTGTGTTGGATGTCCCTGTTTTTATCGCTGGTGAGACTTACATTGAAGGCAAGAATTTGACTGCCCAAGCCTTTTATGACAAGATGGCAGCAACTGAAGCACTACCTAAAACAAGTCAGCCTAGCATCAGTGATTTGGTTTTACAACTTGAAAAATTACAGGCTGACGGCTATACACACGTCATTGGTCTATTTCTATCGTCAGGTATTTCAGGATTTTGGCAAAATATTCAATATCTAAAAGATGAATTTCCAGATTTGACCTTATTTTTCCCAGATACTCTAATCACGTCAGCACCATTAGGCTATATGGTCGAAATGACCTATAACATGATTAAAACCAATGCACCATTTGATTTTATCACTTCTGAATTAATTGAAATGATTACTCAAACAACAGCATTTATCATTGTAGATGATTTAGATCATTTGGTTAAAGGCGGTCGATTATCAAATAGTGCTGCCATGATTGGCAATCTTTTGAATATTAAACCAATTTTACGTTTTGACGAAGAGGGCAAAATTGTTGTCTATGAGAAAATTAGGACAAGTAAGAAAGCCTTTAAACGGCTCTATAAAATCTTGGCTGAAAATACCAAAGATAGAGATTATAAAGTTTACGTGATTCATTCAAATATACCTGAAAAAGCACACGATGTTGCAGAGGAACTGACCAGTAAAGGGTTTGATGTTTCTATTGCGACATTTGGCGCAGTTATTGGGACGCACTTAGGGGAAGGAGCACTCGGATTTGGTATTAGTCCGAAATTAAAATAAATGATTAAAGTAATTATTTCTGGTTTTAAAGGTCGCATGGGGTCAACCGCAGTTGAAATGGTCAACAATGATCCTAAACTTGAATTAGCAGCCCTACTTGATCCATTTGCTACTGAAAAAGAAGTAGCAGGTGTACCTGTTTTTAATGATAAAGCAGATGTATTACGTGTAGCAGCTGATGTTTGGGTTGATTTTACTATCCCAGACGTGGCCTACGATAATACAAAATTTGCGTTAGAAAACAAGATTTGCCCAGTTGTTGGGACAACAGGATTTACAGAAGCACAAATTGCAGAATTAATTGCACTATCAAAATCTCAAAAAGTCGGTGGGTTAATTGCCCCTAACTTTGCGATTGGCGCAATTTTAGTCATGGAATTTGCTAGAAAAGCAGCGCAATATTTTCCAGATGTTGAAATTATTGAGTTACACCATGATAAGAAGAAAGATGCGCCATCTGGTACAGCTATTAAAACAGCAGAACTTATCAAAGAGACCCGAACTTATAAAAAACAAGGGGCAGTTGATGAGGTTGAGAGTATACCAGGTGCACGAGGTGCAGAATTTGATGGGATGCGCATTCACTCTGTTCGCTTGCCAGGTCTTGTAGCCCACCAAGAAGTTATCTTCGGTGCCAACGGAGAGGGCTTGACCTTACGTCATGATTCCTATGATCGCGTTTCATTTATGGGAGGCGTTAATTTAGGGATTAAGAAAGTTGTCAACATCGACACATTAGTTTATGGATTAGAACATCTTTTATGAGAGTAGAAAAAATGCCGGCGGAGTTTGTAAAAGCTCTGCCGATTTTGCAAAAAATCAGAAATTCTGGCTATGAGGCTTACTTTGTTGGAGGCAGCGTGCGAGATGTTTTACTGAATCGTCGTATTCATGATGTGGACATTGCCACTTCAGCTTATCCCGCTGAAACCAAGCAAATTTTTGAGCATACAATTGATATCGGTATTGAACATGGGACAGTTTTGGTTTTGGAAAAAGGTGGCGAGTATGAAGTCACGACTTTTCGGACAGAAGATGTCTATGTCGATTATCGTAGACCATCTCATGTTAATTTTGTTCGAAAACTTTCAGAGGACTTATTGCGCCGTGATTTTACTATCAACGCCTTTGCCCTAGCAGATGATGGCGAAGTGATTGATCTTTACGGTGGTTTGGCAGACTTAGAGGCCCAAATTCTTCGTGCAGTCGGTAACCCGACCGAACGGTTTAACGAAGATGCTTTACGAATTATGCGTGGGTTACGATTTGCAGCTGTTTTGAATTTCGACCTAGAAAGTACAACTTTTGCGTCAATGAAAGAACATGCTCACCTCTTGTCAAAAATATCGATTGAGCGCATTTTTATTGAACTCGATAAATTATTAATCGCAGATTTCTGGCAAAAAGGCTTTCGTGAACTATTAGCGATAGAAGCCTATCCTTATCTTCCGGGATTTTCGGATAGAACTGCCTTAGGCACCCTACTAACACTTTCCTCAGATTTTAAATTTACAACCGCAGTCCAAGCTTGGGGCTACCTCGCTCATCAACTTGGCTATTCTGATGGAAAATTTCTACTCAAAAAATGGAAAGTCTCGCGAGAATTCTCCACCGCTGTATCAAAATTTTTGACGGCCTATGACAAGCGCTTGAAAGGTGATTTTTCACCCGAGGACCTTTATAATCTTGGAAAATCAAGTCTGACTTTAGTCGAAGAAATGTTTGCTGCGCAAAATCTAGAGACGAATTTTGAGCAAATCTCAGCACTTGATGCGCAATTGCAAATCAGAAATAAGAAAGAAATTGCAGTATCAGCAGGTCAAATCATGACAGAATTTGGTATCCAACCAGGCCCACAAATTGGTCAATTGTTCCACCAAATCGAGCTTGAAATTGTCAAAGGACACCTGCAAAATACACCACAGCATATTTTTGATTATGTCAAAAAGACACTAGGCGAACTTAAATTTCACAAATGACCCACTTGGACGGCGCATCAGTGTAGGTCAAGTTTTAATACTACTTTTCTTTAAAAATGCTAAATTTTTAGATTAAATTTCATCAATCCATCATTAATATTTTCGACATAACACTGTTATGCCTTCAAAATATTGCCTTGTCTTGACAAAATTTAATACTGAAAAGTGCTTAACATTTTAAAGAGAAATAGTATAAGATGTCACAAATTGAAATCTCAGAAGGAGTAATCATGGCGACAATGACTGATTTTCGTGTCGAAAATTTAACTAAATCTGTTGGCGATAAAACGGTTTTTTCACAGCTTAATTTTATCATTCATCCTTTGGATAGGATTGGCCTAATTGGGGTGAATGGCACAGGTAAGACAACATTACTGGATGTGATTTCAGGAAAGTTAGGCTTTGACGGTGATCATTCACCGTTTTTTGGCCGTAATGATTTTAAAATTGAATACTTGACACAGGATCCACAGTTTGACGGCGAACTTTCTATTATGGATGCGATTTTATCGGATGAGTTACCACAAATGCAAGCCATAAAGCGCTATGAACAGGCTTTAATAGAGCTGACGCAAGATGCGACGAATGTCAAATTGCAAGAAAATCTCAGCAAAATTGAAGCACAGATGACTGCGATAGAAGCATGGGAGGTTGAAAATCAAGTCAAAACAGTTTTATCAAAATTAAAATTACCAGATTTAACAGCACAGATAAAAAATCTATCTGGCGGTCAAAAACGTCGTGTTCAGTTAGCACAAGCCTTGCTTAATCCGGCAGACTTGTTGCTCCTAGATGAACCAACCAACCATTTAGATGTTGATACAATCGCTTGGTTGGAAAATTATCTTAAAAACTCGCGTCAGACCGTTTTATTTATTACACATGACCGGTATTTCTTGGACAATCTTGCAACGCGTATTTTTGAGTTAGATAGTGGCAATTTGATTGAATATCAGGGAAATTACCAGGATTATTTGCAGCAAAAAGCTGAAAATGATGAACGTGAATCAGCCCAACAGCATAAGAATAAACAACTCTACAAACAAGAATTGGCCTGGATTCGCAAGTCACCGCAAGCTCGGGCAACCAAGCAACAGGCGAGAATTGACCGTTTTGAGGACATCAAAAAAGAGGTTCAAAGTGTGACGACATCAGATGATTTATCAATCAATGTCGCTACTTCTCGTATCGGCAAAAAAGTGATCAATTTCAGTCATGTTAACTTTGCCTATGATGCTGATAAGGTGATTCTAAAAGATTTTAATCTACTTGTTCAAAATACGGATAGAATCGGTATCGTTGGTAATAACGGAACGGGTAAGTCTACTTTACTCAATCTCATCAGTGGTGATTTAGCGCCAGATTCAGGTTTTGTTGAGATTGGTGAAACGATTAAAATCGGCTATTTTTCGCAACAAATTCGCGGACTGGATGACTCTAAACGTGTGATTAATTTCTTACAAGAAGTGGCAGATAATGCCCAAACATCGTCTGGCGAGTCGATTTCAGTCGTCAATTTACTGGAACAATTTCTTTTTCCACGCACCACACATGGCACCTTGATTGAAAAATTATCAGGTGGTGAGAAAAAACGCTTATATCTGTTGAAAATCTTACTCCAACAGCCTAACGTTTTGCTGTTAGATGAGCCGACAAATGATCTCGATATCGCAACTTTAACCGTCCTTGAAAATTTCATCCAGCATTATCAAGGCGTTGTTATCACCGTCAGCCATGATCGCTATTTCTTGGATAAAGTTGCCCAAAAATTGCTGGTGTTTGACAAGGGAACGGTTACCGAAGTTCACAAACTTTACTCAGATTATTTGGCTGATAAGCTAAAAGACGAAAAAAATGTCGCAAAGTCTGAAATCAAGCCGGTCGTTAAAGAGAAAAATGTCGAAAAACGCCGGATGTCGTATGCCGAGAAACAAGAATGGGCAACCATAGAAGATGACATTGCTACGTTAGAAGCCGATATCGCAAGCATTGAAACCGAGATGACTGAAAATGGTGCAGACTTCACAAAACTAGGTGACTTACAAGCAAGATTAGATGACAAAAATGCAGATTTATTAGCCAAGTATGAACGTTATGAATACTTATCGGAGTTTTAAATGACAACCAATCCTAGAATTTTAAAGATGACATTTTCTTCGGTCTATCCCTTATACCTAGCGAAAGTCGAAAGAAAAAATCGCTCGCAAGATGAGCTTGACCAAGTCATACTATGGCTGACGGGTCTTGACCAAGAAACTTTGGCGAATTTTATCGTATCAGAGGCAACATTTCCAGAATTTTTTCAAGCGTGTACACTGAACCCTAAGTCTGCCACCATTACCGGTAGTATCTGTGGGGTCAAGGTGCAAGAGATTCAGGATCCGCTGATGAAGAAAATTCGCTTGTTAGATAAGGTCGTTGACGAGCTGGCACGTGGCTGGTCGCTAGAAAAAATTAGAAGAGAAAAATGACTTTATCAACGGATAAGATAATGGATGAAACGGTAGAGATATTGTCGCTTGCCAAAACCCGCACTTTAGATTTGGAGCGCGTGGTATTGCGACCTTTGACGCTGGCAGATTTAAGCGATTACCACGAATTGACGAGTGATGATGCGGCTTTAAAGTATGATTATCCAGCTCATCAAACGATTGAAGAGAGTGAGGAGATGTTAGTCAAATGGCATTTGTCTATCCCTTTTGGAAAATATGGTGTTTACCACAAAAGGATGCTAAAATCATTGGGAGTGTGAGTATTCGGCTGGGAGAAAACGCTGACGCCTATATTGGTTATATGTTTAATCAGAATTATTGGCATAAGGGCTATGCCACAGAGGCTGTCAGTGCGCTCATTCAGCTTGTTTTCACACAAACAAAGCTAAGCCTTGTTTTGGCAGAGGTGGATCAAGAAAATACGGCGTCGGTTTCTCTTCTCAAAAGATTAGGTTTTAAATTCCTGACTAGAAAAGAAAATATCAAAAATGCAAGAGGTCGTTTGATTGCTGAGGACACTTATTTACTTGAAAAATCAGAAATTCGCAATCAGCAGTCAAAAATGATAAAATAAGCCTATGAGAAAAGCAGATAAAATTTTTATTGATAACATCAACAACATTTTAGAAAATGGTGTCTGGAGCGAGAACGCACGGCCTAAGTATAAGGATGGCAAAACGGCAAATTCTAAGTATATCACGGGTGCTTTCGCCGAGTATGACTTGAGTAAAGGTGAATTTCCGATTACGACTCTGCGACCGATTGCTATTAAGTCAGCGATTAAAGAGCTGCTTTGGATTTATCAGGAGCAGACGAGTGATCTTGATGTTCTCGAAGATAAATACGGTGTGAAGTACTGGCATGAGTGGGAAGTTGGCGATTCTGGTAATATCGGATTGCGCTATGGCGCGACGGTTAAAAAACACGATATTATCACAAAGTTGCTGGATGGTTTGGCTAAAAATCCTTGGAATCGTCGAAATATCATTAATCTCTGGCAATACGATGATTTTGAGGCATCGGAAGGGTTGTTGCCATGTGCTTTCATGACCATGTTTGATGTGCGTCGTGTTGGGGATGACATGTTCTTAGATGCGACGCTGACACAACGTAGCAATGATATGTTAGTTGCTCACCATATTAATGCCATGCAATATGTGGCTTTGCAGATGATGATTGCTAAACATTTCGGCTGGCAAGTTGGTAAATTCTTCTATTTTGTCAATAATTTGCATATTTATGATAATCAGTTTGATAATGCGAAAGCATTATTATCACGAACCCCTTCTGATAAAAATCCAATACTCAAACTAAATGTTCCTGACGGGACGAATTTCTTTGATATCAAGGCTGAAGATTTTGAATTGGTCGATTACGAGCCTGTTAAACCACAATTGGCATTTGAATTGGCGATTTAAGCTGTTTATTAGCCAATGCTTGATGAACAGGAGGGCATCGAACTTAATCGTTGTCGATTCTAATACGACATTTTGTGTCGTGATTTAAGCACGTTATTCAACGTGCTTTTTCTTGAAAATTTTACTGGGGATAAGCTACTTATGATGGATAGTATAACGACGAAATTAAACGATGAGGCCTTGGTACCACATATTTCAGAAGCGCATCTTCTGATGGATGCCTGTCTTTTAGCGGGTGAAATTCTGATGGCTAATGGGTCTGAAATTACGCGTGTGGAAGATGTCATCTTACGGATTGGACGAGCTGCTGGTATTGAAAAGTTGCAGGTTTATGCGCTTTTAAATGCGATTACAGTCAGTTTTCCAACTCAAGGCTTGACGCAAATGCGTACTATTCCACCACGCATTCAAACCATGGATATGGAAAAAATCGTGGCTGTTAATGATTTGACACGAAAATTTACAGCACACCAGATGTCTTTGGTAGAACTGCACGATTGCCTCAGTCAAATTGACCGTACCATTCCGACTTTTCCAGTTTGGTTGCAAATTTTAGGTGCGACATCTGTATCAGTATCGTTGATGGTTATGTTGACAAAATCGGCAGCGCCAATTAATCTTTTTTTGACTGCTATAACGAGTTGTCTTGCTTATACAATTTATTTGATGATTCGAAATCGCTTTAATATGCGCTATTTTGCATTATTTGTTGCTAGTGTGTTGATTTCTTTGATGATGCTAGTGAGCTCGCATCTTTTTAAGTCGCCATTTGACCCAGATATTGTGATTGTTGGTGCTGTCATGCCTTTTGTTCCTGGTGTTGCACTAACTAATGCTGTTCGAGAAATCATGGCTAGTAATTTTATTTCAGGACAAGGACGGATAATTGAAGCCTTGCTATCTGCAGCATCAGTTGGTTTAGGCATCGCCTTGCTGTCATTTTTCTACTGATTAGAAGGAGAAATCGTCGTGGTTATTTTTCTAAATCTGGTTGGTCAAACTATTTTGGCTTATATCAGTGTTTTTTCTTTTGGGTTCATACTCAATATTCCTAGAAAAACTTTGAATCGTGCGGGGATCGTTGGTGCCTCTGCTTGGTTGATTTATGAGCTGGTGTTTGTTTTGACCCAGCATCTTTTAGATAAAAATTGGCGGATTGTACTAGGCACCTTACTAGCAAGTACGGTCATTGGGGTGATGAGTTTAAGCATGAGTCGCGCCCAAAAAGTGCCCGTTTTGATTTATAATATTCCAGGAATTTTTCCTTTAGTACCAGGAGCTCAAGCCTATCAAGTGGTTAGAAATTTAGTTGTTGGTAATCGGGAGGTAGCAGGACAAAACTTTGAACTTCTGGTTATCATTGCTGGTGCTATTGTTATTGGGTTCTGGATAGCTGAAATTATTAATCGTTTACGGTCAATTAAACCTCTAACTTAAGCTAGAGGTTTTTAATATAGCTATTAACTATAACAAATAGCTGTTTTTATATATTTTACAACTATATCACGAGGTGTTAAAATAAGTCATATTAAAACTAAAACCTAAAGGGGACTTCTATGACAACATCAATTATCGGCTATCCACGGATTGGCGCTCATCGTGAATTGAAATTTGCGACCGAGAAATTTTTTAGACAAGAATTATCAGAAGCGGATTTACAAGTAGTCGCTGCTGAGCAACGCAAAGAAAACTGGCAAAAACAAGCAGCAGCGGGTATTGATTTCATTGCATCCAATGACTTTTCTTTTTATGATACAACATTAGATACTGCTTTTGCACTCAACATTATTCCAAAGCGTTATCAGAACTTGGCTATTTCACCACTAGAAAAATACTTTGCAGCAGCACGTGGGCACCAATCTGAGGTAGGAGATGTTAAAGCGTTAGCCATGAAAAAATGGTTTAATACTAACTATCATTACATGGTCCCTGAGTTTGATGATGGGACGACAATTCAACTTGATTTGACGAAATTATTGTCGGAGTATCGTGAAGCATTAGCGCTTGGCATTACGACAAAACCAGTTTTAATCGGGCCTTTCACACTTTTGAAATTGATTCGTTTCACAGGTCAAACGCAAATTTCTGATGTGCAGAATGAGTTGGTTAGGGCTTATGCTGAGATTTTATCACAGCTTGTGACAGAAAAAGTCGAATGGCTCCAACTAGATGAGCCGGCGCTTGTGTTTGACCTCACAACTGAAGACATTATCTTGTTTAAAGCCATTTATGCTGACTTATTACCTCAAAAACAGACGGTCAAAATTCTGCTCCAAACCTATTTTGGTGACGTGCGCGATATTTATACTGACTTAATTCAGCTTGATGTTGATGGCATTGGACTTGATTTTGTCGAAGGTAGAAAGACAGCTGAACTGATAGCGACACATGGCTTTCCGACAGATAAAAAGTTATTCGCAGGAGTTGTGAATGGTAAAAATATCTGGCGAAATGATTATCAGAAAACGCTCGATATCATGGCGACATTGCCCAAAGCATCAGTCGTTATTGGGACATCATGTAGTCTGCAGCATGTCCCCTATACCGTGAACGCTGAATCTGAGTTGTCCCAGGACATTTTACGCCATTTTGCATTCGCAGAAGAAAAATTGCTAGAGTTAAAAGACTTAAATGACATTTTCTGCCATGGTCAAGAGGATAGTTTAACAGCAAATCAAGTATTATTCGCAGCGAAACGCTACCAAGGCAATCAAGCCGTTCAATCGAAAGTAGCTGCTCTAGGAGATGCTGACTTCACCAGAACCCCAGATTTTTCAGAGCGAGAAAACGTTCAAAAAGCCATTTTTCAACTCCCGAAATTACCAACAACTACCATCGGCTCTTTTCCACAAACAGCAGATGTTCGTAAAAATCGTTTAAATTTCAAACGAGGTGAAATAACAAAAGCTGAGTACGACACCTTTAATCAAGAAAAAACTAAAGACTGGATAAAATGGCAAGAGCAAGTTGGTTTTGATATTTTAGTTCATGGTGAGTTTGAGCGCAATGATATGGTTGAATATTTCGGAGAAAAACTTGACGGCTATATCTTTACAAAAAATGCCTGGGTTCAGTCTTACGGTACCCGTTGTGTGAAACCGCCGATTGTTTGGGGAGACATTGCTCGCATTCAATCTCTCACAGTAGAAGATGCAGTCTATGCTCAAAGTTTGACAGATAAAACGCTCAAAGGTATGTTAACAGGTCCAGTGACCATTCTCAATTGGTCATTTCCACGAGAAGACATTTCACTCAAAGTCTCAACCTTACAGATAGCCTTAGCGATTCAAGAAGAAGTACTTGATTTAGAGCAAAATGGCATCAAAATCATCCAAATAGATGAAGCGGCACTTCGAGAAAAGTTACCCTTGCGCCAAACCGATTGGCATAGTGAATATCTTGATTGGGCGATTCCAGCCTTTCGTCTGGTCCATGCCAAAGTTGCGCCTGAAACGCAAATTCATACTCATATGTGTTATTCGGAATTTACCGACATCATCTCAGCTATTGATGCCATGGATGCAGATGTTATCTCTTTTGAGGCTAGCCGTAGTGATTTATCGATCCTCGACGCACTTCAAGCCAATGGTTTCAGGACACAAAATGGCCCTGGTGTTTACGATATTCACAGCCCGCGTATCCCTTCTGTTGGAGAAATTCAAGACGTCATTCGACGTATCCTTACAAAAGTGCCAGTAGAAAAACTCTGGATAAATCCAGACTGTGGACTCAAAACTCGTGGAGTAGCAGAAGTCAAAGCTAGTTTAGAAAACCTAGTCAAAGCAACACAAGGTATTCGCTCTGAACTATGATGACTGAGCAATAATGAATGGTGCTTTAAATTTTAAAAGATTGAAAGTTGTTTCTAGCGGCTCTCAATCTTTTTTTGATACTTGATTCATCTCATTTCTATGTAGAAATTTTAATTAGTCTTTTAAGGGTAAAACCTCTATTTTATTGCCAAAAAATGAGTATTATGTTAAAATAATAGTATAAAATAATTGTAAGTAAGCATTAAATGATAAAAATATGATTGATTGAAAATAAGATGGTAAAAACTTGACAGAAAAGGAGGGGAATCGTATGCTTAAGAGCAGAGCAGAGCAGAGCAG
>MTLE01002590.1_pt1 | contig 15334 bp, 15 predicted proteins | sample 1982461 | NCBI WGS metagenome assembly MTLE01 (sample SAMN05712605, study PRJNA340218) | biofilm metagenome | isolation source: sample SPL anode biofilm adapted to -200 mV | place: USA | collected 2012-02-03
TATCAAGATGCTCAAAAACTAGCAAAAGATAATGATTTATTCCCATCTATCATGATGAGTCAAGCTATTGCTGAGAGTGCTTGGGGGCAAAGCGAGTTGGCAACAAAAGCCAACAATCTTTTTGGAATCAAAGCTGATGCCAGTTGGAAAGGTGCGAAATATGCTGCTTTAACTAACGAGGTGATCAACGGTCAAACCGTTCAAGTTATGGCTGATTTCCGTAAGTATAATAATCAAGCTGAATCTTTGAAAGATTATGTGACTAAAATCAAAACAACTAAAAATGGTTCTGCCTTTCGCTACCAAGCGGTTTGGCGCAGCAATGCAAAAACCTATCAAAATGCAGCCCAAGCATTGAAAGATGCTGGCTATGCGACAGACCCAAACTACCCAACAAATTTGATTAATCGCATTGTCAAGTACAGATTAGACACATTAGATTAACCTAATCAAAACAACAAAAAAGTTCTATGATTTCCTAAATCATAGAACTTTTTAGATATTTTACAAGCCAGTTCCCCGAATCAAGTCAACAGTAGACCGATCCAAGCGTTTCACAATTTCTTGTAAGAAAGCTTGTGCGGTATCAAAATCTTCCAGTGAGAAGAGGGTTTGATGGCTGTGGATATAGCGGGCACAAACACCGATTGTTGTCGATGGAATGCCTGAATGTTTCAGATGAGCAGCGCCAGCATCTGTGCCACCTTTTGAGACATAGTACTGATATTTAACGCCAGCTGATTCTGCGGTATCCAGTAAGAAATCACGCATGGTTGGCAATAAGATATGACCGGGATCGAAGAGTCTCATCAATGTGCCGTCACCAATGCGACCATCAGCACTAGCATCAAAAGTATCTTGAGCAGGTGAACAGTCGACGGCGAAGAATAAGTCCGGGTTGAATTTAGTTGTAGAGACGTGTGCGCCACGAAGGCCGACTTCTTCTTGAACATTAGCGCCTGCGATGAGGGTATTTGGCAGTTGAATTTTGTTATCGCTGAGATGTGCTAAAAGCTCAGTCACCATGAGGCAACCGTAGCGATTATCCCAAGACTTGCTGATGACATTTTTTTTGTTGGCAGTCAGAATAGCCTCAGTTTGAGGAACGATGACAGCACCAGGATGGACGCCAAATCTTTCGGCCTCTGCACTATCTGCAAAGCCTGCGTCGAAAATAATATCTTCTACTTGTGGCATGGCAGGGGCTCCACCTGTTCCACGCATGAGATGTGGCGGTACGCCACCCGTGATGACTGGTAGTTCAATACCATTTCTGGCAAATAAAGTAAAACGCTGAGCAGAGATGACGAGTGGATTCCAGCCACCGAGCGAAACGACACGAAGGGTGCCGTCAGGTTTGATTTTGCTAACCATGAAGCCGACTTCATCCATGTGACCAGCGACCATGATCCGTGGGGCAGTCTCATCTGAAGTGTGTTTGATACCAAAAATGCCGCCTAGGCCATCAGTTTGCACCTCATCGACATGAGGGGTGATGTTTTGGCGCATGAAGTCTTGCATGGGGCGCTCAAAACCTGATGTTGCTTGGATTTCAGTAATGGCTTTGATTTTGTCAAATGTAATCGACATATTGTGATTTCTCCTTAAATCGCTCAGCTAACTTGAGGTAGGCTAGCTTTTTATTCATTCTATTTCCATGATACCAAAATAATGGCGAGATGGGGTGAAAAACACAATCGGTTAGCGAGTGGGTGAAATTTATGCTAAAATATAAGCATGAAGAAAATTTTGAAAATGGGAGTGGGTGCACTTGTGGGTGCTAGTCTCGTCGTCAGTGCCAGTGCGCTCTATCAGAAACGAAAAGATAAAAATCTAAGTAAGCTTTTGGCTTTGGCCAAACAGCATTTTATGTTTGATGATATATTAACCAGTTGGATTGTGATGGCGCCAATTCTTTTTCATGTTCATGAAGGTGGTATCATTCGTCAGGATGGCACAATTGTAACGTTTGAAATTGATGCCGACACTTTGCGAATTGTAGAAACACATGAGTCAGAAAAGGCTGTATCAGCTAGAGGAGAAGAAAAATGATCATTCCGAATAGTGTAGAAGAATTAGCAACATACGTCGAAAAAGGCCACAATGTCTTCTTTTTCACAGCAGATTGGTGTGGGGACTGTTCCTTTATTAAACCAGCCATGCCAGAAATTGAAGCAGCACATCCAGAATATACCTTTATCGAAGTTGACCGGGATATCTATATCGACGTTGCCATTGAATGGGGAATTATGGGGATTCCTAGCTTTGTCGTGATTGAAGACGGCAAGGAAACAGGCCGTTTGGTCAATAAATTACGGAAAACAAAAGAAGAAGTAAATGCATTTTTAACCAGTGTCAAAGGTTAAAGAGCTTTCCTAAAGGAGAAGAAACTAAAATGATTGCGATTTATAACACTCACTTAAATGATGTCTTGATGCTGATTACAGGGGACAATCAAGGTGAAAAATTAACGGCAACACGCAAGGATAATGTTGCTAAAGTGATGCGTGAGGACAACGGTGAAGTTGTTGCTTGGAACTTTTTTGATGTGTCAGCTTTGTTGCCAATTACGGGAAATGGTCAAGTTGACCTTTCAGACGCCGATGTTGCTAAACTAAACGTTGCAATTAAAGCCGCTGGCTTTGATGATGTGTTGATTCCTGATCATGCGCCTAAATTTGTGGTTGGTGAGATTGTAGATCTCGTGCCACATCAGGATTCTGATCACCTCAATATTGCACAAGTTAAGGTAGCTGAGGATCAAACGATTCAAATCGTAGCAGGTGCGCCTAATGCGCGTGTAGGTCTGAAAACAATCGTAGCACTACCTGGTGCGATGATGCCGAGCGGTGCCTTAATCTTTGCTGGTCAACTTCGCGGTGAGTCTAGCTTTGGTATGATGGCAAGCCCACGAGAATTAGCTTTACCAAATGCCCCGCAAAAACGTGGTATTATCGAACTCGCAGCGAGTGAAATCCCAGGCACTGCCTTTAATCCAGCTAAACACTGGCATAAATAAAAATAGACAAAACAAAATTCTTTTATTTACGTATAAGTAGATAGGAGGATTTTTTATATGTTAAATAAAAGTTTATTAATCGGTCGCTTGACTGCCCAGCCTGAGGTGAAGAAAACACCGACAGATAAATCTGTCTTGCGCGTGACCTTAGCTGTTAGCCGTCAATTTAAGAATGCTGATGGACAACGTGATGCGGATTTTCTGAGCATTATCATTTGGGGGAAGCCCGCAGAATTGTTTGCATCTTATGCTAAAAAAGGAAGTCTGGTCTCAATTGAGGGAGAGCTTAGAACACGACGCTATGAAGACAAGGCTGGTGTGATTCACTATGTGACAGAAGTCTTATGTCAGCAATTTAACCTATTAGAAAGTCGCGCAGCAGTTGCTTTAAGAGAAAATCAAGTTGACGATGTCACAAGTGTTATGTTAGAGGCTGAAGATTTACCGTTTTAGTGAGGGACAATTCAAAGATAACCGGTTTAGCTATGCCATGTTAAGCATGAACTGCCAAAAGGGTGGTTCATTTCATTTTATCTTGAATATTTTTTATCTCTATTCAATCAAAAATCCTTGACTATTCCTGACCAACTGAGTATAATAGAATTGTTAGCACTCGAACACACAGAGTGCCAAAAATTAAAAATAATTGGAGGCTTACCAAATGTTAAAACCATTAGGTGATCGTATTGTTTTACGTGTTAAAAAAGAAGAAGAGAAGTCTGTCGGTGGCATCGTTCTGACGACAAGTGCAAAAGAAAAACCATCAACAGCAGAAGTTATTGCTGTTGGTGAAGGTCGTCATACACACCATGGCAAAGTGATTGAACCAGGTGTGAAGGTTGGTGATATTGTTGTTTTTGAAAAATTCGCAGGAACTGAAATTAAAGATGGCTCTGAAGAATTTTTGATTGTTCGTGAAGACGACATCTTAGCGATTGTAGAATAACAAACACAGCTTATAAAGTAGAATTATCAAATTAAATTTACGGAGGTAGAAGAAGTGTCAAAAGATATTAAATTTTCATCAGATGCGCGTGCAGCTATGGTACGTGGTGTAGATGTTTTAGCAGATACAGTTAAAGTAACGCTTGGACCAAAAGGTCGCAATGTGGTCTTAGAAAAATCATTTGGCTCACCTTTGATCACCAACGATGGTGTGACAATCGCTAAAGAAATTGAGTTGGAAGACCATTTTGAAAACATGGGTGCTAAACTCGTTAGTGAAGTGGCATCAAAAACAAACGATATTGCAGGTGATGGTACAACGACTGCGACTGTTTTGACACAAGCTATTGTACGCGAAGGCTTAAAAAATGTCACAGCAGGTGCTAATCCAATCGGTATTCGTCGTGGGATTGAAACATCTGTCACAACAGCTGTTGAGGCATTAAAAAATATTGCGATTCCTGTTTCGGGTAAAGAAGCAATTGCGCAAGTTGCTGCTGTTTCTTCTCGCTCAGAAAAAGTCGGCGAGTATATTTCTGAAGCTATGGAAAAAGTTGGCAATGACGGTGTCATTACAATTGAAGAATCAAAAGGGATGGAAACTGAACTTGAGGTAGTTGAAGGGATGCAATTTGACCGTGGTTACTTGTCTCAATACATGGTAACAGACAACGAAAAAATGGTTGCTGATCTTGACAATCCATACATCCTGATTACAGATAAAAAGATTTCAAATATTCAAGATGTCTTGCCGCTCTTGGAACAAATCTTACAACAAAATCGTCCGCTCTTGATTATTGCTGATGATGTGGATGGAGAAGCTTTACCAACACTTGTCTTGAACAAAATTCGTGGGACTTTCAATGTTGTTGCAGTTAAAGCGCCAGGCTTTGGTGATCGTCGTAAAGCCATGCTTGAAGATATTGCTATCCTCACTGGTGGTACAGTCATCACTGAAGATCTCGGTCTTGACTTGAAAGACGCAACAGTTGACTCACTTGGTCAAGCAAGCAAAGTAACTGTTGATAAAGAGACAACGACAATCGTTGAGGGCGCTGGCGGAAAAGATGCCATCGCTAATCGGACTGCTGTCATTAAATCACAGATTGAGCAAACGACATCTGACTTTGATCGCGAAAAATTACAAGAACGTTTGGCTAAATTATCAGGTGGTGTCGCAGTAATTAAAGTCGGTGCAGCCACTGAAACTGAGCTTAAGGAAATGAAACTTCGGATTGAAGATGCTTTGAATGCCACACGTGCAGCAGTTGAAGAAGGTATTGTTGCAGGTGGTGGCACAGCGCTTATTAATGTCATTGCGCAAGTTGCTGACATCGAGTTAACAGGTGATGAGTTAACAGGACGTAACATTGTTTTACGCGCGCTTGAAGAACCTGTCCGTCAAATCGCTAAAAATGCAGGCTATGAAGGTTCTGTCGTGATTGATAAACTCAAACAATCAGCAACCGGAACAGGCTTTAATGCGGCGACTGGCGAGTGGGTAGATATGATTGAAACAGGCATCATTGACCCAGTCAAGGTGACACGTTCAGCTCTTCAAAATGCGGCATCAGTTGCTAGCTTAATTTTGACAACTGAGGCTGTTGTCGCAAATAAACCAGAACCAGCAGCTCCTGCAGGAATGCCTGGTGGTATGGATCCATCAATGATGGGTGGCATGATGTAAGCAGCAATAGAACCCTTAGTTAAGGGTTCTTTTTGATGCTCTCAATTTGTCAAAATGATGATTTCTGAGGAGATATTTCAAAGTATAGACTTGCTTTAAAAACGGATCATTTAAGCCATAACTGGTATAAAGGAATAGCTATTTCCGAACTTTTCAGAAATATCGTCAGGTAAAAAACAGGGCGCAAGGTGGAAATCTCTATGTAGATTTGATATAATAAAGTGTTGCAATTTGCGCAAGTTTTAAAGATTATCAAGTTCTGACTTGAATCTTGAAGGAGAAGATATGTCATCAGTAGTAGTCGTTGGGACCCAATGGGGTGATGAAGGTAAGGGGAAAATTACGGATTTCCTCAGTGAAAATGCAGAAGTTATCGCGCGCTATCAAGGTGGCGATAATGCTGGGCATACCATTGTTATCGAAGGGACTAAATACAAATTACATTTGATTCCGTCAGGGATTTTCTATCCGGAGAAGGTTTCTGTCATCGGAAATGGTGTGGTTGTTAACCCAAAATCATTGGTAAAAGAGTTGGCTTACTTGCATGATGCAGGAATTACGACAGATAATTTGCGGATTTCTGACCGTGCGCACGTTATTTTGCCTTACCACATCAAATTGGACCAACTTCAAGAAGATGCTAAGGGCGTTAACAAAATCGGGACAACGATTAAAGGCATTGGGCCAGCTTATATGGATAAAGCTGCGCGAGTTGGGATTCGGATTGCCGATTTACTTGATAAAGAGATTTTCGCTGAGCGTTTGAAGACAAATCTCGAGCAAAAAAATCGTGAATTTACGAAGATGTATGAAATTGACCCAATCAATTTCCAAGACATTTTTGAAGAATATTATGATTACGGTCAACAAATCAAGAAGTACGTGACAGATACATCTGTGATTTTGAATGATGCTTTAGACGCTGGTAAACGTGTCCTCTTTGAGGGTGCGCAAGGTGTCATGCTTGATATTGACCAAGGGACTTATCCATATGTGACATCTTCAAACCCTGTTGCAGGAGGTGTGACGATTGGTTCAGGTGTTGGACCATCTAAGATTACTAAAGTTGTTGGCGTATGTAAAGCTTATACATCACGTGTTGGTGACGGACCATTCCCGACTGAATTGAACGATGAAATCGGTCATCAAATTCGTGAAGTTGGTCATGAGTATGGCACAACAACTGGTCGTCCACGTCGTGTGGGGTGGTTTGACTCGGTTGTCATGCGTCATTCACGTCGTGTGTCTGGTTTGACAAATCTGTCACTTAACTCGATCGACGTTTTGACAGGTCTTGATGAAGTTAAAATCTGTGTGGCTTACGACCTTGATGGTGAGCGGATTGATTACTACCCAGCAAGTCTTGAAACACTACAACGTTGCACACCAATCTACGAAACATTGCCAGGTTGGTCAGAAGATATTACAGGTGTTCGTCATTTAGATGACCTGCCTGAAACAGCGAAAAATTATGTTCGTCGCGTCTCTGAACTCGTAGGCGTGAAAATCTCAACTTTCTCAGTTGGTCCTGGTCGCGACCAGACAAACGTGTTGGAAAGTGTTTGGGGCGTTTTATAAACATTTTAATTTATAAGGTTAGAAATAAAGTGCTCGGCTTTGGTCGGGTGCTTTTTTTGATTTTTTATTGGGAGAAAAAGTGCTTTGAATATATATTCAATTTAAAATACTGAATTGAAAGCGAAATAATTTAGGAATTTCGAATTAAGTAAATATTACCATTGATTTTAGAGAGTAAAATAACTAAATAATAAAAAATAAAAAATTAAAATAATAAAAAAATAACAAATGTCTTGACATATGTGTTATATCTTGATAAAATTATAAATAAGTTATATAAATAATCAGAATAGTCAGTCCAGACTGTTCATCATCACTAGTCGTTAAGCGACTGCTACTGTACAGCAATAGGTTTTAGTACTTAGCATCACTAAAACCTAATATCTATTTGCTTATTAAAAAAGAAAGAGGAAATTTTATGTCACAAATTAGCGTAACCCCAGAAGAACTCAAACAACAAGCGCAAGTTTACATTCGTTCAAAAGAACAAATCGAACAAGCCATCCAACAAGTCAATCAAATGAATTCAACGATTGCGGAAGAGTGGAAAGGTCAAGCCTTTCAAGCTTATCTCGAACAATATAACGAACTTTACCAAAACGTGACGAAGTTTGAAGAGTTATTAGAAAGCATCAATCAACAGCTAAACAAATATGCAGATACGGTCGCTGAGCGTGATGCACAAGATGCACAGAGCTTTGGGTTTTAAACATGGGCGCCTATCAAGGCGCTTTTTGTGTATTTGTACGCTAATGGTTGGTGCTTTTGCGTTTTCTTTTCCAGCTGTAAAAGGAAGTGCAGATGGTAATCTAAAGTTAAATACAGACGTCTTAGTGAACAATGGGACTAGTATTGGTGGAAGTGGTGAATTCTCTATCCGAGGTCAGTTGTTTTCTAGCGAGTTAGAAGAACAGAGCCAAAAACTTAAAGAGATTCAAGCGCAACTCGCAAAACAAATACAAACAATACAGTTTGATGATAAGAGCACGCAAAGCCTTGATATGAAACCTGTGACAAAAAACTTGTTTCAAAACTATCAACCACAGGTGATTTCAAGTGCAGAAAAGACCGACAAAAAATCGGAAGGGAATATTTATCTAATAGGGACTGTTGGCGGAGTATTTTTGCTGTCAATCGGTGTTCTGATTGGCAATAGGCGTGCAAAAAGCAAACGGAGGAAAAAACGTGTTGGAAATTACGTTAGTCATGCAAGGTATTGAAGTAGATATGGTTGTACCAAAGCAAGCAACTTTTGGTCGATTGCGTTCGCTACTTCGTTCCGTATTTTTGGAACATGGGAATGCCTTGCCAGAAAATATCTTTCTAAAGATTCAGGACAAAACAGTCCGTTTAAAAGATTCGGATTGGTTGAGTGATTTTGGGATTGGCAATGGGGATAAGATTGAAATTGTGGTAGGAGAAAGTGGAGAATCAAATGAGATTGTTTAACGGAGAAGAGACGCTTGAGTTTGAAAAAGAGAAACAAGCGATTCTTGTGAAACTAGAAAAAACACAAGTGGAATTATCAGAATTAGAAGAAATCAACCAATACGTGTCCGCAGAACAAACCGAACAAGGCGTACAATTGCGCTACGACTTACAAGAGGGTCTTTTGCCGTTTCCTCAAGCTTGTACTCAAGCAAAAACACAACTAGAAAAATTAGAGTTAGCGACCTTGTGTAGTCCGTTTCAGGAGTGTAAGGGAGAGTATCAAATTCCCTTTATCCATCCTGAAAATGTTTATTTTGAAGGTGAAAAACTGAAAATCATTCATTTTGGTTTAAAAGGTCTGGTAACGCCACAGGCAGAAAATCCTGTTTTGTTCTTAAAAGCAGTTAAAGGATTGATTTTGTCTATTTTCCAGTCGAAAGTAAGTTATGAAAAATGCCTGGAAGGGCTGCCAAGTTTGAAAGATCCTTTCTCAATGGGTATTCTTGAAGCTGAAAATTTAGAAGCACTTTTTACATTTTTGAATGCAGCATTAACAAAAGAGAAAACGAAAATCAATCAGTCAAAACGTCTTGTCTCAAGAAGAAGTTTTGTGGCTGTTCGTGTATTTGGGTTACTTGCATTCGTGTTCGCAATGATTATGGGATTCTTTTTCTACCAATATAAAACAAGTAGCGACAAATCTGAAGCTATCGTTTCGGCTCAAACGAGTTTCATCACGAATAATTATGCTAAAACACAGGCGGATTTAGAAAAATACAAACCTGCAAGTTTACCGAAATCTGCTAAATATATCCTTGCAGTATCGTCTGTGAATTTGGCAGATTTAACCAGCACACAAAAACAAACCATTTTAAATACGCTATCCATTAAAACGGATGATAATACACTCAATTACTGGGTTAATATGGGACGCGGACATTTTGAAGAAGCTTTGAATTTGGCGCAAAACTTAGGAGATGATCAATTAACACTGCTTGCCTACACTGACTTGTATCAAGCAACGAAATTGAATACCAAGATGGCTGGAGATAAGAAACAAAAGCGCCTTCAAGAATATACAAAACAGATTGAGGAATTAACGAAAAAGTTAGGGAAGTGATGAGATGACACTATTTGAAACACATGAGGAGCGCAAAATTCAGACGTTTTCCTTAGATGAACGCTTGCATCCGGAAGAAGTGATTTTTGTCATCTTTTTGCTTAATGAAACACTAGACAAAATCACGCTAACCACAACGCATCCCTACTATAACACGGAACAATATAAGTTCGGGATTGTCAATGATGAATTGTTGATCAATGGGTCAAAAACGGGTGTGGGTAAGCATGACATAAAAGGACAGTCGTTTTTTATTGTGTCCGAAGAAAATGCGAAAACAAGTTATTTTATCCGCAATGAAACAAAAGATTTTGTTTTTGGCAAGTCTGAGAACAGTGGCATTCAAGTAATAGACGAGTCTCTGCTTATCCTCCATAATCAAACGTTGACGGTCAAACCAGAAGGCGAAACCGTTTATCTGAATGACCGATTGATTACGCAAACAAGTATTGTACCGATAGAAGAGGGATTGAGCGTTTTGACGCCCTCCTTTTATCTGGAAAAGCGTCAAGATCAATGGAAAATCACGAGTTTTTCGGATGCGATAACCTTTAATCGAGACCAGTTATTAAAAGTTTCAAGGACAGAAAATTATCCGAAAGACTTTCCAGATTATCGCAGGAGTCCCAGGTTAAATTTAGAAGTCCCAGAAGAAAGCTTTAAACTAGATAGTCCAACCAAGGACAACGCTAAAGATAAAAATGGTCTGATGAAGTTATTGATGCCACCATTGGGGATGCTTGCCATGACAGGGATTACAACAGTATTAAGTGGACGTAACCCAGTCATGATGTTAGGTATGGGTGGTATGAGTCTGATGACCGCTGGGATTAGCGTTTCCCAATATGTCACAGAGAAAAAAGAAAAGAAAATCGAAACAGCCCAACAAGCAGATGATTATAAAGTTTATCTGATAAATGAAGTCAGTCGATTGGGCACGACTTATGAAGCAGAAAAGAACGTCTTACACTACCAACAGCCTACGCCACTCGAACTTTCTGAGTTAGTGGAGCGCTATGACGCAAGAATTTATGAACGTCAACGACACAATAAAGATTTCTTAGAAGTTTCTCTTGGCTTAAGTGATCAACCATCTAACTTGAAAGTAGAGATTGGCGCAGATGCGAAAGATTTAAGTGAAGATGCGGTACATTTGAGAAATCTTCAAAAGCGTTATACGATTCAGCGCAATGTTGCCACACCGATACAACTAGCGAACACAACGCTTGGGTTTGTGGGGACACAAGAAGTGTTGAAGGACACTGTTCAAGCCCTCTTATTTCAAACAGCGTTCTTCCATTCTTATCAAGATGTGAACTTTATCAGTTTGGTTTCAAAAGATGCTTACCAAGAAACCTGGCAAGCATGGCGCTTACTCCCACATTTTAAACTAAATGATTTGAATATGCGTGGGCTCATCTACAATGAAAAAGGGCGGGATGTGGTGCTGAATGCCTTCTATCAGCTCCTGATGAAACGCAAGCAAACAGTGAATGAGGCAGGGAAAGAAAAGCCTCAATTCTCGCCCCATTATATTTTCACGATTCAAGATGATACCTATCTTGCCGGTCATGGACTGAATGAACTTCTCGCAGAAGACATGAGCGAGCTAGGCGTTACGGTCATTTGGTGTAAGGAAAAGAGCGTCTTGTTACCTGAGACGGTCACGACCTTAATTGAAGTGCCCAATGAACAAACAGGACGACTCGTGAATGTTGACAGTGTCTACGTGGATAAAGTGTTCAAGCCTTATGTCTTGCCTGAAAACTTGGAACAGAGCTTGCGTACCCTTTCCAATTTAAACCATTTGGAAGTGGAGAAAAATGCGGTACCCGAAAGTTTGTCGCTCCTTGAACAATACGAAGTGAAAAGAGTCGAAGAACTTGAAATTCCGAAGCGTTGGCAAGCCGCACAACCCAACAAGTCCATCAAATCACTTATTGGATGGCGCGGAAAATCAGACTATGCTTATTGGGATTTACACGAACGTGCGCATGGTCCACACGCCTTAGTCGGAGGTACTACAGGTTCAGGGAAATCGGAGTTCTTAACCACGTACCTCATCGGTCTTGCGATTAACTTTTCACCAGAAGATATTGGCATGTTAATCATTGACTGGAAGGGTGGGGGGATTGCCAATACCTTAGACAAATTGCCACACTTCATGGGTGCGATTACCAACCTTGACGGTGCAGGTACAGCACGTGCCTTAGCCAGTATCAAGGCAGAGCTAGACAAACGCCAACGAGAATTTGCGAAGTTTGGGGTTAATAATATCAACGGCTATATGTCGTTGTATAAGGAACGGCTGACACCGAAAGAAGGAATCAAATATCCAACGAAACCCTTGCCACATTTGGTTCTGGTTTCAGATGAATTCGCCGAATTGAAATCAAATGTCCCTGAATTCCTCGATGAATTGACCTCTGTTGCACGTATTGGTCGGAGTTTAGGGGTTCACTTAATTCTAGCGACTCAAAAACCAAGTGGTGTCGTGAATGACCAAATTGAAGCCAATTCGAAATCAAAAATTGCGCTGAAAATGGCAGGCGTTCAAGATTCCAATGAACTGCTGAAAACACCTGATGCGGCACATATCACAAATCCAGGTCGCGGTTATCTCAAAGTCGGCGAAAACGAAGTGTATGAATTGTTCCAAAGTGGCTATGCGGGTGTGCCTTATGACCCTGAAGCGAGTCAGGAAGAAGTCGTTGATGAGCGTATTTATAAAATCAATGCGCTTGGACAGCACGAATTGCTTTATGATCCGGGTGAAGAAGTCAAACAAGGCAAAGATACCAGTGACTTACCTACTCAACTAGAAGAAGTCATTTCAGAGATTGGCAAGACTTTTGAGCAGAGTCAATACGCTTTGCCAGATAAACCGTGGTTGCCAAACTTGGGCGAAAACCTCCCAACACCGAACGTTGAGGCGACAGGGAAACGCCAGCTCAAAGTACCCTTAGGGTTACTCGATATTCCAAGTAATCAAACACAAGAGAATTATGATTTTAATCTTGCCAAACAAGGGAACACCGTTATTTTCGCAAGTAGTGGCTATGGGAAATCAACGATTCTTCAGACCTTAGCTTTGAACTTGGCGAAGGCCAATACGCCAGAACAAGTCCAACTCAACTTGTTAGACTTTGGGAACAATGGCTTGTTGCCACTCAAAGATTTACCACACGTAGCAGATATTGTGACACTTGAGGAAGAAGAAAAACTTCAGAAAATGTTGGACGGGATCGCGGAAACGCTTGCGGTGCGTAAAAAACAATTCAAGGAGGCTGGTGTTGCCAGTCTTGAACAATATGAAGCGAAGAGAAATAAAGCCCTCCCAATCCTTGTGACTCTCTTGGATAACTATGACGGGTTAAGTCCCAATGACAAACGCAAAGATGGGATTGATAATCTCCTCCTACAAGTCTTGCGAGATGGGGCAAGTTTGGGTGTCTATCTTATCTTTACAGCCAGTCGAACAGGTGCGGTTCGCATGAATATGACAAGTAGCATTGCGACGAAAATGGTTTTATATCTCAATGAAGAAAGTGAACTTACGACCATCATGGGACGTGAGAAAGTCGCACAAGTTGCGAAAGTCGGTCGTGGACAAGTCATGGTGGATGCGCCTAGAGCGATTCAATTTTATTTGCCAGTTGCAGGAACTAATAGCACAGAGGTACTAGAAAATCTTGAACAGGAAGTTTCTGCACTGAATGAAAACTGGTGTGGCAAGCGACCTGCGAAAATTCCGATGGTGCCAGAACTCCTAACAACTGCACAATTTAATACGGTAGTAAGCGAAAAAGAGGAAAACAAATTCTATATTGGCTTAAACAAAGCGGACTCAGAGGTAGAGAGTTTTGACATGTTTACTGGCAATAGTATTGGAATATTTCCAACAAATAAAAAACAGTTGCACTTACTATCTCCATTCTTGATTCAACAATTATTTGAACAAAATTGTGAAGTCATCCTCATTGATGCTTTGAAAGGATTGGAAGAATTTTCGGACAAAGCGATGCTTTACATTTCAAGAGATGATATTACCAATCATCTAACAGAGTTGAAAGAAACATTAGATCTCCTAATGTCACAAAAAGTTTCCGATAAAAAACAAATCATCATTTTCAATGGTATTGCGGAAATTTTGGAAAAGAATTTTTATCAACAAGCACAATTTATCGCTTTGATAGAGCAGAATACAAGTCAATGTCAACTGATTTTCATGGATTATCAGACAAAAGTTGGAGACAATTTCACTATGCCAACAGTTACAGTGAGAGAAAATGTCACTCAGATATTATTTGGTGGAGAGTTGAATAGTCAGCATTTTATCGAAAACTTACCAGCAGCAATTAAAAATGAAGCGCATCAAAGAAACGTTTTACATTGTGTAAAAGATGAAGAATTATATCATATTGTTGTACCGATAGTCCAAGAGGAAGGGTAAGTAAAAATGGCAGAAAAAAAATTAAAATTTTTAGGTCTTGGAACAATAGTAGAAGTAGACGATTTAATTTCGTTACCGAAAACAAAATATGTTGTGACTGCACGAGCAATTGGTCGCAATGAGGATGATAGCACCCTTTTACGCTATATGGTTGCGCCACATCCTTTTGGCAATGTGCCAGACCAAGAGGACAACATTTTGAGAATTACAGCGTCACAGGTTAAGCAAGTCATTCATGAAGGTTATACAGATGAATTGGATGAAAAATTATTAGCTGATTTAGAAAGTAAGATGAGGGGAACTGATGCCCCACCCCCTTTAACTTCCAAAACAGAAATAAGCAAAACAACCAATCCAGAAGATGAAGAAAAGAAAGCAAAAGAACTTGTTGAGCAACAGTTGAAAAAAGCTGAAGAAGAGCAAAAACTCAAAGAACAAGAAATATTAAAAAAAGACCCATTTTATAAATTTAGAAAGATGAAGGAGGCAAAAGCAAATGACAGCGACAGGACCGATTAAATCTGATACAAGAACAGCCAAAGATGCCGTATCTAAATATGGTAATTCAGAAAATGTCAGTTCCAAATCCAGTTCATTGGGTGAAAGTAACCTTTCAGGTATGAAAAATGCTGTGGAAGTGTCCAATAAAATTGTTGGGGATATGATGACGTTACATTCTGGTATCAAAAAACAAGCAGATAAATTTCCGCAACTTGCGTCTGCGATTGAACAACGTGACAAGAAATATGCGACTTCCATATTGACCAATACTTGGGGGTGGTAGTGTGAATGATAAAAATGCGGAGAAACGCTATGAATATGATTTGAAAATTTCAGATGTTGAACGAAACGTTGAAGAATTACACATTCAAGAAAATCAGTTTAGGCAATCTCTTGAAAATTTCAATCGTGATATTACACAGAATTTCCATACCTTAATGACAATAGAAGACGATTTAAATCGCAGAAACTATGGGACTAGTGGTTTTAGCGAAACAGAACAAAAGCGCAGATATCTTGTTCAAGTTATTGAAAATCAACAAGAGGAACAAGACTTGCAGTTTAGAAAAGCCAGTCAAAAACTGGAAGATGAGCGAGAAA
>MTLE01006854.1_pt1 | contig 15313 bp, 11 predicted proteins | sample 1982461 | NCBI WGS metagenome assembly MTLE01 (sample SAMN05712605, study PRJNA340218) | biofilm metagenome | isolation source: sample SPL anode biofilm adapted to -200 mV | place: USA | collected 2012-02-03
ACCAACTGAACTACCAGACCAGATTTTCAAGAACGTGCTGATGTTTACAGCGGTGCAAAGGTAGCCCTTTTTTTGAATTCAGCAACTCTTTTCGAGCAAAAATTGTAAAATTTAAAAGCTTTTTTACTCTGCCTCTAAAATTATGGCTGATTATCAAAGAGCTTAATTCATCGATCCCCCACCCTGATTGGCCGGAAAATATCGATAATCTGAACTTGCTCCCCCAAATCCTATGCGCATCACATAAAAACTTCGAACAGCCTTACCATTGACCTTACCCGGCTTCCAACCCATCAACTTAATCAATCGAATCGTCTCCTCATTACACCCACCTGCCAATGGTTCATCAATGAAATAATGAGACGTTACCCCAGTCGGCTCTACCACAAAACGGATAACCACCTGCCCCTTTAACCCCAAACGCTTGGCCGCATCAGGAAATAAAAGATTCTTCCCTAACCAGGTCACAAAGTTCTGCCCCTGATCAAGAATTACCTCAACCCCCTCATGCAGACTCGATGCAGGATAAACCTTTACCGAACTATCAACCGCATAAGATAGAATATATGGATTCTCATACCCCCTTCGTTCAACCGCCTTAAGCCACTTCCTATAATTAAACTTAACCTCAAGCTTTGTCTTTACATCCGCAGGAGCATTATTACGCCACCCTGGGTCCCACAACGTTAATGAAAGCAACCGGTAAGCCTCGGGCACAAAAGCATCTGAAGATCTATTTACAATTGAAATATCTTTAACGGTTCCAATAGCGGTCACCGTAAACTCTAAAACAACGCTTCCGCTTGTCTTGTCTGCCCTCATGCTTTCAGGATAGATCATCTGACTTTCGAAGAATCGTTGCAACTCAGAATTACCACCCGGATAAGTTGGTTCAACTTTCTGGGCATGAATCAGCACTTGATAAAAAAGAAACTGAAAAATAAGTAAGGTCAATACTCGGTGGTTCATGGGTTAATGATTTTGTGTTTTGTGATCAGATAATAACTAAATCTAACTCAGGAGATATCATTCTTATGATTGATCATCAAACAATTCAATTCATTTTGAACTACTCCTGAAGGTTAATGAATCCAAATTAGTTAAATTAGCCTTTTGGTGAAATATATCATAAAAGTAAGAAAATGCTCATCATATCTCTGGTTATTCTTTCTGCTCTTTTGCTGATAATAACAATCTATCTGTTTCTGCAAAAGACTACTTCTGACACCAAAATGAAAATTCTTGAGGCGAGGTATCAAGATCTATCCGACAGCCACTCGCAATATGTAATAGAGACTGAATCAAATAACATCACTATAAACCAGCAGATTAAGAGTTCGACTGAAAGAGCATTCAAAGCGGAGGCTCAAGCTGATGCTCTTAGGCTTGCTTATAATGAGCTACTGAAATCAAAGGAGGCCATGTCAGAACAGTTTCGTCTTGAGGCATCCAAGATCTTTTCCGAGGGGAACAAGATAGCCAACCGCGAACAGCAAGAGGAAATCAATCGGATTTTACAGCCTTTCAAAGAAAAAATAGAACAACTTAACAAAGTAATTGACCAACAGAGGACAGAAGGGTTTAAACAGCACTACGATTTAGCCATGACTATAAAAAACCTGGCTGAACTCAACAAATCCTTAGGCGAGGAGGCAGCAGCCCTCACAAAGGCGCTAAAAGGCGATAACAAGGCTCAAGGTAATTGGGGTGAGGTTGTTCTTGAAAGGGTCTTAGAACTCGCCGGATTAACAAAGGAACGAGAATTTAAAATTCAGGATACCCTTCAAGGTGATGATGGCACACTCTACCGTCCTGATGTGATTGTCTACCTTCCTGAGGGAAAGCATATCATAATTGACTCAAAAGTATCTTTATTAGCTTGGGATAGATTTATCAATTCCACAGATGATGCCACCCGGACAGTTGCGTTAAATGAACATATAGATTCGATAAAGAGGCATCTTAAAAACCTAGGAGAGAAGAGTTATGCCACCAAAGGATCGCTCAACTCACCCGATTTTGTCATTCTCTTTATGCCAATAGAATCGGCCTGGATCACCGCTCTTCAGAATGCCCCTACCCTGTTTGCAACCGCCTGGGAACAGAAAGTTGTAATAACGGGGCCAGCAACACTTCTTGCAACCCTAAGAACTGTATCTTCGGTATGGAAATTGCAGCAACAACAACAGAATGCCAGAGAGATTGCACGACAAGCCGGCCTATTATACGATAAGTTGGCCTCATTCACCGAAGAGTTACAAAAGATCGGAGAATCAATTGATAAGAGCAAATCTAGATGGCAAACTGCTTGGAATGCACTCAGTATCGGAAGAGGAAATCTTCTCTCCAGAGCTGAAAGACTCAAATTGCTTGGAGTCGAATCACGACGACAGGTAAAATCTACCGGCTCGGCCGATGACCAAGATTCAAACAGTGATGATACTTTTACTCTCAACGAATGATGAAAGTGCAAGTTAAAACACACCTAGAATTGATTTTAATCCCGATTAGTTTTTACCTTCCTGACCGTTAAAAAATTCACCCATGAAGACTTACAAACTCTTAATCCTACTGGCTCTTTTTACGGCTTTTTCCGGCTGTTCACCAGTTGAGAAGCTCATGAATACTGATTTATCAAAAAAGTATGACGTCCAACGGAGTTACAGCTCCACTACGCAGCTATTTGCACCGGCTTCTCCTGAGAAGCTGACTCAAGCTAGCTTTATGGTCACTACCGAATCGTTTAGCGTTGACTCGCTTCAACCGGGAGGGGCAAAGTGGAATCTCTCAATAAACGCCGACTATTACAAATCAAAGTCGCAAAAAGAACCCATTGAGTCGATTCAACTAAAATGGTTAAAGCCTGTCAACAAACCCAATGATTCATTATGGGGTTCAATGACCTTTAAAAACAGTATAGAGACGGGTTTTATAGTATTGACTATTAAAGACCACAAAGGAAATGAAGTAACTAAATGGTTTGAGTGCAGTAAACCTACCCTTCCTATCTTACTTTCTGAAAACAAGAAACCTCTTACCCGTCGTTGGTTGATCCCTGATGAGTTTGTCTATATTGGCTGGCCTGATGGAACTACTCTTGACGGGGTTGCAGCCATCGACTTAGCCACAATGTCATTACCAGGCCCTCCATTTGACGAGACCTACCCCGGTCCCGGATTTCCGGAACCACCAAAAAGCGAGGGTTTCAAATGGGAGATTAAACCTAACGATCCAATAGGTGTTGGAGCAGAGGGTATGATGTGGTTTAAATACAAAAATGAGATTATTGGTATCTGGCCTGTCTTTGGGAACAAATACCCCACACCGGTAGTCTTAAGGGAAGGTTTAGCAGCCGTAAGATACTTCTCAAGCAGGGAAGAGTATCAGCGAATTATTGATTCCCGGAACCAATGGAATGCCTATAACAACCTCTGGATTAGAGCTACCGGAGACACCTTAAGAGCAGCTGAAAGGTCGGTAATGTTCCAGAGTGGAATTACCAGAGCTAACGAGCTGTTTACTGATTTTAGTGCCGGCAGTTTAACCGATCGGGGCATGATTTGGATGATGTTTGGCTCGCCTGATCAGGTTTGGCAAGATAATGAATCCGAAACATGGAGCTACTCATCGAACGCCTGGCGGCCAGAGCTAAAATTCAATTTTTATAAGGTAACAGGCCATTATGGAGAAACCTGGATACTTAAAAGGACTCCGTTTTATGGCCCATTCTGGCAGCGACAGGTCGACCTGTGGAGAGAATAGCTACCTTTGTCGTCTTTTAATTTAAGAGGAATGAAAAACGAACAACTCATATACGGGGTTCGCCCCATTATTGAAGCCATAGAGGCTGGCAAGGAGATAGAAAAGCTTTTTATCCAAAAGAGCAGTACCAGTCCGCTGATTCGCGAGCTACTTCAAAAGGTCAGACCCTTTGGCACTCCAATCCAGATGGTTCCGGTAGAGAAACTAAACTCGATGACCAGAGGCAATCATCAGGGAGTTGTTGCATTTCTTTCAATGATAGCCTACCAACCTATTGAGGAGATCGTTACCAACCTCTTTGAAAATGGCAAAAACCCCTTCATCCTTGTTCTTGACAGAGTAACTGATGTACGCAATTTTGGTGCTATTGCAAGAACTGCCGAGTGTGCCGGTGTTGATGCTATAGTCATTCCTGATAAAGGAGCCGCCCAAATCAATGCCGATGCACTGAAAACAGCAGCGGGAGCTTTAACTAAACTCCCTGTTTGCCGTACAAAATCACTCGCTCAAACCACCAAATTCCTTAAAGATAGCGGACTACAGATCTTTGCCGTTACAGAAAAAGGCAACGTGATGTATGATTTGCCCGAATATCGCGATCCTTTGGCTCTAATCATGGGCAGTGAAGATCAAGGCATAGCTTCTGATCTTTTAAGAATGGCAGATCACATGGTTCGTATCCCTTTAATGGGAAAAATCGGATCATTAAATGTCTCTGTTGCAGCTGGTATTTTAATGTTTGAGGTCGTTCACCAACGTTCATTTGTAAAATAGCCCGATCAATAGCCTCATCAACCCAAACTAATTCACAGATTGATGGCATTATATACGCCAATATTTATCGGTTAAGAATTAGCCAGTTAATAAGACTTCTCAAATATTCTTTTCCCTGATGGCTTACCATCCGGGAAAATCCCCTTTTATGGGCATTACATAAGCCCCTCTATCTGTCGTCAACCAAATTAGCGAGTCACGCTGAGCTACTCCTCGCCAGTAATTCTGAGCGTGATAATTATTGCTGTTATCTACCACTATTATAGCTCCCGGAAAAAGTTGATGAAGAGAATCTTCCTTAATGATAAAACTTTGACTTAGGATAACTAAATCAGTTCTTATGAATGATTTTATGATATAGTCGTTCCAACAGGTGTCAACCAAAACCACCCTTCGTCCCGAAAGCTCTCTGTAATGGTCGTTAATGACATGATCACCGGAGTTCTTAAACCATGTCACTAATCTTGAAAATTTGATATCATAAAACTGATTTGCAGCATCAATAATCTTATCCCTTTTCTCCTCCTCACCACTAACCCCAAACCAAACGGCACTTGACCCTGAAATCTCACCAACCAGTGTCGCCTTCGAAATATTAGTCACTATTATCCCAATTCTATCAGACACTTGTCTTCTCTCAATAAGAATCACAAATAAGAAAACAAGCAACGCCCCAAGCGACAGAAATGCCCCCAGACTATTTCTGTATCCCAACCATCTAATCAAACCAATAACCATCAACATCATCAACAAAAACAAGCTCATATCAATATTTCCAAGATTAATTGAGGCACCGGGCAGCCAACTAATCCAATGCGGAACACTATTCATTAACCAAATAACCTTTTGGCAACTGAAAACCAATGCAGTGCCAATATAAGGGATAGAACCAAAAAGAGGGACGGCCATAGTGATAACGATCGCTAAAAACGAAAGGGGTATGATGATGAGATTAGATAAGAGAAAATAGGTTGGAAATTGATTAAAGTAATAAGCTATTAAAGGCAAAGTGGCTAACTGAGCTGCAAGAGAGACCGTTATCAAGTCTCTGATATAATTTGCAAGCCAATGATCAACTCTAATCCATGACGAAAAAACAGGTTGAAAATAGAGGATTCCTACAACAGCCATATAGCTGAGTTGAAAACCCGGATCAAAGAGCCACGCAGGATTAACAATGAGTAATACAAGCGCCGAACATGCCAAAGAATTTAAGGTATTACCTTTTACTCTTCCAAGCCTTCCAATAGAAACCATTGTCAGCATCCAGGAGGCTCTACAGACAGGAGGTGCCAGACCCGTAATCATAGCGTAAAACCAGATTAGCAATATCGCGAGACAGGTAGAGATTACCTTTCCATTCTTAAACCTCGCCAAAGGCCAGAGCAAAGTCTGAATTACAACAAATACGACCCCTGTATGCAATCCTGAAACACATAAGACATGGGCTACCCCTCCAATTGAATAAGCTCTCTTAGTCTCCTGGTCAAGACCATCCTTCTCACCTAATAGAATTGCATTTGCGATTGCCCCCTCTTTACTATGCCCCAAAGAATGATACAACAAATCACTCGCTAAATTATGAATGTAAGAAGCCGCATGATAAAAACGAGCATACCAAGTTATTTCAGGTTCTATTCGGTGCAGTAGCTTCCAATCATTACCTGTGCTATATGAGACTCTTAGTACCCCTTTTCGCTTTAACCACAGCCTATAGTCGAATAATGTAGGATTCTTGCTTCTATCGATTCGCAATAGCCGCGATGCAGAAACAATCCAGTCAGACTGCTTAGGTCGATCTACTTCAGGCAGGCTATCGATATACCAGAAAACCTTAGGCGCAAGCTCTCCCTGAATAATCACATCCTCCTGACCCTTACGATTTAAAACTGACAGACTCCTTACAGCCACTACGTATCTCAATCGCTCTCCGGTTTCCACAGGATCAGCGACAATCAGACCAACCCAACCAATAACACTATCAGATGGAGGAAGATTATCAGTTGAATGGTGCTCTACTCGTCTATTATGCAGGATAAATGCAAATGAAAAGAACATTAGGATAACTATCACGGAAGTTATGCCCCTTAGAACAATCCTGTATCTACCGGGCATGAAAAAGACAAAATAGACTAGCCCGGCACCAAAAATGATGAATGAGATAATAAGAGGTAAAAAAGGGAACTCAACCATTGGTAACATTTCAGAGCAGACGATACCAGCCATAAAAGCCAGAATAATGGAAAGAAACGGAGTAGTACGTATTCGATGCTCTAACTGCATGATGTGTATTGGATATTTGCCATAAGTAGTGTTTCAATCAATAGCCTTGAACAATGTTATACATATCCGGCACTAAGTTAAAAACACCTTAATCTACTGATTAGCAATTACCAATTCCAGTAATTCCGGCATCAGGTATGACCATCCTGATCTACCAAGTTCAGAGATGGTTTAGATAATCCTGAATTAAAAACACCAACATGTCTTGCGCACAAGACAATAACATACTAAAATTGTCCTGTCAACAAGACAACACTATCAGTATATATATTCCCAGCGGCAAACTTAAAGAGAGGATATTAAATGTTCAGCATGGCTAGTGGCCGTCAGAAGGGTGTTGGGAGGTTGGTGGATGTGATGAAGAAGTGGCCTCCGGCTACTGGCATGATCATTGTAATACACTGAATACATGAATGGTTGAAATAATAAAACTAAAGTATTATTACGTTGTTAGATTATACTAACAGTACAGACCATTAAACATACTTATTATGAAAACATTAAAGACATTTGCTCTCATCTTATTATCTATTACGGTTATTTCAGCATGTAAGACAACCAACTCGTCAAGTGGTATTAGTTCCGGAAAAGATAAAGAGAAATCAGAAAAGACCATTGCAATACCTTCGCCACTAAAAGGCATAACCTGGGAACTCACAGAACTAGGTGGGAAACCAATCTCCACAAATCAGGAACCTACTCCCGAGATCATATTCTCTGACACATCCAATCGGGTTTATGGCAACTCAGGGTGTAATAGATTCTTTGGCACTTACACCCTCGATGCAAGCAAAAAGAGATTAACCATCGGTCAGGTTGGATCTACAATGATGGCATGCCCCAATATGAATCTCGAACAAGAGTTTCTGGAGGTCCTAAAAAAAGCTGATTCGTATATACTGCAAGAAAACACCCTTACACTACTCAAAGCCAGAATGGCACCTCTCGCTAAGTTTAAAGTCAAAAAGTAGTCAGAATGGATAAAAACTAAGGCCGACTTAATACAAATTCACAAGAAATATTGAGGCCTGCTCCTTTTTCCCTGAAGAATCCTCAACCAATATTGATTGAGGAAAGATCTTTGAGGAATCAGAGGCAGGCCTTTCAGCGTCTGATACAATTTAGAAAGCTAAATCATATTCCTGACAAGCTATTAAATGATATAGGAACCTAATAAATATTAATAGTTTTCAGCATACTCTTCGAAGTATGACTGAGGATGATCACAAGCAGGGCACTTCTGTGGAGCATTTTCACTTTCATGAACAAAGCCGCACTTACGGCATACCCATTTGGTCTTTTTCTTCTTTTTGAAGACCTCACCATCATTAATATTGGCAAGCAGCTTTCTATAACGCTTTTCATGCTCGGCTTCAACCTTAGCAATAGATCTAAACTTAGTTGCAATCTGTTTAAAGCCCTCCTCCTCAGCGATACGAGCAAACTCAGGATATAATTCCGTCCACTCTTCATTCTCACCATTAGCGGCAGCTTCAAGATTCTCAGCTGTTGTTCCAATCTTACCGGCAGGATAAGATGCGGTAATCTCAACCATTCCACCCTCTAAGAACTTAAAGAATTGCTTAGCATGAGTCTCCTCTTGTCTGCCAGTCTCTTCAAAAAGAGCGGCAATCTGCTCATAACCCTCCTCCTTTGCCTTTTTTGCAAAGAAGTTGTATCTGTTTCTTGCTTGCGATTCACCGGCAAAGGCCTTTAACAAATTCTGTTCAGTGCGGGTACCTTTAATACTCTTCGTGTTATCCATATAAATCAATTTTGGCGATTAAACTTGAATAACTAAAGATAGTAAAAACAAATGGAAAGAACTTACCTTTCCATAGCAGAGTTGACACCTAATGCCTCAAGAGTTCAACAGAAGCTTACACCTAAAAAAAATAGAATTTTAGCCCAGGAAGCTTTGGTCAAAATGGATAATATTGGCCTTACCGAGCAGTATAAGTTGAGAATTAGTCAACAACGCACCCATCTCATCCTCTCCGGGATAAAGAAATAGCTGGCCTAGTCTACCAATACGTTCTCTGATATATCCTACAAATAACTCACTGTAGGCTAACCCTCCTGTTAAAAGGATACCATCAACCTCTCCTGAAAGGACTGTAAACATGGCTCCTATCTCCTTTGAGACCTGATAAGCCATTGCTTTGTAGATTATCTCGGCAAAATCATCCCCATTATTGATCCGACGCTCTACTTCACGGGCATCGATAGTACCAAGATAGGCAAGTAACCCTCCGTTACCTGTCAATATTCGCTTAATCTCCTTATGGGTATAACGACCACTGAAACATAACCTTGCCAGATCACCCGCAGGAATAGTTCCAGCCCTTTCGGGAGTGAATGGACCATCACCATCAAGCCCATTATTAACATCAACTACACGACCTTTACGATGCGCACCCACCGTTATACCCCCTCCCATATGGGCTATAATCAAATTAAGGTCTTCATAATGCTTGCCCACTATCCCGGCATGGCGACGGGCAACAGCCTTATGATTCAATGGATGATAAAATGACTTCCTGATAAACTCCGGATGTCCGCTGATTCGAGCCAACTCATCAAACTCATCAACCCCAACAGGATCACAAATATAGGCTTCAGCCTGAGAGTACTTCTTAGTCATTAACTCGGCCATTAAGCCACCAAGGTTACTGGCATGCTCGCCCGTCTTGTTGTTAGCCAAATAATCTGAAAGAAGATCATTCATTGGAAAGATGCCGGAGGGGACAGGGGGCAACAATCCCCCTCTCCCCATCACAATACACATCTCTTTTAAATAACCCTCAAAAGGAGCTAATAACGTTTCAACAGACTGCATCCGATAACCAAGCTGATCTTTGACAGAATCAAAAACCGACAACTCTTCAGGAGAGTGTGATACTGAACCGGAAAAGATAGTATTACGCCCTTTCCATAAAGCAATCTTAGTACTCGTACTGCCGGGGTTGATCCCCAGAATTATACAGTTATCCGGATTAATATCCATTAGAATCAAGATTTTATTAACCTACTTTCAAGAGTGGTATTGAAAATATTATTCAGGAGATTATTCGTAAATACTAATCTGTCTCTCTCCTCTCAATGCAGCAAGAACATTAAAGGCTAAAGCCTCCATCTCATCGCCACCGGGGAAGACGTGTACAGGGGCAATAAACTTGACCCTATCAATGATTTGCTGGACAAACCGCTGACTATTGGCTATGCCGCCCGTCAAGAGAATAGCATCTAATCTTCCATTAAACACAACGGAAAGAGCACCTATTTCCTTTGCTACATTATATGCCATGGCTTCAAAGATCAGCTTTGCCGTTGGATCCCCTTCATTGTATGCCATCCGTTCAACCTTAGAGACATCTTCAGTACCCATCCATGCTGCTAAGCCTCCGTCTCCCATGACCATGCGCTCAACCTCCTCTTTTGAATACTTACCACTAAAGCATAGTCTTACTAAATCACCTGCCGGCAATGTACCCGAACGTTTCGGACTAAATGGGCCATAACCATCGAAACCCTGATTAACATCAACCACCCTGCCTTCCATGTGAGCACCAACTGTTATACCTACCCCCAGATGAGCCACTATGAGTCGCATCTCTTCATACCTACGGGTCTGCTGTCGGGCGAACCCTCTGGCAGTTGCCTTTTGATTTAATGCATGAAAGATGCTTTTTCTTGGGAAAAGAGGGTGACCACTAATACGAGCAATATCATCGAGTTCATCAACCACGATAGGATTTGAGATATAAGCCTTAGCGTGTCCTAAAGTTTTTGCAATATCATCCACCAGAAGAGCACCCAGATTGACTGAGTCCTCACCCGCAGGGTTATGCATAAGGTCATACTTCATCAGCTCATTAACCTCATAAATACCTGACTTCAAAGGCTTAAGATACCCGCCACGACCAACAACAGCTACGATCTTATCGATATCAATGTCGGCCTTTTTCAGATCATCAAGAATCGCATTCCTACGAAACTCATGTTGATCGAGTATCCGGGTGTACTTATGGCAATCCTCGGAATTATGATTCAACTTGTTGAGATAGACCAGCTTATTATTATCATAAATAGCGATCTTGGTAAAACAGGTTCTGGGATTAACAACCAGGATCCTGTGAAGATTTGTTGTGTATGTGGCTTCCATATGGGTATAATTTTCCTCTTTTTAATTACAACACAAACAAAAGCTGTCGTGTTTAATGAAAATGATAAAAATGGTATAAATAATTACATATTTCGTCTATACTGCCCTCCTGTCTCAAACAAGGCATCAGAAATCTGTCCGATGGTGCAATAAGGGGCAGCATTCATTAACGCCTCAAACAGGTTACCCTGGTTAACAGCAGCCTCACGTAATGAATCAAGTGCTTTAGAGGCCTCCTCTGCCCACATCTGTTTGAAGCGCTCATTTGCCTCTATCTGGTATACTTTTTCTTGCCGTGTAGCCCTGATAACCTCATTTGGAACCACTGTAGGCGAACCTTTAGATGAGAGAAAAGTATTGACCCCAATCACCGGGAACTCCCCACTGTGTTTTAGCTTCTCATAATATAGCGACTCCTCCTGAATTCGACTGCGCTGATACATGGTCTCCATTGCGCCAAGCACCCCACCACGCTCAGTCAGTCTATCAAACTCAGCCAAGACAGCCTCTTCAACCAGACGAGTCATCTCATCAATGATAAATGCACCCTGTAAAGGATTCTGATTCTTGTTAAGACCTGCCTCTCTGTTGATAATTAATTGTATTGCCATGGCTCGTCTCACCGATTCTTCAGTAGGTGTCGTAATGGCCTCATCATAAGCATTAGTATGCAATGAATTACAATTGTCATAAATGGCATACAGAGCCTGTAATGTGGTTCTAATGTCATTAAAATCGATCTCCTGAGCATGCAATGATCTTCCACTGGTCTGAATATGGTACTTCAACATCTGTGACCGCGGAGAGGCTCCATAAACAAACTTCATGGCCTTAGCCCAGATAAGTCGGGCAACCCGCCCCATTACAGAATACTCCGGATCTAAGCCATTACTAAAGAAGAATGAGAAGTTTGGCGCAAAATCATCAACCTTCATTCCTCTTGAACGATAATATTCGGCCAGGGTAAAACCGTTTGCCAATGTAAACGCTAGTTGTGTAATAGGATTGGCACCAGCCTCGGCAATATGATATCCACTAACGCTAACAGAATAGAACTGGGTGATGGAATTTCCAATAAAGTACTCCTGCATATCTCCCATCATTCGCAAGGCAAAGTCAGTCGAGAAGATACAGGTGTTCTGAGCCTGATCCTCCTTTAAAATATCTGCCTGGATGGTACCCCTGACTCTTGCAAGAGTATCAGCCTTCAACTTAGCATAAGTCTCCTGATCAATAAGATAATGACCCGGAACGCCTAAAAGAGCCAGACCTAATCCGCTATTGCCTTTTGGAAGCTCCCCCTGATATGAAGGCAGTTCAACACCTCGGTCAGCATAAAGCTTCTTGATTTTAGCTACAGCTTCATCAAGTTTTCCGATTCGAGTCAGATATAGCTCAACCTCCTGGTCGATTGCTGCATTCAAATAGAAGGCGGTCATGGTCGGAGCGGGACCATTAATAGTCATCGAGACCGACGTATTGGATGCGGTAAGATGAAAACCGGAATATAATTTCTTAGCATCATCAAGGGTAGCAACCGAGACCCCCGAGTTACCCACTTTGCCATAGATATCAGGTCTGACATGAGGATCACGACCATAAAGTGTAACCGAGTCAAAGGCCGTTGAAAGTCTGATGGCAGGCATCCCATCACTTAGATAATGGAACCTCCTGTTGGTACGCTCAGGGCCACCCTCACCTGCAAACATTCTTGTAGGATCCTCCATTTCACGTCTGAATGGAAAGACCCCCGCTGCATAAGGAAACTCACCCGGGACATTCTCCATTAACCTCCAATAGATAGTATCAGAGAGACTAAGGTAATTGGGCAATACAACCTTAGGCAATCGGGTATGCGATAACGACTCAAAGGTGGTGGCAATTTTAACCTCTTTACCCCTGACCTTATAAACAAACTGATCGGAGGTATAGTTGGCCTTAAACTGAGGCCAACCCTCTATCATCTGACGAGTATTCAATTCAAGCTCATGCCAAAGATGCTCTTTTCTCTGTTCTAATATTGCTCTCAGGGCGGCATCAGAGTGGCTATCGGTTAAATCCTCAATTGATACCTTAATGGCTTCCCAACGCTTTACCCGTAAAGCCTCTTCACGACAGAATGCATTATAAGACCTAACCTTATCCGATATCTCACTTAAATATCTTGTTCTTGAGGCTGGAATGATACTTCCAAAATCAACAGGCTCGTTTGAAGCCTGCCATTCAGATGCAAACTGATTTGGGAACTTCAGATTCAAAGCAGTAAGCAGATGAATAAACAACCTATTCACACCCGGCTCATTGAATCGCGAAGCTACGGTCAGATAGACCGGCATGGTCGTGAGATCGGCATCAAATAGAGCTCTGTTGCGTTGAAACTGCTTTCTAACATCTCTAAGAGCATCGTCGGCACCACGTTTATCGGCTTTGTTTATTGCAATAACATCAGCAAAGTCGAGCATGTCTATCTTCTCCAGCTGAGATGCTGCCCCAAACTCAGGAGTCATTACATAAAGTGAGAGGTCGGAATGGTCTACTATCTCGGTATCACTCTGACCAATCCCTGAGGATTCAAGCATGATAAGTGAGAATCCAGCATTCCGCATCAGACAGAGCACCTCCCTGATGTGAGTGGATAGCGAGACATGACTCTTTCTTGTTGCAAGCGATCTCATAAAGACTCTCTCATTAGAAGAGGCGTTCATACGGATCCGATCGCCTAATAATGCTCCACCGGTACGACGTCTTGTAGGATCTACTGAGATAACACCAACTGTCCTGTCAGGATACTCCTCCAAATATCTTCTTAATAATTCATCCGTTAATGATGATTTACCAGCCCCTCCTGTTCCGGTAATTCCAAGTACCGGAGTCGTTTTATCGGCACAACGCTCACTTAGCTCATCTATCCAGGGCTTAATCTTCTCAGGCTTATTCTCAACCAACGAGATAGCCTTTGCCAGAGAGACAAAATCCCCGCTACGAATTGCCGAAAGATCTGGCATCACATTGGCAGACTGATCAAAATCACATTTACTTAACAGATCATTAATCATACCCTGAAGCCCCATTTTCCGGCCATCATCAGGAGAATAGATCCCGGCAATGCCATACTCATGCAACTCCTCTATTTCGGAGGGAAGAATAACACCACCTCCCCCACCAAAGATTTTAATATTATTGGAGTTCTTCGACTTCAGGAGGTCATACATATACTTATAATACTCCATATGCCCCCCCTGATACGAGGTAACAGCAATGGCTTGTGCATCCTCCTGAATTGCACAATCAACAATCTCCTGAACACTCCGGTCATGTCCAAGATGAATTACCTCAACCCCGCTCGATTGAAGTATTCGTCGCATTATATTAATCGAAGCATCATGTCCGTCGAAGAGTGATGCCGCGGTAACAATTCTGATCTGATTGACCGGGCGATATATTTCGGTTTCGCTCATAATCTGTGGGTGGTTTACACATCTAGTTGATTCTGTAGATTAAAGAGAAAAAGAGACCATTTAGTTCAATATGTGGTAAAAAAAACTCTTCTGATTACCTTTGTCTAAAACAATTACTGATGATACCTGATAATCACCCGGGTTTACTCTTTGATTTCTGCCCACGATGTGGCGCGAAGAACATGAAATTTGATGGTTCAAAGAAAACCGATTGTGCGCAATGTGGCTTCCAATTCTGGTTTAATGCATCGGGTGCTGTGGCTGCACTTATCTTCAATTCAAAGAAAGAGCTTTTACTGACAATACGTAAATCTGACCCGGGTAAAGGTGAGTTTGACCTGCCGGGTGGGTTCATCGATCCTGATGAGTCGGCTGAAGAGGCCCTTGTCAGGGAGATAAAAGAGGAGTTAAATCTCAACATTACCCAGTTTCGCTATCTTTTGAGCTTTCCGAATCAATATCTCTACAAAGGGGTGCTCTACCATACGATAGATATGATCTTTGTCTGCACAACCGATGACAACACAATCATCACAGTAGCCGATGATGTTACAGGATATCGCTGGATGAATCCCGGTGATATTGACCCCCAATCAATGGGACTAACCTCTATGAGAAAGGTCATTAAATGGATTAATACTGAATTAACTAAAGAAGATCAGAACATCCTTTAAGCAATATTGGCTCTGTTTCTTGTCTGTTTTGTCAATCATTAACCAAACAATGATAAAGACCGGATTCTAGATAAACCGGATTCTAATTAAACAGGTCGGTCACCATTGCTGATTGACCCGTTGGTTGAGCGGAATGGAAATCACTGTATCCTTTGTATCCACAAGGTCCTCTCCAGTTCCCCTCCTGTTCTCCTCTT
>MTLE01000292.1_pt1 | contig 15291 bp, 13 predicted proteins | sample 1982461 | NCBI WGS metagenome assembly MTLE01 (sample SAMN05712605, study PRJNA340218) | biofilm metagenome | isolation source: sample SPL anode biofilm adapted to -200 mV | place: USA | collected 2012-02-03
CGGCTCGGTTTACCGGGATCGGGGCGACAAGCCTGCCAATCCGGCCATCGGCATGGGGTATCCTACGGCGGCGGCATACTGCAAATGGCTGAGCAAAAAGACTGGCCGCAATTATCGTTTGCCCACCGAAGCCGAATGGGAATACGCGTGCCGCGCGGGCGCCACAACCGCGTTTTACTGGGGGGATAACGCCGCCGAGGCCAAGGATTACGCTTGGTACAAGGAAAACGCGGGCGAAGGCACCCACCTGGTGGGCAAGTTGAAACCCAACAAATTTGGCCTGTTTGACATGGCGGGCAACGTGGGTGAATGGTGCGCCAAAGAAGATCCCAAAGGCCCGGGCGTGCTCCGTGGCGGCGCTTGGGATCAAGAAGCCAACACCTTGCGCGCCGCCGCTCGCATGATCGAGGTTGACGAGTGGAACGATTATGATCCGCAATCGCCGCAGAGCATCTGGTGGCTTTCCTCGGCGGATTTCACTGGATTCCGCGTGGTATGCGATGAAGGTGGCGCCGAAACCGCCGCCGCCGCGCCTGCCGCCGCCGCCACTCCGGCTGCCGCTACTCCGGCTGCCGCCGCCGCTCCGGCCGCTGACGCCAAACCCGCCGCCGCCGGCAACGCCGACGTGAAGGCGCTCTACCTTGCGCAATGCAAAGGTTGCCACGGTGAAACCGGCAAAGGTGACACCAAACTGGGCAAGAAAAACGGCGCGCGCGACTACACCACCGCCGAAGTCAAGGCTACCTATGACGAAGCCAAATGGGTGGAGGCGATCAAAAACGGCATCGATAAAGACGGCAAGCACCTCATGGGTGCTTACAAAGATAAGCTGACCGAAGAGCAGATGAAGGCGCTGGCCCTGTTCATGAAGAATCTGTAACCCCGCTTTGACTGGGAGCGTGAGCGCGCCCAGCCGCAAACTTGGGAGGGCCGGGACATGCCCGGCCTTCCCGCAAATTCCCGAGATTATGAATAACGACCAAACCAAATCAGCATGGAACCGGCGGGATTTCCTGAAAATCACCTCGGTGGCCACCGTGGCGGCCTCTGTGTCGCCCTACATTGTCACCAGCCACGCGGCGCCGGACGATCCGATTCGCATCGGCCTGGTGGGTTGCGGCGGGCGCGGCATGGGCGCCGTGGGCAACGCCATTGCCGCCGCGGGCAAGAACGTGAAGCTGGTCGCGATCGCCGACCTGTTTCCGGATGTCGTCGAAGAACGCCGTCTCGCCTTGGAAAAAGGGGTCGATAGCAACGGCGAATGGGCCAAGGGCACCGAAACGACCGATCTCAAGGGGGTGGATACCAAGCTGGATCCACAGATGTGCTTTTCAGGCTGGGACGCCTATAAAAAGCTGCTCGCGATCCCCGAAATCAATTACGTGTTGCTGACCACTCCGCCGCATTTCCGCCCGATACACATGAAGGCGGCGGTGGAGGCGGGCAAAAACGTGTTCATTGAAAAACCGGTGGCGGTGGACATTCCGGGCTGCCGGATGGTGCTCGAGGCGGGCAAACTGGCCAAGGAGAAAAAACTGGGTGTGCTGGGTGGCACGCAGCGCCGGCACTCGAAGAACTATCAGGAGACGATCAAGCGGGTGCAAGACGGAGGCATCGGCAAGATCACCTCGGCGCGCGCCTATTGGATGCAAGGCTCCAACAAGCCGCCCTTCGCGCGCAAAGCCGAGTGGTCCGACATGGAATACGAGCTGCGCAACTGGCTCTATTACACCTGGCTCTCCGGCGATATCATTGCCGAGCAGCATCTGCACAATATTGACGTCATCAATTGGGCCATGGGGGCTCATCCGGTGAAAGCCATCGGCTTGGGCGGACGTTCCGTGCGCACCGCCAAAGAGTACGGCGATGTGTACGACCACTTCACCGTGGAGTTCGAATATCCCGGCGGGGTGCGCCTGACCAGCATGTGCTGCCAGATCGACGGCGTCTCCGGCAAGATCGGCGAGGATGTGGTGGGCACCAAAGGTGTCAGCAATTGCATGAACCTGGTCAAAGGCGAGACCAACTTCAGATTCACCGGCAAATTCCGCAATCCTTACGAACAGGAGCACGTGGACATGATCGAGAGCATTCGCGCGGGCGAGCCGATCAACGAAGCGGAACAGATTGCCGAGAGCAATATCGCCGCGATCATGGGCCGTGAGGCGGCCTACAGCGGAGTGAGCATCGATTGGGATTCCGCCATGGAATCCAAAATGAGCCTCGCCCCGGAGAAATACGAATTTGGAAAACGGCCCGAGCCCAAGGTGGCTTTGCCGGGCGAATACAAATTCATGACGGAAGGTTGAGCGAGTTTCAAGCCAAGCAAGCGCGGCGGCCCAACAACCGCCGCGTTTTCTTTTTTAGGGCCCAATGCCCGCTCCCATGCCGCCTTTATCGGTTGGCGGGCGGGGCTGGCTTGGCGCCGGCCGGCGGGGGATTTTGCCACCAACCCGACATTTATCCAATTTCTGGCTTGCGTTTTCGTGGGGCCATCTGATGATGGCGCATCATTTATATGAGTTCTGAAGCGACAGATTCAGCGGTGTTTTACGAGTTCTTAGCCTGGCTCGAGGTGAATAAAAAGCGCCTCATCACTGGTGCGCTAGTGGTGGGGGTGCTGGCCTTCTTCATTTCCCTGGCAGTTTACCTTAAAAAACAGAAGCAAATTGAGGCGAGCAACGCGTTGATCCGGGTAACCGCCACCGCCGGGGAGACGGGCGGGCCATCGGCGGCCGATCTGTTGAAAGTGGCGGCCGATTATCCGGGAACCGCCGCCGCCGAGCGGGCCACCTATCAAGCCGCGGTAGCCTATTACGGCGAACACAAATACACCGAGGCGCTCGATCAATTTAAGCGCTTCCAAAATGCCTATGGCAGCAGCCGTTTGATGCCCCAATCCGCCATCGGCATTGCCGCTTGTCTCGAATCGATGGACAAAATCGACGAAGCCATGAAGGGTTATCAGGATATCGTGGCGCGCTATGCCGCCGAGCCGGTTTCCGCCCAGGCCAAATACGCCCTCGGCCGCTTGAACGAGGATAAAAAGCAGTACGAACAAGCGGTGAAATACTACCAAGATTTATCGTCCTCCATGGCGGCCCGTTCATTTTGGCATACGGATGCCGCCGACCGCTTGCAACGGCTCTACAAAGAATTTCCCAATCTGGTGCCCAAGCCCGTGGCTCCGGTGGCTCCGGCTGCATCCGCCGCCCCGGCCGCGATGCCCGCGTTGGAAACCGTGAATAAAGCGGCGGCTCCGGCGGCGGCCCCGGCTGCTCCCGCCCAACCTGCCCCGGCCAAGCCGGCGGGGACTAAATAGCCAGGGAAACTGACTTTTACCGTCCGAGGGGGTGATGGCTAACCACTTTCACCCCCTTGTTGTTTTTCAGCAACCCTCGAAGGCTTGTCATTTCGGCCCTAACTTGGTGTAATCTCCTCAATGAAGATAGCCATTGTGGGAACGGGATATGTGGGGTTGGTCACCGGCACTTGCTTTGCGGAGGCGGGGCATCAAGTCACTTGTGTGGATAGCGATGCTTCCAAGGTCAAGCTGCTGCAAGCGGGGGGCATGCCGATTTATGAGCCCGGCTTGGAGGAGTTAGTGCAAAAGAACGTGGCGGCGGGCCGGCTGATCTTCACCAACAGCACGCAGGAAGGCGTGGAACGGTCCCAGATCATTTTCATCGCCGTGCCCACTCCGCCGCTGCCCGATGGCGGCGTGGACTTGAGCTTCATGGAAGGGGTGGCCCGCGAAATCGCCGCCGCCATGACCAGCTACAAGATCGTGGTCGACAAAAGCACCGTGCCCGTCCGCACCGGTGAAAAAGTGGCTGAGACGATCAAGCGTTACAACAAAGCCAAGGTCGAGTTTGACGTGGTGAGCAATCCGGAATTCCTGCGCGAAGGCTTTGCGGTGGACGACTTCATGCACCCGGATCGCGTGGTGGTGGGCCTGGCTTCCCGCCGGGCGGAGGCCGCCATGCGCGAGGTTTATGCGCCCTTCAACGCGCCCATCATCGTCACCGATATTAATTCGGCTGAGCTCATCAAGCACGCCGCCAATTCCTTCCTGGCGCTGAAGATTTCTTACATCAACGCCATCTCAATGATCTGTGAAGCCTCCGGCGCCAACGTGCAGGAAGTCGCCAATGGCATCGGCATGGACACGCGCATTGGCCGCCAATTCCTCGATGCTTCCCTCGGGTTCGGTGGCAGTTGCTTCCCGAAAGATTTGAGTGCCTTCATCAAGATTGCCGAACAGCTCGGGTACGATTTCTCCCTGCTCAAAGAGGTGCAACGCATCAATTCCCAGCAGCTGGATCGCTTTCTCAAGAAGATTGCCGATACATTGTGGGTGCTGAAGGATAAAAAAATCGGTGTGCTGGGACTGGCCTTCAAGCAGAACACCGATGACGTCCGCATGTCGCCTGCCATCGAGCTTTGCCAGCGCTTGCTCAAAGAAGGCGCCAAGCTGCGCGTGTACGATCCCAAAGCTATGGAGAAGGCCAAAGCGGTGCTGGGCACGGCGGTCACCTACGTGGATTCGATGAACGAGGTGGCGCAGGACTGCGACGCGATGGTGGTCGCCACCGAATGGCCGGAGTTCAAAAAGCTCGATCTCGAAAAAACGCGCAAAGTGATGACGCATCCCATCATGTTCGATGGCCGCAATTTGTTCGATCCGCAAGAAATGGAGCGCCTGGGCTTCATCTACAAGAGCATTGGACGATGATCGAGGTGGCGGCAGGTTTGGTCTTTCGCGAAGGCAAGCTCCTGATTGCCCAGCGGCGGGCGCAAGATCACTTGGGTGGCTGCTGGGAATTTCCCGGCGGCAAACGCGAGCCGGGGGAGACTTTTCCCGAATGCCTAGCTCGTGAGTTGCGCGAGGAGTTGGGGATCGAGGTGCAAGTGCTGGAATGCGTGTTTGCCATCACTCACACTTATCCCGAGAAAACCGTTTCGCTTCAATTTTTGCGCTGTGCCTGGCGGCAACATGAGCCCCAAGCCCTCGGTTGCCAAAACATCGCGTGGGTCACGGCCCAGGAATTGGATCGTTACGAATTTCCCCCCGCTGATGCCCGCTTATTGGAGCAACTCAAAGTGCGCGCTGATTGGTGGCAGACTTCCTAACGCTGGTTCACGGAGATTTCACCTTTGGCGTCACTGCGTATGGAGTGTCGCGCACTGAGAAAAGATTGCGGATTCCCGGGGTGAGCGTGCTAATGGTCGTGACGGACTCGATTTTCCGCTGTTCGGCGTTTTCGGCGAGGTTGGTGACGGTCATCTTGAAACGAATCGAAATGCCTCCGTTCATGGGGCGGTCGCTTAATAGGGTAAGACTGCCACTGCGTCCTGCTCCCAGGTCGATAGCTGCCGGTTTATCGACCTCCAGTTCGACTTCGCCCAACTCCACAATGCTTCCACGCTGGCTGGTGGCCGATGATTTACCCGGCGACAAGGGGGAATTGAAATAGACCCACGACACGATTCCGACTAGCACTGCCGCGATTAGCAGTGCTTTGATCCCTCGTGCCCCGTTCTTTGGTTTCGCCATACTCAGCTAATACACCAAGACCAGGGCTTAGTTGCGAGGCAATTTGCTGCTGCGCCAGCTTTGTGAATCGGGAATTGGATACGGCCCCGCTCTTAATGCGCGCGTTTTTGCGGATGCGCCGCAGTTGCAGGCTGGCGCGGAACCACATCTTCCCCGAGCACATGCAATTCCTTGGCGAGTTGTTCGGCCAGTTTGACCATCACGGGTTGCAGGGTGGGGGAGAGTTCACAGCCGGATTCGAAGCTGGCGGGAATGACGCCCCAAAGATAAAGCTCACTGGGCGCGCGCCCGCGCAGTTCGCTAATGGCGAGCATTTCCTGGATGCCGATCTGGTGCGGGGAGAGCTTGATTGGTATCCGCTTGAGCATGAAATCTTCCTTGGAAAAGCGGAAGAATTGGCCTGGCTCGCCCTCCATGTCGAGGACGTCGATGATGAATACCCGGTCGGCCTCTTCCAGCTTGTGGGTGACCATGATGCCCAGCGTGCCGGCGTCGAGCAATTCCACCTCTGGTGGAAATACGTAATGCGCCTCCAGGTATCTGACGAAATGCACTCCGAAGCCCTCGTCCGATAACAACAGATTGCCCGCGCCAAAAATGAGCGTTTTCATAATGATGGCGATTGGCCTGCGGGATCGAGGCTGCCGGAGGGGCATCAGCCGGGTGCCTCCCATGCGGTCCGGTCACTAGCGCAGGCTCACTTGGTGATGATCCTGGTTTTGTCTTTCCCTTCCAAATCAATAGCGTGTACCGCGCAGGCGATGCAAGGGTCAAATGAATGGACCGTGCGCAGAACTTCCAGCGGTTTCTCCGCATCGGCCACCGGATTGCCGACCAGTGAGGCTTCATACGGGCCGGGGACGCCTTTGTCGTCGCGCGGCGAGGCATTCCAAGTGGTCGGAACGACGGCCTGGTAATTCTCGATTTTTTTATCTTTGAACACCATCCAGTGCGAGAGCGTGCCGCGCGGGGCTTCGTGGAAGCCGACGCCTTGGAATTCGCCACTGGGGATCTCGGTCCAGTTAGCGTAAGTCTTGTCGCCACTGGCGATGTTGGCGGTCAGCTTGTCGAGGTATTCGATGGAAAGATCGGCCATGATGCAGGCGCGCATGCCGCGGCACAGCATGCGGCCCATCGTGGAATGGTAATCGGCGACGCCGATGCCCAGCTTGGCGTTCGCTTCGTCCGCGAGTTTGGTGACGCGCTCCGTGCCCGCCGCGTAATTGGCCAGGATTTGCGCCGAAGGCCCGACTTGCACGGGTTTGCCTTCCAGGCGCGGGGCTTTGCACCAGGTGTACTTGCCGTCGGCCTTAAAATCGGAGTATTCGGGCTTGGTTTCGCCTTTCCAGGGATGCAGCGAGGCGTTGCCTTGGTACCAGGCGCGGGCCACGGATTCCTGGATGTTGCCGATCAAATATTCGTCCTGGTGGTTTTTGACCGGCCGCATGGACTTCAAATCACCGCTATTGATGATGCCGCCAGTCAGGCCGAACGCCGTGCCCTTGGTGTCTTCGGGGAATTCCGGCACGGCCATGTAATTGGTCACACCCGCGCCGTATTTGAACCAATCTTTGTAGGCGTTGGCGATCGCCAGCAAGTCCGGATAGTAGACTTGGCGGACGAAATCGCGCGTTTCTTCCATGAGCGAGCGCAGGAGCGCCAGCCGTTCCATGTTCAACGTGGCCATGTTGTCCATGTTGATGGCGGTAGCCACGCCGCCGACGACCAGGTTTTGGATGTGCGGGTTTTTCCCGCCGAGCACGGCCACCGCTTGCGCGGCTTTGCGCTGGTAGTCGAACGCTTTTAGATAGTGCGCCACCGCCAGCAGATTGACCTCAGGCGGCAGGATCATGGCCGGATGGCCCCAGTAGCCGGAGGAGAAAATGCCCAGTTTGCCGCCGTCCACAAACGATTTCAGCCGGTCCTGCACCGCCTTGAATTCGGTGGCGCTGTTGCCCGGCCAATCGGAGATGCTTTGCGCCAGCGAGGCGGTCTTTTTGGGATCGGCCTTCAACGCGGACACGATGTCGACCCAATCCAGGGCGGAAAGATGGTAAAAATGAACGATATGATCCTGCACCGAGTGCTGGGCGATCATGATGTTCCGGATGTAGTGGGCGTTGAGCGGGATCGAGACTTTCAACGCGTGCTCGACGGAGCGGATGGAGCTGATGGCATGCACGGTGGTGCAAACGCCGCAGAACCGTTGCACGAAGGCCCAGGCGTCCTGCGGTTCGCGGCCCTTGAGGATGACTTCGATGCCGCGCCACATTTGGGCCGAAGCCCAGGCGTCAGCCACTTTGCCATCGTTCACCGAGACATCCACGCGCAGGTGGCCTTCGATGCGCGTGACCGGGTCCAGAGTTATCGTGCGAGTTGCCATGGGAAAAATTCGTTTTAAATCGGTTGAGTCTTGGTTTCGGGGCGTCTTGCCAGGTTAGATTTCGCCGTATACGGCTCCGGGTTGCGGGGCCGGTTTTCCGGGGCCATGCGGGAGATGCAGTTTGGGCAGAATTGGTAACAGTTTGACCAGCACTTGGTATCCCAGCAATTCCAGGGCGACGATGCCCACGGTGATCATGATTTCCGCCAGTGAGGGGAAATACACCCATTCATTGCCGGGGTTGAAACCGATCAAATACACGTTGAACCGGTACAACCCGCCGCCCAGCACTATGAGCGCGGCAGAGGTAAACAGCCAGCGCGGCGAGCGCCGGTTGCGCGGGCTGAACATGATGAAGGAGCCCACGCCCAACAGGGCTAGATCCAGCAAGAAGAAGCAGGAATAAAAATCGAACCGGAAGGCTGCGCCCAATTGGCCCCGGTGGACCAAATCAAAGCCCATCACCGCCATCCACATGACGGCCAGCCAGGGCACCACGCCCGCCAGGCCCGCAAGTTCGTTGACTTCGTACGGCCGGCGAAAGGCGCGCGAGGAGAGGATCGATTCCAGGATCGCGATAGCGTAGCCGATGTAGATGCAGTTGATCAAAAACAGCAGCGGCAGAAAGCCCGTGTGCCACAGGGGATGCAATTTGCTGGCGGCAATCAGCAGCAGGGAACCGAGGGACGATTGGTGCATGGTCGGCAAGGTGATGCCGAGGACGATGAAGAAAATCAGCACTTTTTCGAGGCGCGGCCGCAGCCAGCCGGCAAAGGAGCGCACCCAGCCGATTTTATCCAGCATGTCGTCGCTATTCTTGCCCAAGCCCGGATGAATCCAATCCAAAACCGCGCGCAACCGGCGCCATTTGGTTTGTTCAATCGCCGTGAGAATGGCGGGCAAAAATTCAATGATCAACACCGTCGAATAAGCCATCACGCACAAGGCGACTTCGAACATGGCAGAGTTGAACTGCCAGCGCGAGGGCACGAAAAAGTTGTAGGAATTCCACGGCCGCCCAATGTCCACCATCACGGAAAAGCCCGCCAAACCGTAGCCGAACATGCTCGTCATGATGCAGGAGCGGATGAGCGGATGATAATGCATGTGGTTGCGGATATAGACCAAGATGGCCACGGCGTAGCCGCCGCAAGCGATCGCCGTGCCGGTGGCCACGTCGTAAGTGATCCAAATGCCCCAGGGGTATCCATCGCTCATGTTGCTGACGGCGCCCAAGCCTTTGACATAGCGCACGCCGATCAACACCAGGCCGATCACCGCCAGCACCAGCAGCACGAAGAACGACTTGGTGAATATCTTGCCTTCCTGCGTTTGAAATTCGTCGTGTGACATTACGCTTTCCCTCCCTTGCGGCCCGGGTTGGGCGGATGCTGCGGCTGGCCGTGCTTTTGGCTTTTCATGTTCCGCAGCGCAAACACGCACAGGACGCTGTAAAGCGCCACCGGGGCGATAAAGCCTTTGTAAATCGTGTGCTGGATTTTTTCCGAAAACTCCGCCGGGGCATCGGCGGGCAGTTCGGGCAAGCCCAGTTTTTTGAACGGCACCGCCGCCAAGTACAAATGGTTGGTGCCCCCCACTTCGTGCTCGCCATAAATATGGGGCACGTATTTATCGGGATGCTCTGCCAGGCGCTTGCGGGCTTCCGCGAGCAATTCTTCGCGCTGGCCAAATTTGATCGCTCCCGCCGGGCAAGTCTCGGCGCAGGCCGTGGTGCCTTTGCGCACCAAGTTGGTGGAGCGGCAAAGGTCGCACTTCACAATTTGCGGCGATATGCGGTCCCATTGGAATTTCGGGATGTTGAAGGGGCAAGCCACCTGGCAATAGCGGCAGCCGATGCAGATGTCTTTGTCGTAATCGACAATGCCGGAAGTCTTGCTCTTGGTCATCGCGCTCACCGGGCAAACCGACACGCACGATGGCTTTTGGCAGTGCATGCAGGAGTGCTTGATGTAGGACCACTGCTTGTCTTCCTTATAAAGCTTGATGATGGTCCGCGTGTCGCCGGAAAGATCCTGCGGCGTATCCCAGACTTTGTCCTTATCGAACTCGGCATGTTCCGTGGCCAGGCTGCCGTAATCGCCGTTAACGCGTTTGCAGGCGGACATGCAGGCTTTGCACCCGACGCATTTGGTGGCGTCATAGAGCATGCCATACTCTTTGTCGTTGGGCTGATGCGGCCCGCCGGAGGCTTGAGCGCCCGTGGCCGCCGCGAGCAAGCTGGCGCTGGCCGCGCCCGCTACTTTGAAAAAGCTGCGCCTATTTTGCATGCTTCGACTTCTCCTTGGTGGCCGGGGCATCCGGCAGCTTTTTGGCAATCATGGCCCCGGCGCCAATCGCCGCGCCGGCCGCTAAACCGACCAAGCCCGTGGTGAGCGCATCCGGGCCCTTGCCCTTTTCCTTGACCTTGACCGGGGCGTAACCGTCGAAAGGCGTGGGTTCGTGGATCTGGACCTTATCCTCAATGGGCAGCTTGAATAAGATGTCGGGCTCGGTGCAGCCAATGCACGGGTGGCCGATCGAGACCGGCCATACGCCCACATCATTGAACCGCTGCACGGAGCAATTAGCGTAAGTGGCCGGACCTTTGCAGCCGAGTTTGTACAGGCAATAGCCCTGAGCATGGCTGTCATCTCCGTAAGTTTGGGCAAAACGGCCGGCGTCAAAATGCGGGCGGCGTTCGCAATGCTCATGGATTTTTCGCCCGTAACCAAATTTAGGACGGCCCAAGTCATCCAATTCTGGCAGCCGCTTGAACGTGAGATAATAAAGGACGGTGGAGAAAAAGTTATAGGGATTCGGCGGACACCCGGGAATATTGATGATGGGCTTGTCTTTGACAATGTCCCGCACACCCACGGCGCCCGTCGGATTGGGCCCCACCGATTGAATCCCGCCGTAGCCGGCGCAAGTGCCAATGCAGATAATGGCGGCCGCACCTTCGGCGGCGTGGTGCAAGGAGGCCAGCGCCGTCTTGCCGCCGACCTTGCAGTAAATCCCGTTGTCTGCCGTCGGGATGGCGCCTTCAACCACCAGGATGTATTTGCCCTTATTGGCGGTGAGCGAATCGTGCAGCGACTGTTCCGCTTGGGAGCCGGAGCCCGCCATCAAGGTCTCATGGTAATCGAGCGAAATCATGTCCAGAATGAGGCTGGAAATGGTTGGATGGCTCGAACGCAGCAACGATTCGGAGCAGCCGGTGCACTCTTGAAAATGCAGCCAGATCACCGGGGGATTATTATTCGCCTTGGCGGCCGCCACCACTTGGCCCACCATTTCGAACGGCAGGCCCATCATGGCCGCCGCGGTCATGCACGCCTTGACAAACTCACGGCGTGAGACGCCTGCCGGAAGACTGCTCTTGCCCATATTGCTCATTTCGTTGCCTGCAAATAACGACAATTAATCCGTATTTAACCGATAAATACGCTTTTAAAGGTTTTAATGGATAAGAATACGAACGCACAAGAAAGAATATTCACTAATTCTTGGCTTTTTATTACCCGGTCGCGTGGCGGAGGAAAATCTGTCAAGGAATGAGGCGTTTTCCCACAAATGGGCGTGGATAGTTAATAAGGGACATTAAATAAAACACCTTTAACCCAATGAGTTAGTCTGCGTTTCAAGCAGCCATCCAGGGTATCGTAGCTCGTGTTTTCGCTCTGCTTCCACAGTTCTTGCTTATCGTTTGGCTTTCCTTATGTCAGGCTAGTGGCTGCCATATGCGCGGTTGCTTGTTAACCATAATACTCTTGTTAGTGGGGTTGGGGGCCTCCAATGGGATGGCTTCAAATCGACGGATAACACCGCGTCCATTGGCCGATCATCCTGGGAATGTGTTTCTTAGCGATGAGCGAGTGGTTCTTAGCTTATCCGCCGAATTCAGTGATGGCTGGACTCTAAATACCCTGGAGGGACCGACTCTGAATTCCCTTCAGACGGGCACGAACGCTGACCTAGGTTATTTATCACCAGGATATTATGAGGTTCGAGCGACTTTAAATCCCCGTGTTATCTCCTTTGCTGTCTTATCCCCCCTGAGACAGCCCGCACCATTAGATTCTCCTATTAGTTTAGATACTGGTTTAGCATGGTTTTATCCGGAAGACAAAATGGCCGCCGCTGCCAACTTATGTGCTTTGGCCGGAGTTAATTGGGTGCGGGACCGGCTGAGTTGGGCGGAACTAGAACCCCAGCCCAACCGTTTTACGGGTGCCGCTAAATATGATCACGCCATGGGGGCCTGGGCGCAGGCCGGGTTGCAGGTGCTTGCCGTTAACCATAGTTCCCCGGCTTGGACTCCGGCCAATCCGCCGCGTTTGCCCACCGACTTGCGGGACGTGCATCACTTTTATAAGTCCATAGCGCGGCGCTGGACGGGGCTAGCCCAAGCCTTTGAACCTTGGAATGAAGCGGATATGGCCGTATTTGGCGCTCACACTGGGGCGGAGATTGCCTCCTTCCAAAAAGCCGCCTGGTGGGGGCTACGGGCGGGAAATCGACGGGCTTTCGTGGGGAGTGTTCCTTTGTTTTACCACGATGTCATGCGTTTAGGAGATTTCGCCGCCAACCGGCCTTGGGCGTATTTTGATTCCCTGAATTTCCATCATTACGCATTGCCGGCGGATTTCCCCGCCATCTATCAAGATTTCCGGGCGATAGCCGGAGGACGCCCACTCTGGGTTACCGAATGTGGCCGCCCCATGCGCCTCGAGTTGGGATCGAAGGCAGAGGAACCGTATTCGGCCGCGCTACAACAGCAAGCTCAGCTCATTGGGCAAATCTATTCCGCCTCACTATATGAAGGTGCCCAACAAGTTTTCTATTTCCTCCTTCCCGCCTACCGCGAGGGCCAAGATTTCTTTGGCTTGCTGCGGCCGGATATGACCCCTCGCCCAGCTTATGTGGCGCTGGCCAATGTGGCCCGATGCTTAGCGGGGGCCAAATCTTTAGGTCGCCAAACTCAGGAAACCGGTGCGACCGTTGCCTATTGGTTTTGCGCCCAACCTGAAGGTCGCACCCGCGAAGTAGCCGTGTATTGGTCGGATCAGCCGCAATTAGTGAGTCTGCCCACGCCACCGTTGGCGGTGTACGATTATTTAGGGCGCAGCATTGCGAATCCACCTCACTTCATTACCGTCGATGCGCAGCCACGTTTCGCCGTTTTTCCGCTAGGCACCGCCGCACGTTTGCCCCTGCAAAAGCCCCCAGTGCAGAACCAGGTAAAACTCAGCAAACCCTGTTCCGTGGTGCTCCAAGCCTTATGGCCTAACGACCAAACATATCCGGACAAATCTGCTTACCGAGTGGTGAAGGGCCAAGATGCAAATCTGCCAATATACTGCTATCAGTTTGGACCCCGTACGGCAGTAGGCCAATTGCGCATGCTCCAGCCTTGCGAACAAATATTGGCCGAAAAAGTGGAAATAAAACCGGATGAACGCTTCGAGTTGAAGTTGCCATTATCGACGTTATCGCCGCTGGATCGCGATCAAATCCAGGTGGTAGAAATCGAAGGCGATTTTGGCGCTCTGGGCAAAACCCGGTTATCGGTGCGTCTTAAATTCGAGCCGGATGCCCAATTAAGATAGATCGGCGGTGAACGTGGGCTAATTCTGCGCGCTCTGTGGCGTGTATTTGGCCTTGAGGGCTTCGACTTGCGTTTGCGCTTGCCGGGCGAGTTCCTTGCGATCGAGTTGTTTGGGCAAAGGTTCGCCAAACGCAACAAACGCGTGAATTTCCCGGCGGCTGATGAGTTTTAAGAAATGCGGTCCGAAAGTCATATCCCCCCAATAGGCCACATCTTGCTCCACCGAACCATCATCGACCTGATAACCAATCCAAACGGGAGTGACCGTCCAATTCTGATTTTCCGCGGGTGCCAGCAAGGAAGAATGAAACGGCAAGATTTGATGGCCATCGCTTGAAGTGCCTTCGGGAAACATCGTAAGCAGGACTCCGCTCTGAATCACTGGCTCAAATTCCTCGGCCACGCGTTTCACGTCGGCGCGCCGCTGGCGGTTGATGAACAACGTGCCCGCGCATTGGACGCACTTACCAATGACTGGCCAATGGCGAACTTCCATCTTGGATAAAAAAACAATCGGCAACTGCGAGGCTAGGACAACAATGTCCAAATAACTCAGGTGGTTGCTTACTACAACTCCGCTGGTGGGAGGAACCCCGTAATAATGCGTGAGAACATTAAACGACCGCAAGGTGCGCGAAGACCAGCGGGTTAACCACGCAGCTCGGGCGGGGAATTGGCCCGATTTGTTGGGACTGCCGATGCGAATCAGTGAATCCGCCAGCGAGCCAAACACAATTCCCATAAATAAGGTCAGGCGAATGGCGATGCGCAGCGGATGAAACCTCATGGCGTAGTCTGGTGCGGATTAAGCTTGCGTGGCCACTAGGAAAGGTACTTTTGCACTGTGGCGGGCGGCAACGTTACCAAGTCCATAACCGTCAGGAAATCGATGGTTTTAAACTCCCGATCAATGGCGGGCGGCCCGCAAATTTTGGCCCCAACCGACAAATAAGCCGTGAGCAGACGAGGGATTTTGGGCGCATCTGGCAATGGGGTGTCCAGCGGGCAAGCACAAGCGGGCAGGGGATTGGTCCGCAGCGCAGGTTCGGCCAAATGGCGGTTTTTCAGGACTTCGTAGGCTGCGGCACCCAATGCGGGATCCTGGGAAGTAAGCGAACTACATCCAATCAGATAGCGGGCGGAGTTAGCCTTGGCGTAATCGGCGATGCCTTTCCAAAGGAGGCCAAGCACCGCGAGATTCCGGTGGCGGCCTTCGACGCAAGCCCGGCCTAATTCGACCATTTCTGGGCGGAACGGTTCTAGCGGGGCAAAGTCGAACTCTTGGGCGCTATAATAACCCAAGTTGCTCGCGGCGCGTTTGCCGGTTTGCAACCGGTAAGTCCCAACGATCTTTCCGGAAGCCGCTTCTTCCACGAGTAAGTGGTCACAGATGGCGTCAAAGGGATCTCGATCCAAGCCTGTGTCGAAGGATTCCTGGAGCCCCTCTTGAAGTTCAAGATTGAAGACCTCGAAGCGCAATTTTTGAGCAGCCACGAGGTCGGCTTCACAAGAGGCGAGACGGACCCGGTAGGGTTGCGGGGAACCCGTGCGTGCGAGAATACGTTCACCCATCTGAGGCGATGCGCCCGGGTTATTGCGATTCGATTGCTGTTGGCTCATTATATTGCGCTAGAGTAAACCACCACTAGCGCGAATGCGCCGCTCATCATTGCCGTTCACGGTCGATAAGCAAGCTTTTAGGAGGATCGATGAATAATAGCAAGTGACAGACACTTTATTCTT
>MTLE01019345.1_pt2 | contig 15273 bp, 11 predicted proteins | sample 1982461 | NCBI WGS metagenome assembly MTLE01 (sample SAMN05712605, study PRJNA340218) | biofilm metagenome | isolation source: sample SPL anode biofilm adapted to -200 mV | place: USA | collected 2012-02-03
TTTGCCAACCGTATGCTGGATACCACGCTGGCGATGGTTAAGAGTGGTTTTAAATCATATTAAGCATCCATCATGCTATTACCCGGCAGGGAATAACCTTCCCATTCTCTGCCACTAATCTCTCATATCTGCTCACATGGCATCGTTTACAAACGATTAAGCAATGCACCTTATTTGATCGCTCAGGCTATTTTTAACTCAATTATTGATATTTAACATTGTATTAACGCACTAATTCAGTGCTTAACTCTGCAAAAAGTCGATATTGCAAAATAGTATTTGCATTCTAATTTCCCAGAGTGAATTATCGGTAAGTTATCCCGTATATCGCAGTGGTTACACCCAATAAAACCAAAAACTATAGAGGAGCTTCCTGAAAAATGACTCATTATAAGTCGATATTAGCAATCGCGATCACTTCAGCCATGATGCTCGCAGGTTGTGGTGACAATGGTTCCAAACCCGCCGAAAAACCAGCTACCCCAGAAAAATCAGCTGCAACAACATCAGCACCAACTGCATCACAAAGTAAAGATCAGGTAAAACTGGCAGCCGTGCAGGAGTTGGTAAAAGGCAATGGCGCCGAACCCGCCTCTTTAGATCCAGAAAAAACAGAAGGTGTGCCTGAAGCCAACATTCAACGCGATCTGTTTGAAGGTTTAGTCACTACCGATGCTACCGGTCAGATCCGCCCGGGTGTTGCTGAAAGCTGGGAAACAAAAGATAACAAAGTATTCACCTTCCATCTGCGTAAAACCGCGAAATGGTCAAATGGCGACCCCGTTACTGCCAACGATTTTGTCTATTCTTTCCGCCGCTTAGCTGACCCCAAAACAGCTTCTCCTTATGCCTATTTTCTTGATAGTGGTAGCGTGCTGAATGCTGGTGCCATTATGGCAGGCAAAGCACCTGTTGATTCGTTGGGTGTTAAAGCCATCGATGACTACACATTGGAAATTACACTGGCAAATCCGCTGTCTTATTTTGTTGATATGGTCGCCCATACCAGTCTCGATCCAGTGCCAGAAAAAGTGATCGCTAAATTTGGCGAAAAATGGACTCGCCCAGAAAACATCGTCACCAACGGGGCATATACCGTGAAAGAGTGGGTTGTTAACGAACGTTTAGTTTTAGAGCGCAATAAGCAGTATTGGGATGATGCCCATACCACCATCAATAAAGTGACTTACCTGCCTATCGAATCGCAAACTGCCGATGTTAACCGCTATATGGCCGGTGAAATCGATCTGACTTACAACGAATTGCCATTGGATCAATTCAAACATCTGAAAGCTGAACACCCTGATGAAGTGAAAGTGGTCGGTTATGTCGGTTCTTATTTCTACGAATTCAATTTCAAACACAAACCTTTTGACGATGTTCGGGTACGTAAAGCACTGTCATACGCAATTGATCGCAACATCATCGCCAATGCCGTGGTTGCTCGTGGCGAAAAACCGTCTTACTACATGACGCCAGAAATCGCACAAGGTTTCCCAACCCAAGTGAAAACAGAATGGAGCACTTGGACACAGGAAAAACGCAATGATGAAGCAAAAAAACTGCTGAAAGAAGCCGGTTATGATGAATCACATCCGCTGAAATTCGAACTGCTGTATAACACCAATGAAGTGCATAAAAAGATCGCCATTGCCGTTGCTTCCATGTGGAAGAAAACACTCGGTGTTGATGTCAGTTTGATCAATCAAGAATGGAAAAGTTATTTAGCCTCTGAACAACAAGGCAACTTTGACGTTTCCCGTAACGGCTGGATCGCTGATTACAATGAAACGGCATCCATGGTTGGTTTGATGGAATCCACCAATGCCAGCAACTACGGTAAATACAACAATCCTGCTTATGACAAGCTAATGCAAGACAGTCGTATGGCGCCTGATGTAGCTACACGTCAAAAACTCTATGGTGAAGCTGAAGAGTTATTAGCCCAAGACATGCCTATCGCACCGATTTATCAGTACGTATCAGGCCGTCTGGTTAAACCTTACGTTGGCGGTTATCCAAATAACCCATTGGATAACCTCTACACCAAAGATATGTACATCATCGCTCATTAATCGCGTCTGCAAGATCCCTCTCGTTTTCGGGAGGGATTTTTTGTTTGTGTAAGAGGAGGCTTTGCTGCCTGTATGCTGAAATTCATAATAAAACGTTTGCTGGAGGCAATCCCTACCCTGCTGGTGCTGATCACGGTGTCATTTTTCATGATGCGTTTTGCCCCGGGTAACCCCTTTTCATCGGAACGAAAACTCCCACCTGAAGTGATGGCCAATATCGAAGCCAAATATGGCCTTGATAAACCCGTCACCGAACAATATCTGGTTTATCTGAAAAATCTGGCAAAGGGTGACCTTGGCCCGTCATTTAAATATAAAGATTTCACCGTCAACGAACTGGTGCATCAGTCGTTTCCGGTTTCTGCCAAAATCGGTGGTATCGCCTTTATCTTAGCCGTATTGGTGGGTGTCAGTTTCGGCATCATGGCGGCCTTACGGCAAAATACCTGGATTGACTATCTGCTCATGTCGACCGCCATGTTTGGTGTCGTGGTGCCCTCGTTTGTGCTCGCACCCGTGCTTACGCTGATTTTTGCAATTGCACTGCACTGGCTACCTGCCGGCGGTTGGCAAAACGGGCAATTGCCTTACATGGTATTACCCGTAATTGGCATGATGATGTATTACGTCTCTGCCATCGCCCGCATTATGCGTGGCAGCATGATTGAAACACTGAATGCTAACTTCATCCGCACTGCCAGAGCAAAAGGGTTGCCGATGCATTACATCATTTTGCATCACGCTTTGCGCCCCGCCATGCTCCCAGTGGTTTCTTATCTTGGCCCTGCTTTTGTCGGCATTATCACCGGCTCAGTGGTTATCGAAACCATGTTCGGTTTACCTGGCATCGGCCAGCTGTTTGTGAATGGTGCATTGAATCGTGATTACTCGATGGTGATGGGGCTGACGATTTTGGTTGGCGCACTGACCATCTTATTCAATGCGGTGGTTGATATTTTATACGCGGTCATTGATCCGAAAATCCGTTACTGACCGGGGAAAACAAAATGGTTAAACAACAAAAAGAACTCACTCAGTTTGCGGAAGATCTCGAGATCAAAGGCCGCTCACTGTGGCAGGATGCGCGTCGTCGTTTCTTCCGCAATAAAGCAGCGGTAGCCAGTATGATCATCCTAAGTCTGATCGCATTAGCTGTGCTCGTCGGCCCATCACTTTCTGCATTTGGTTATGAAGACCCTGACTGGGCGTCGATGGCCAGTGCACCTGATTTTGCCAGCGGGCATTATTTTGGCACCGACAGTCTGGGGCGTGACTTATTTGTTCGCACGCTCATTGGTGGCCGAATTTCACTGATGGTGGGGATACTGGGCTCTATGGTTGCCGTGGTGATCGGCACACTGTATGGCGCTGCCGCGGGCTTTATCGGCGGCACGTTAGACCGCGTGTTGATGCGTGCACTGGAAATTCTGTATGCCTTCCCGTTCATGTTTTTTGTGATCATGCTGGTGACATTTTTTGGTCGCAACATCTGGTTGATCTTCATCGCTATCGGCGCGGTCAGCTGGCTCGATATGGCCCGGATTGTGCGCGGTCAGGCGCTCAGTTTAAAAAACAAAGAGTTCATTGAAGCGGCGCATGTTTGTGGTGTTTCGCAGTGGAAGATCATCACCCGTCATATCGTGCCCAACGTGCTTGGTATCGTGGTGGTTTACGCCACGTTGCTGGTGCCGGGCATGATCATGTTTGAATCATTCTTAAGTTTCTTAGGTTTAGGCGTCCAAGAACCCATGACCAGTTGGGGGGCTTTGCTCAATGAAGGCTCGAAAACCATGGAAGTCGCCTTATGGCAGCTGTTAATTCCAGCCGTTTTTATGGTGATCACTCTGTTTTGTTTCAACTTCCTCGGTGACGGTCTGCGCGATGCGCTGGACCCGAAAGATCGTTAAGGAGATCGCGATGAACTTATTAGATGTACGCGATCTGCGCGTGGAATTTAAAACCCCCGATGGCTCAGTAGTCGCGGTCAACGACTTGAACTTTTCACTGGCTGCTGGTGAAACATTAGGCATCGTCGGTGAATCTGGCTCGGGCAAAAGCCAGACCGCCTTTGCCCTGATGGGATTACTGGCCAAGAACGGTCAGATCCACGGTTCTGCCCGTTTTAATGGCCGGGAAATTCTTAATCTGCCACAACGGGAGCTGAACAAGATCAGAGCCGAAGAAATCGCAATGATTTTTCAAGACCCAATGACATCGCTTAACCCTTACATGAAAGTCAGTGAGCAGCTGATTGAAGTGTTACGCCTGCACAAAGACATGGACAAAAAATCCGCCTTTGAAGAATCCGTCAAAATGCTTGATGCGGTAAAAATGCCGGAAGCACGCAAGCGTATGGGCATGTATCCGCATGAATTTTCCGGCGGTATGCGTCAGCGCGTGATGATTGCGATGGCGTTGTTGTGTCGCCCGAAACTGCTGATTGCCGACGAGCCAACTACTGCGCTGGATGTAACAGTACAAGCGCAGATCATGACACTGTTGCAAGAACTAAAACGTGACCTCAACACCTCAATAATCATGATCACGCACGATCTGGGTGTGGTCGCAGGCCTGTGTGACAAAGTGCTGGTCATGTATGCCGGGCGTACCATGGAGTATGGCCCTGTTGACGATATTTTCTACAAGCCATCACACCCTTATACCGAAGGATTGCTGCGCGCGATCCCGCGTCTTGATAACGATGGGCTCGAGCTAGCTACTATTCCCGGCAATCCGCCGAATCTATTACGCCTGCCAAAAGGCTGCCCATTTCAGGAACGCTGCCACCGGGCACAAGCGCGCTGCTTCAGCGATGCACCGTCACTGGAGACGTTCGGCAATGCCCGCCAACGCGCTTGTCACTGGAATTGGGAGACTCAGGCATGAGTGAGAAAAAATTACTGCTGCAAGTTCGCGATCTGAAAGTGCACTTCTCTATTAAGGTCAATTCACTGCTGCCGTGGGCTAAACCGCTGCAACTGAAAGCGGTCGATGGTGTGTCATTTGAGCTGTATGAAGGTGAAACACTGGGCGTGGTGGGAGAATCAGGTTGTGGTAAATCAACCCTCGCCCGCGCGGTGATTGGATTAGTCAAAGCCACGGAGGGTGAAATTGTCTGGTTGGGGCAAGATCTGACGCAACTCTCTGCGGGGCAATACCGCGAGAAGCGCAAAGAGATCCAGATGATATTTCAAGATCCACTGGCTTCGCTTAACCCACGTATGACCATCGGCGATATCATTGCTGAACCGCTACAGACCTTTTATCCTGAGCTGAAAAAAGAAGCGGTGATGGATCAGGTGAAAGCGATGATGATGAAAGTCGGTTTATTGCCTAACCTCATTAATCGCTATCCGCATGAGTTTTCCGGTGGCCAGTGTCAGCGTATCGGTATCGCGCGTGCATTGATCCTGAAGCCAAAACTGATCATCTGTGACGAACCGGTTTCGGCACTGGATGTGTCGATTCAGGCACAGGTGGTGAATCTGCTGAAAGAAGTGCAACGCGAAATGGGGTTATCTTTGATCTTTATCGCGCACGATCTCTCGGTCGTTAAGCACATCTCTGATCGCGTGATGGTGATGTATTTAGGTAATGCCGTGGAATTTGGCACCGACAAACAAGTTTGCGAAACGCCAAAACACCCATATACCCAAGCACTCATGTCGGCAGTGCCGATCCCTGATCCGGAACTGGAACGGAATAAAAAAATCCAGATTCTGGAAGGTGATCTGCCATCACCGATCAACCCTCCATCGGGTTGTGTGTTCCGCACGCGTTGCCCACAAGCCAGTGCTGGTTGTTCTACCGATAAGCCGTTATTAAAAGGTAAAGAACATCGCGCCGCTTGTATTCATGTGCAGTAAACCGAAACGGTAAACGAAAAGTAAAAGGGGCTTAGGCCCCTTTCTTGTTAAAGTCTATAGCGTAATTTTATTCAACCACACTAATCAAAAACTCACCACCCTGCACAGGCTCGACCTGCAGTACCGCCAGTGATTTCAATACCAAATCCACTTGATCTAACTTCGGTGTATCATCCGGCGCATTCACCGCAATCACCTGACAACCAGCCGCCAGACCGGACAACACACCGGCTGGGGCATCTTCAACCACCACACACTCTTCCGGTTTCAGCCCTAAGCGCTGCGCACCTAACAGATACGGGTCAGGGTTTGGTTTGCCGCGTGCCACCAATTCCGCCGTGATAAATATTTCCGGCGTCGCCAGCTCACCAGCCGCATGACGGGCGCGCGCAACCGGCACTGAACCCGAGGTTACGATAGCCCACGGCATTGATAATGCTTCCAGACGCTCAAGCAGCTGCACAGCCCCCGGTAATGCAGAAATGCCATCTGTATCTTCGGCTTCTACTTTTTCCAGCAAAGAAAATTGCTGGTGGATCGCTTCTTCACTTTCGCCAGGCATAAAGTGACGCAGTGACGTGATCGCTTGTTTACCGTGGATAAAATCTAATACGACTACGGGATCAAGATCCCGGCTTTTTGCCCAGTTCGACCAAGCTCGTTCAACAACCGGCAATGAATCAACTAGTGTACCGTCGAGATCAAAAAGAAAACCTTTGCATTTCATTGAGATAATCCTGTTTTATTTATATTTCAAATTCATCGCGACCCAACAATCAAAGCCGATTCAGCATACTGGGTTAGTGACCTGCTGACTGGAGTTCATCATATTTCGCCATCGCCTTTCTGTCATTGTCGGCATATATATGATGGTGCGAAATATAAAACCCCTGTCTTAGTAATTGTTCGGTAATTTCTTCGCTGTATTCTTCTTCTTGGCAAACTTGTGTTACGACCTGATTCTTGATCAAAAATATAAATTTCTTCGTCATATAACCTCCGGTTACATCGTTGTAGTGATTTGTATTCGTCATCAAGGTTAGGCCTAACCGATGTAGTGATTACAGCAGAGCTCTGGTATTCTTTAAAATGAATAATTATCCACCAGTGATAACCAAACGGAATGGAACTACGTCAGTTACGTGCTTTTGTGACTTTGGCTGATTGCCTGAATTTTACCGAAGCCGCACAAAAACTATTTATTACCCAGCCCGCCCTTTCCAAGCAGATCCATGCTTTGGAAGAAACGCTGGGCGGATTATTGTTTACCCGTAACCGGCACGGTGCTGAATTAACGTCGTTGGGCAAAGAATTGCATGAACAAACCCGCACGCTGGTCTTGCAGGCCGAGCAGCTAAAACGACATGCTGAACGCGTGTTAAAAGGGCAATCCGGCAAACTGGCGATCGGGATCGGGCTTTCCAGCCTGCGTCTGGCATCATCTTTCACCGCACAATTCCGAGCGCTTTATCCTGATGTCACGATCACCTTTCAAGACACCTCATCGGTGCCACTGATAGCCCAATTGCTGGCCGATCAATCGCAATTAGGCTTCTTACGTTTACCGATTGAGCCACCGCTGGTCGCGCATAAATTATTAACCGATCAATTGGTATTGGCAGTAAACCGGCACCATTATTCCGGCCATGACGAAGCGGATTTTTTACGCCAGTTGGAGCTATTACCCCTGCTGCGTTTAACGCCGACGCAAGGGCAGCGTTTCAATCGGCAGATTGATCAGTTTCTGGCCTTTCATAATTGTTATCCGGTGGTGGCGCAGTATGCAGGCGATAATCAGACGTTGCTGGCGCTGGTGGCAGCCGGGCTGGGTGTGGCGATAGTGCCGCAAAGTGCGGTATTTATTGCGCCGGAAGAGGTAGATATCATCCCATTATCGGGTGATTACACCCAATGGGATATCGGCATAGCCTGGAACCCGCATTACGATAATTCGATCCGGGATGCGTTTATTAATTTAGTATTGTCTAATTATCAATTTGAAGAATATTCATAATTGAGCATGCTCAACAATAATAGAAATGATTTATCAGATATCCTCATCAGATAACCACTCTTTAAATTCAACCTGACCAGACTGTCTCAGTAATTGCTCACAAGCAGTGGCTGGAACAGGTTTGCTAAAACAAAAACCCTGCATTTCATCACAGTCACTGTCTTTAAGAAATTGTAGTTGCTTATTAGTTTCAACGCCTTCAGCAATAACTTTTAAATCCATCTGATGCCCCATAGTAATAATGGTTTTTGCAATAGCCATATTCCGATTGTCTTCAGAGAGATCTTCGACAAACGATTTATCTATTTTAAGCCGAGACACAGGAAAGCTTTTCAACGAACTCAAACTGGAATAACCCGTACCAAAATCATCGATAGAAAGTTGTACACCTATTCTATTTAACTCCTGCATGGTTTCTATAGCATGAGCCACATCATGCATGATCAGACTTTCTGTAAGTTCTAATTCAAGATATTTTGGTTCGAGTTTGCTTTCTTCCAATGCAGAGGCAACACGTTTCACTAAATCTTTTTCCTGAAATTGTCGGGCAGATACATTCACAGCAACAGTAATGGGCGGTAGTCCTGCTGCTTGCCAAGCTTTATTTTGCAGACAGGCGGTGCGTAATGCCAAATCTCCAATTGGAATTATTAAGCCAGTTTCTTCGGCCAGAGCAATAAATTCAGCGGGTGAAACCAGGCCTTTTTCAGGATGATTCCAACGAATTAAGGCCTCAACACCAAATATACGATTATTTTTTAGATCAATCTGTGGTTGATAGAAGAATACAAATTCTTTGCGTATTAATGCATTCCGTAGTTCTTCTGTTTGCACCAATCGTCTTTGTATTTTTAGATTCATATCTGGGGTATACATTTGAATTGTATTCCGACCATTGGCTTTGGCTTGATACATTGCAGCATCGGCATTCATCATTAATGTATCCACATTCTGACCATCAGTCGGATAGACTGCGACACCAATACTGCACATTATGTTAATCGTGTGCCCATCTAACGTTAAGGGATGAGAAATTTCTTGTTGAATTCGTTTCAGTGTAGGCCCGATTAATTCTGTTTTTTGGGGTTGATCAAATAAAACAAGAACAAATTCATCGCCTCCTAAACGGACGACGGTATCAGATTGCCGTACACTTGCCTGCATACGATTGGCAACACTTTTCAACAGTTCATCACCAATGTTGTGGCCTAAGGTATCGTTAATCAGTTTAAAGTTATCCAGATCAATAAACGCTACTGTAACCAGACGTTGATAGCGATGAGCGTATAAAATTGCTTGCGTCAGGCGGTCTTCCAGTAATGCTCTGTTCGGTAATCCAGTTAGTACATCATGATGAGCCATGTAATGGATTTTTTCCTGAGCATGCTGCCGCTCAATCGCAATTCTGGTTAGATAAACGGCGGTATTAGCAAGCGTTATATCCTGTTGCGTTGGATGACGGGTTTCAGTTTGATACATGGCAAAACAGCCAAGTACATTATTGTCATCTGCAATGATCGGTATTGACCAACATGATTTAAACCCATAGGGATGTATAAAAGCTCGGTAATTTTCCCAGCGAGGATCAGTATCAATGTTCTGAACAAAAACAGGTTCTCTTGTATAGGCCGCCACACCACTGGATCCAGCATGTGGATCGATTTTAATTCGGCCAACGGCTTTTAAATACGATTCTGGCAGACTGGGAGCAATATAGTGTCTAAGATGTTGTTGGTCATCATCCATCATTAATATTGCGCACTTGCTTTCAGACTGCTGCATTTCAATGAGTTGAATGATTTGATTAAATATATCTATTAATGTTGTATTTTTTGTCATTGTTTCCAGTATTTTATTTTGTCCATCGCGTAACACCTCCATCTGTTTACGTTCAGATATATCGTTAACGACCAGAATTGTACCTTTTTTAGGGTTATTTAGATCAATCCTGTTCAGAATGGTTTCGCCCCAGAATAAGCTGCTATCCTGACGTTGGTATTGTACATCAAAAGTAATATTGTCATTAATGATGGTGTTTTTTTTATTCAAACCACTGTTCATCGGAAATATGGTATCAGGTGCAAGCATTTCCATTGGTGTTTTATTTATTAAGACATCTTCTGAATAACCAAACATTCGTAAAAATGTATGGTTAACTCGAATGGTTTTTCCATTCTCATCCAAAAAAGCAATACCCACGCCTGCAGATTCAAGAATAGTCTGTTGTTCTTTAGCCAAAATATTCAAATCATATTCAGCTTTTTTTCTTTCGCTGATTTCTTGAGATAACAGCGCATTTTTCCTTTGTAACAGTTTTTGTGTTTTGCACAATGTCAGATGAGTTTTAACTCTGGCCAGTACTTCCTTCATTTGAAATGGCTTAGTTATATAATCAATACCGCCTGCGTCAAATCCTTTAATTTTGTCTTCTGTATCGGTTAATGCCGTCATAAAGATGATAGGAATATCCTGTACCTGTTGTATTAACTTCAATTGCCGACAAGTATCGAAACCATTGATCCCAGGCATCATAACATCGAGCAAGATCAGATCGGGACGCACATACTGCGCTCGTTGGATGGCCTCATGACCATCTTGTGCTATGACAATTTGTAATCCATGACTTTCCAAATGGTCCACCAGCACACTGAGATTAGCTGGCGTATCATCCACCACCAGAATAACTGGCTCATGCATTGCTTCAAGTTCAAGGCTAGCCGCTGTTGCCAACTCAGCTTTTATCATGATTCATTCCCTAAATAATGAGCCTCAATTTAATCCAGTATAGATCGAAAAATACTGATTCTCTCAAATGGATCTCACTGTTCTGTAGAATGAAATGGCGATCTTTCCTGGTGCTTTTGTACCAGAGCCAAAATAGCTTTAGATTGGAATGTTCTCGCTAATTCACTTAACTTATTAGCAAAAGAGAGATAACGGGGATCTTCTGCGCCTAACCGCTCTGCCCAACGGCGAACTTCTCGCATATTACCGGTCAACGCTAAGTGGTGGAGCTCTTCTACTTTTGTTAACGAGGGAAGTACCCACTCAGATTCGTACTGTTCTTTGGCTGGTGGCGGGTTAGCTATGTGGTTGTTAACTACCCACTGAAGCTTGAGCAGGGTGCCAATTTGTTCCAATAGTTTTTGTTGCTCAATGGGTTTACTGACAAAACCGTTTGCACCAGCTTCTCGTCCACGAGCCAGCTCTTCGTCAGTAGCACTCGCTGAAACAATAATAACGGGCGTATTTTGTAATTGGGGAATGCAACGAATTTGTCGTGTGGCTTCCAGACCATCCAACACTGGCATGACCACATCCATCAAAATCAGGTTTGGTTGCCAAACAATCGCCTGTTTGATGCACTCCTGACCATTTGTTGCCTGCATTGTTTCAAATGCCAGAGCCTCGAGCCATTCAGCCAGTAATGTTCTGTTGGCCTCTACATCGTCAACTATCAGTATCCGTTGTCGTTGCCCGGTATAGCTTTTGATCTCATGCTGAGGCAAGTAGAGAGAGATATCTGAATTAGCGATGGGTAATGTTAGTTCAAAGCGAAATTTGCTGCCAACACCTGGTTCACTGCTGACTTGAATATCGCCGCCCATTTGCCGAACGAGCTCCCGACTGATGGCCAGACCTAACCCCGTACCACTGGCCCGACGTTTAATATCCCCCACCTGCTCGAACGGTTGAAAGATGATTTGCAACTGCCCAGCTTCCATTCCGATACCAGTATCTTCAATTTCAAAGGTAAGCTGAACTAAGTTATTAGGTTGGGGGGTGGCTTGTATCCGTAATCTGACATGCCCTGCATCGGTAAACTTCACCGCATTCCCAAGCAAATTCAATAGAATTTGTCTCAGTCGTTTTTCATCAAGCAATACCGATGGGGGGAGTTGCGAAGACAGTTCCAGCAACAATTCCACATTTTTTTGTTCGGCTTTGACTTGCATGATGTCAACTACAGTTTGAATACAAGCAGTCAGATTGACCGGGGTAGGTTCAAGTTCCAGTTTCCCAGCCTCAATTTTGGATAAATCGAGTAGATCGTTAATTAAGGTCAGCAGATGTTTACCGCTCTGCGAAATGGTATTGAGGCCTCTTTTTTGTTGATCATTGAATTCTTGTCCCTGTAACAGGAGTTCGCTGTAACCGAGAATAGCATTGAGCGGTGTTCGCAACTCGTGGCTCATATTAGCCAAAAATGCTGATTTGGTACGGGTGGCCGCTTCGGCCTGAATGCGAGCCAGATCCAGTTCCTTAGCCTGAGCCTCCAGTGTTTCCGTTTGTCGTTGTAATACTTCGGTTCGTTCTGCTACTTTGTTTTCCAGTTGACTGAAAATGCGCTGGCGTTCGATTTCAGCTTCTGCTTCCAAAACCCGGACTTTTCGGGCATTTTCCTGAAAAACTCTCACGGCTTGCGTCATGTCACCAATTTCATCACCACGGTGCAGATCAGGGAGCCTATCGTCTAAATGCCCATTGGCTAACCGCTGCATCACCGCTGAGAGTGAAACAATGGGGCGCGCGATTACACGAGATGTTTGTCTGGCAATAAAAAGCGCAATCAGAACGGCAACCGTGCTTGCAATGATTGAAATCAAAAGACTCTGATTCCTGTTTTTAGCAGCGATTGCGCGCTGTTCATGCGCGAATTGGGCAACAAGGGCAATAGTTCTGCTTGCTTGCATTCGCTCCTGCTCATCCGCCTGATGTAATTCTTTACTGGCCTGACGGAAGTGTTCAAATGCTGTCCGGTAACCGGAAATCTGATCCTTGACCATCAATACAGATGCAGATCCCGGTGTAGAATCAGTTGAGGGAAGAATGCGGGAGTAACGCATCAGTTGATTCAGTATGCCGTAGATAACATCTGCTATCGCATTGGTGGGGGTTAAACGATAGATCAGCGTCTGCGCTTCCAGCTTAGTCACATGTTCCGTAAATTGTTTGGAGACAATAACCGCATTCTGCAGAAGACCGGCTTCGGTGCGAAGATCGTCTATCATTCGATCAACCTTTTCTTTCCTTGCCTGAACTAAACTGTCGAGCTGATTGACCCTTTCATAAATGTTGTCCAGACTTTGAATACCATTTCCAGCCAATGTTTGTTGCAATGCTGGAGAAGCCGCCACCATGTTTTGAATTGTTCGCTCAGACTGTGTAATCGATGTTGTCAGTTGATTGAGATATACCTGCCAATCCGGCGACTCAATAGCGTTATGCAACATGCCCAGCACGGGAATGAGAGCGTGGCTGGCATCTATCGCTTTCTGGAAAAATTCCGGTTTCCGTTTGATCAGCCCCTGAATCAGTGCCGCTGTAGCAGTTCGCTCTCCGTTACGAATACTTTGCAATATTTGGCGTGTTTCCAGAATTCGTTTCTGTTGCGCCTCATATGCCATGGTCTGTTCATCTAGCTGAGCCTGACTTTTCTCGATATTTTTCTCAATTTCTATTGCTACTGCCCGTAGTTGCTCATGACTTACGGTCATATTGATCGTTTCGGTATCCATGGCCTCAATAGCCATGTGTAATGTGTCGATAGCTTTCGAGAACTGGCGAAGCCCGGTTGTCAGTACCATAGCATCATCCGGACGCGTAAATTTGGATGTTGAAAGCAGCGCGAGGGTATTCGTGATGAGTGTTCTGGCCGTGTTTAAACTATCGACATCGTGTGAAGTGATGAAGTGTTCCACGCGTTCCGTTGCCGTATTTACCGAAACCATGATTTCGGAGGCTCGACTTGTCGTCTCAACCGCCTTTTGCATATTGTTCAGACCATAAATACCAGTCAGCGAAACAGCAATAGCAAGCGCAACCAGTAAGACTACCAGCGTCATGATTTTTACAGTAATGGGCCAATGCTCTGGTGTTCTTAGTTTTGCAATCACCGTCTATTACTCCGATACATCGGGCTATTTCGATGTGGCTGAGGGAGCTGGGACCTGAGGTGGTTCAGTGCCATTGACCTTCGCATCAATCATTCCGGCAACAATTTTCTGTGTGTAAACAGGGTTGGCCGCACCACCGACAGGCATGGTTGCCAGCCATGACTTCAGACTGTCTTCATGAATAGTGACTAACGGAACAGTCAAAACAGGAGGTACTTTTTTACCGGCAAGAATTTGTTGGGCAACCCAGAATCCAACCTGGGAAACACTCGGCGTCGCTGAGACAGAAATGGTTTTATAGCCATTGGCATTACGTTCCTGTTGCCACAGCGCCAATTCATTCTGCCGATTGCCCATAACAATGATAGGCAATGAGCGCCCGGCAGCTTTAAAGGCCATGGCGGCACCATAGCCGTCACCACCTTGATCGACTATTGCATCAATCTGAGGAAGAGACGGGAGTGCTAAAGCAACTTCTTGTTGTGCGACAGAAGCGGTCCACTGTCCATAGACAGTATGGACAATATTTAACCCTGGATAATTCTGTGCAGCTTTATGAATGCCGTTGCTGATGTCGGCATCGGTGGCATCACCGGCAATGCCTCGAATTTCCAGTAAATTCCCCTTTCCACCGAGACGATTAGCCACATAATTAATCTCTGTTCGTCCCATCTCGGACCAGTCATAATTCACTTCATAAGCACAGGGTTCATTGACTTTACTGGCCAGTGCAACGACAACGACTCCCGCATTACAGGCATCGTGAACGACCCTTTTCAAGGCGGTATCTGACGCGGCGAGAATAACAATCGCATCGTAACCATCCAGAATCATTTTCTGAATTTCAGCAGCTTGTTCGCTCGCAGAATTATTGGCGCTCACTACAGGTGCCTCTTTGATCAGACCGGCTTGCTGGGCCTGTAGTGCAATATTTTCCCAGTTCCGCACCATCAATTTTCGGAAGTCACTCCCCGCATAAGAGTTACTGAAAGCAATGCGTTTTTGGCTCGTGTCACCTTGCGCGATACCATGTTCTGCTGCAAGTGCTGAATGGTATGATAATAGCGACAAGCCAAAACACACGCCTGTCAGGAGCCCTATTGTGCCTTTTTGGCTGGTTGAAGACTGAATGACCATTACTTTCACTCCTGCTTTCAATTTAAAATAGCGATGAGACACCTAAATCTATAAATAACAACGTCAATTGAATACTGTTTAGAATAAGTGTAGCCATAGTTTTGCAGAATAAATTATGAATAATGCCAAACGAACATCAGTACAATGAATAAGCTCCTAACTCGAAGCCAATCAAGGCCCTACTGGTAACCACAGCAGACAGAACAGATAAAAGAAAAGGCGCTGAATGCGCCTTTGAATTAAAAACAAATTTTTGACGGAAATTATTTCTCTTCGTGCAATCC
>MTLE01004629.1_pt1 | contig 15247 bp, 13 predicted proteins | sample 1982461 | NCBI WGS metagenome assembly MTLE01 (sample SAMN05712605, study PRJNA340218) | biofilm metagenome | isolation source: sample SPL anode biofilm adapted to -200 mV | place: USA | collected 2012-02-03
GATGATTTTCGATAACGCGCTCGAACCGGAAATTTATAGTTTTCGTTTGCTCGATTCGTTTATTGCTGCTGCCGAAAAACTCGGTCTGACTGATTATCCTATTCATATTAAGATAGATAGCGGAATGCATCGTCTTGGTTTTGAACCAAAGGATATGTCGCAGCTTCTCGACAGGCTGAAAGGTCAGAATCAGGTGAAGGTTCGTTCGGTATTTTCCCATTTGTCGGGTTCGGACGAAGCTAAATTTGATGCATTTACTCACGAACAGATTGATTTTTTCACGGCCTGTGCCGATCAGCTTTCAGCTGTTTTCTCCCATCGCATTATGCGCCATATTCTGAATTCTGCCGGTATTGAGCGTTTTTCCGGTTATCAGTTTGATATGGTTCGCCTTGGAATCGGGCATTATGGCATCAGTTCGTTGCCCGATATAAATCTGAAACAGGTTTGTGCGCTGAAAACCATTATTTTACAGATTAAAAATGTAAAAGCCGGCGAAACAGTTGGTTACAGTCGGAAGGGAATAGTGAATACCGACAAGCGCATAGCAGTAATACCTATCGGTTATGCGGATGGCTTCGACCGTAAACTGGGAAACGGAGTGGGAGAGGTTTTAATAAACGGACAACGGGCCAAAGTGATAGGCAATGTTTGTATGGATCTGGTTATGGTTGACGTAACCGGTTTGGAAGCAAACGAAGGCGATCAGGTAGAAATTTTCGGAGATAATCTGACAATTTCCGAAGTTGCAGGTTGGCTTAAAACCATTCCTTATGAAGTGCTGACAAGTGTTTCACGAAGAGTAAAAAGGGTTTATTTTCAGGAATAATTTCCTCGTATATTGATGTTAATAACAATAAGTAGAACCAATGATATTTGTACAGATAAAGCAAATTGAAACTGCCGGAACGTTGCTTCGAAGCGCTTCAAAACTTGCAATACAATTGCAAAAAACATTTGGCGTATTGAGTTTTGTTGATTCAGAGGAACATATTCCTGCGCGAAAAAACGAAATGAAAACTGTTTTATCTGAATTAAATCTCACGCACAGTCGTATCTTTGTCAGAACCAATAATTCAAATACGCTCACAGAAATTTGTGAAGAACTTGATGCTTCTTTTCTGTTGATCCAGCAGGTCGATAATAACTCAAAATCGATACGTGGAAGCCTTAACAACTGCAGAGAACTCCGCATACCCTATATCCTTTATAAGGACAGTTTTGGTGAACTGGATTTGCAAAAGGTAATACTTCCGGTTGGATTTTTGGAAGAAGAAATAGAAAAAGCGCAGTTTGCTTCCGCTTTCGGCAGATTTTGTGGTTCCGAAATTAAAATGCTGCTGGCAAATGATTATGGTTCAAAAGCAGCCGTAACTGCCAACAGGATGAAACTTCTGTTTGATAAATTTGATTTCAGATATACGCTGGACAAAGGCAAAAAGGACAGTTTTAAAGTTGAGACTGAAGCGGTACAGGTGGCTGAGGATGAGCATGCAGGATTAATAATTGTTTCCGCTTCGCGCGATTATGGTTTGGATGATATCCTTTTTGGCCCAAAAGAATATCATGTGTTGAAGAAGGCTTCTGTTCCTGTGTTACTCGTTAATCCCCGTGGAGACTTGTATGCATTATGCGATTAACTGTACCGGCAACTTAATGATTCTTTTCCGATAACAGATACTAAAAAACTGAGTCCGGTTTATTTCCGAGCTCAGTTTTATAAAATTTAAGCCAATTTTTGTAGTGAATCGGAACTTAATTCATAGGACTAAGTTCTGCCGAAGCTTCAATATTCACGTCGTTACCAACCATCGCAGCCGGGAAATTAGTTCCAACACCATAGTCTAATCTTTCCAAAAGTCCTTTGATAGTGAAAACGGCAATCTCTTTCTTGTTCATCTGATTAACCACTTTTCCTTCAAAAACAACATCAAGAGTTACCGGCTTTGTCACACCGTGCATGGTCAGATTTCCTGAAAGTTTAAAGTTTTTATCATCAATTTTTTTTACAGAAGTACTTTTAAAGTTCAAAGTCGGAAATTTTTGTGCATCAAAGAAAGCATCACTTTTTAAATGTTCGTCACGTCGGTCCTGATCGGTATTTATACTGGCAATTTGAGCTGTAACTTCTGCACTTGCATCGCTGAAATCTGGTTTTGTAGTAGTTACTTTTATCTGAAATTGTTTAAAATTACCGGTTACGTGCGATATTCCCAGATGGGTGATGCTAAATCCCAACCGTGAATGTGCCGGATCGGAAACCCATGTTTGTGAAAATGCAGTTATTGCAAAGAATGCAAGAGCTATTGAAAGGCTTATTTTTTTCATAATCTGTTATAAATGAACGTTAGTATTTGAAAATATAAATCAATATTATGCAATTGTAAATTTGATTTTTTAAACAGCAAACAGGGAATTATTGTTTTTTTAATAATGTTTTTTTAGAATTTAAAACATAAAAAAATACCGCTTTACAAATCAATTAGTATGATTTTGTAAAGCGGTAAAAATGGATGTTTAATTTTTTCAGAAATAAAGTTCCCCGAAAAAGTCAGGCTGATGAAAATCAGGTTTTGGGGTCGAAATTGCATTCCAGGTGACGTAGTGTGGTGAATCTGTACCATCAGCACATTTATAAAAGTTTCCTGTTATTTTCTCGGGTAGATTGTTTGGGTCAATTCCCATGATTCGCAGAGGGATTTTTACGATTAGTTCCCAGTCAAACATTCCTTCCATTTCATTAAAGGCCCTTCGTCCCAGCGACGGCAAGCGTTTAATCATTGAAAGTTCTTCTTTGCTGAATGGAGTAACATCTTTATGTCTGTCCACTCTTTTCGAAGCTTTACAGGTTCCGATGCAATTAAATTCAAAGTTCATATACTTCTCATTTCCGGGAACTTTGCAGAAAAATTCCACACAACTGTCTTCATTTACCGGCTCCTGATCGTTGGTGTAAATTGCTCTCAACATACTTCCCCTGACAGAATATTTTATAAAGATACTGTCGGTTGAGCGTGCTATGGTGAAAATTGTGATTGGTTTATAGGAAGTTACGTCAGGCCAGTTAAGTACCTCTATTGTTTGCACAATCCCGAATTCATCAAGCAAATCATTTGAGTTTTCAATTTCATTTAATGTTTCAATAAACGGAATGTTAATGCGTTTCATAATGTAATTATGCAATAATGTGTCTGCAATATTAACTATTAAATTTGATACAGAAAAATTATTTTAAGCTTAATTTTATGTTGTAATCAAGATTTAAAAAGGGGAACCTCCCCCAAAATATTCAGCATTGAAAACTGTTTCCTTGTCAATCGGTTTAAATGTATTAAAATTAAAAAGTCGTCTCAGCCTGAAAGTGCAAACCTTCTCACAGAGACGACTTTTTTATTCGTAGAAAGTTCTATAATTAAATGGCTAATTTTTTAGAAGCCAGTTCAAAATGAGAAACCAGATTGGAAATTACTTCTTTCACGGAAGAAATTTTTGTGGCGCGGTATGCATTACTTCCGGCAAACGCATATCCTTTATCCATTTTCCCCTGATAGGCGTTGTACAAAGCTACGATAATACAATAAGGCACTTTTTTGTAATCACATGTGTGCAGGCAATTGTAAGGACATGACTTTGGCATGGTTAATCCTTTCTTTACCTTTTCCAGAAACTTTCCTTCCAATGCTCTGCCCGGCATTCCTACAGGGCTTTGTATGATTTCAACATCATTTTCTTTTGCATTGATGTACGTTTCCTTGAACTTAATATCTGCATCACATTCATTAGTTGTAACAAACCGGCTGGCAATTTGTACTCCTTTCGCGCCCAATTGCATGATTTTATACATTTCTTCGCCCGTATAAATTCCTCCAGCGGCAATAACCGGTATTTCCTGATTGTATTTTTCTTCGAATGTCCCTACTTCTCTTACCACGTCAGGAATAAGTTTTTCGATAGAGTATTCAGGATCTTCAATCTGACTGGCTTTAAAACCCAAATGTCCTCCGGCTTTTGGTCCTTCAACCACTACTAAATCAGGCAGATAGTTGTAAAGAGTTTTCCATTTTTCGCAGATTATTTTGGCAGCTCTGGCCGAAGAGACAATGGGAACCATTTTGGTTACACAGCCTTCAGTCCGGTACTTTGGTAAATCCATTGGCAGACCCGCACCAGCGAAAATAACGTCAACTTTTTCGGCAATTGCCGTTTTTACCATATCACTGAAATTTGTGAGAGCCATCATTATATTTACCCCGATAATTCCCGAAGTTTTTTCTCTGGCTTTTTTAATTTCTTCTTTCAACCCGATAATACAAGCCTCCATATAATCTTTCGCCGTATGGCGATAAATCAAACCAAGTCCCGCACATGAAATAACGCCGACACCCCCTTCATTTGCAACAGCCGACGCCAATCCGTTTAATGAAATACCAACACCCATTCCTCCCTGTATAATTGGAAGTCTGGCCGTCAAATCACCAATTTTTAATTTATTCATTCTTGCACATTTTAACTATTTGTGTGCAAAGGTACGCATTAATAATTGAACAAAATGCAGCTTACAAAATATCTCAGATAGTTTTAACTATAATAGGATTTTATTATCTTTTTTCTGTATTTTTATAAATATTTATTATCAATAATTAGTTAAATTGTAGAATAATCCGATTCAGTAAAAATACCTGTAAAAAGTAAATTATAGTATGGTTTTGATAATGTATAATTCTATATCACTGACAAAAACAAGTCAGGTTATTCTGAAAAATAATTATCTTTGAAGATCAATTATTATCAGAGAATAAAAATACACTGAATGAATTTTACGGCTATAGATTTCGAAACTGCACATGCAAAATTTCCCTGTGAAATAGGACTATCACGCGTGGAGGACGGAATAATCACCGCTTCCAAATCATGGTTAATAAAACCGGCTTGTTTCCCGTATATGAATCCCTGGAACCAGAGAGTGCATGGTATTTCCAGTGCGGATGTCTCCACCGCTTCTACGTTCGAAGAACTTTGGGGTGAGTTGAAGCCATGGCTGGAAGATCAGGTACTGGTAGCCCACAATGCTGCTTTTGATATGAGCGTGTTGAGAGCTGCACTTGCCTGTTATGATCTGGCGATACCTTATACTGAATATTTTTGCAGTGTGAGTTTATCCCGTAAAGTATGGAAAAATCTGCCGGGGCACTCTCTGGGAGTTTTATGTGATTACCACAACATACATTTTAATCATCACAGAGCTGGAGATGATGCAGAGGCTTGCGCAAAAATTGCACTTATTGCTTTTCAGGAACTAAATGCACAAACGCTCGAAGCGGGATTGAGAAATTCCGGGATATCATTGAAAAGGCTTTGAACTGAAAATAAAAAAAACCTCTCAGTGCTTCACAGCAAGAGAGGTTCACATAATAATCAATTTTATTTACACACACATAATAGTGCCTGTGATTAAAGCATGACACTATATATCAAAAAACATTTATTTCATAATTTGGTTCAATCGTAATTTCAGGAACAAGTTCGGTGTAAAGTACTTTCCCGTTTTCATCAACTGCCACAACCGAACGTGACATCAAACCCTGAAGCGGTCCATCAGTAAGTAATACACCGTAATCAGTTGCAAAAGTGTTATAACGGAAATCAGATGCAGTGATTACATTATCAAGTCCTTCAGCACCACAAAAACGGGATTGAGCAAAAGGTAAATCTTTTGATACACAAATCACTACTACATTGTCTTTTTCGGATACCCATTTGTTGAACTTACGAACCGAGGTAGCGCAGGTGCTTGTGTCGAGACTTGGAAATATATTTAATAAGACACGTTTACCTTTATAATCACTCAAATGAATTTCCTGCAGACCACCGTTTACCAGTGTGAAATCGGGAGCCAGTGCTCCAACTGCGGGTAACTGACCGTTTGAATGTACATCACTTCCTTTGAATTTTACTGTTGCCATTTTACTGTATTTAATAATTAAGTTTAAAAATTTATATGTTAATTCACTAATAACGTTATTCAAGCGTTTTTTGTTTATATTTGCAATACATAAATAAAAAATTATGATAATTAAGATGACAGGATTTCTGCGTAAAGGAGGTTTGTTTTTAATTTTATTGATAAGTCTGGTTGCGTGTAAAGATAGGAATGAATACAGAGTAGACCCTGCGTTTGCAGATTATCTGCAGCGTTTTGAAACTCTGGCAGCAACACGAGGTAAATATTTTGATTTAAAAGCAAATGGAATTATTATAGAATTTGCCGATTTAAAAGACAATACTGCCGGTTTAACTCATTACGAAGATCCTATACGTATTGAAATTGATCGAACGTATTGGAACGATATTACCGGTTATGCCGGAGAAGATGAAATGAAGGAAGACCTGATTTTTCACGAACTTGGTCATGGACTGCTTGACCGTAAGCATTTGAATTCCACACTTGAGAATGGCGACTGGAAATCGATCATGTGCGGAGGCGATAAAGTTGGCGACCGTCCCTGGAATATAAATTACAGAGGTATGCGCCGCGACTATTATATCAACGAACTGTTCGACGAAAGTACTGCCGCGCCGGATTTTTCAAAAAATCAACTGACAGTAGATACAACCGGTTTTACACCAACCGTTCGTGTTACTGTAAATCCCAAAGATGTCGCCAGCTGGAAAATAACTGAAGACAGTCAGCACAAGACCTCGATTGATAACGGAAGGCTTAAATTTGAATCGAAAATTAATGGTTCATTTTTAGTGTATGCCATTACTCCGGCTCCGATTGATTTTTCAACTGATTTCTCTTTTGAATTTTCAATCCAGTATTCTATGGGAGAAACAACGGATCAATATGGTATGATATACGGTTCGGTTCCCGACAATTCAAACGGAGTGAATGACTCTGTCGAGTATCTTTTAATCAATAATAATCAGAAAATGTATATGGGTAATCGCTCGTGGTACAGTTTTTATACTGAATTGTCCAAACCATCCATCATTGCAAACGGTAACAATAAGTTGAAAATAATTAAAATAGGAACGTTGCAATATTATTTTATTAATGATGTGTATACCTATTGTTCTGAAATTGAAACAACAGGCTCGGGAGATCATTTCGGATTTGTTGTACCATCAAAAGGTACAGTCTGGATAGATAATTTTACTATTTCGCAAAAGACAAGTGCCGGTGTTGTTTCTAAGGTTAAAAGTAACGCTCCTGTCGAATTTGAAATGGTCAGCGCTGGTCAGTTTAATCAACATACTGTCAAAAACCGTTGATTTATCAATACATTCATCAAAACTTTGCTTGTCAATGTTTGATTTATTTCCATTCTTAAAAATATAATTACATGTCGAAATTCATTATTTATCAGGTTTTTCCACGTCTTTTCGGAAACAATAACACAACTAACAAACACAACGGAACAATAGAAGAAAACGGGTGTGGGAAATTCAATAACTTTACAACCAAAGCATTAAAAGATATAAAATCACTGGGCGTTACTCATATATGGTATACAGGGGTAATCGAACATGCAACTCAGACTGATTACAGCAAATACGGCATACAAAATGATCATCCCGCAATAGTCAAAGGACGTGCAGGATCTCCTTATGCAATAAAGGATTATTACGATGTTGACCCGGACTTGGCTGAAAATGTAGAGAATCGGATGAAGGAATTTGAGAATCTGGTGAAACGTTCGCATAAGTCAGATTTAAAGGTGATTATCGATTTTGTTCCTAACCATGTGGCGCGTCAGTATCACTCCGATGCAAAACCGGAAGGAGTTGCAGATTTGGGAGAAAACGATATTAAAGATGTAGCATTTTCTCCTCTGAATAATTTTTATTATTTGCCCGATCAGGTGTTTTCTCCCGGATTTGATATAGGTTCATATCGCGAACTTCCGGCAAAAGCGACTGGTAATGATCAGTTTACGGCTTCGCCATCGCAAAATGACTGGTATGAGACTGTAAAGCTGAACTACGGAATAAATTATATTGCCGGACGTCAGACTTATTTCAATCCAGTTCCTGATACATGGGTAAAAATGAGAGATATCCTGCTGTTTTGGGCTTCTAAGGACGTGGATGGTTTCAGGTGTGATATGGCCGAAATGGTGCCGGTTGAATTCTGGAACTGGACTATTCCGCAAATAAAAAAAGAATATCCCGGGATAATTTTTATAGCTGAAATTTACAATCCTGCTGAATATCGTAACTTTATCAGCAACGGAAAATTTGATTACCTGTACGATAAAGTTGGAATGTATGAAATGCTCAGAAATGTTACCAGCAAGAATTATCCTGTTCGTGACATCACCAATGCATGGCAGGCATTGGGAGGCATTGAAGGCCATATGCTCAACTTTCTCGAAAATCATGATGAACAGCGCATAGGTTCCGGATTTTTTTCGGGTAACGGACTTTATGCGCAACCGGCTATGATAGTTGCAGCTACACTTACTCAGGCTCCGGTTATGATATATTCGGGTCAGGAACTGGGAGAAAAAGGAATGGATATCGAGGGCTTCAGCGGATTGCATGGTAGAACTACAATTTTTGATTATTGGGGAGTGAAATCTTTACAGACTTGGTCGAACGAGGGAAAATTTGACGGCAAAAATCTCACAATGGAGCAAATGACCCTGAGGAATTTTTACAAAAAATTGCTGAATATCACGATGAATGAAAAAGCAATAACCGAAGGACTGATGTACGATCTGGAATTTGCTAATTATGATAATCCCCAATTTAATTCCCACGAACAATATGCTTATTTCCGAAAATACAAAGATGAACTGTTATTGTTTGTGCTGAATTTTCACGATCAGCATTTGGAGACTGAAGTAAGAATCCCCGGGGAGGCTTTTCTGTATTTAAAACTCAAAGAGGGAAAAAATTATAGCTGTGAAAATCTTCTTGATTCAACAGAACAGTTACCTCAGTTTACGTTGAGTTCCGCAGAGCCTTTCTTAATTGAAATGCCTGCATGGACAGGAAAAATTCTGAAACTGAAACGAGTGAAATAAATCTTAATTTCAACTGTTTTTTAAGTGAATTTATGAACGAAATTCATTAAAATTGCATTGTAATATTGTATAAATATTATGCGGCAAAATGTAAAAAGGAGGTTAATTATGAAAACAAGTTTTGTAAACATTGCTCTGTTTGTAATTTTATTTCTGGTTTCATGTTTATCCACAAAATCACTCACTGAAACAGTTCAGCAGGTAACTCAGAAAGTTCAATCAAAGGACTTTACAATTTCTGTAAATTATGCAAATCCTTTTCGTGGAAGACAAATTCCATTGACGTCGGAGTACGATTTGCGAATTAAAAACGATTCGGCTTTTGCTTATTTACCCTATTTCGGAGTTGCCTATGTTGCTCCGTATGGAACTTCCGAAGGTGGCATTAAATTTTCGGAACCAATAAAAGAGTATTCCATGACGCCAAACAAAAGGAATAATGGCTGGGACATTCGTTTTAAAATCAATACTCCGCAATATCAATACGAGTTTTTCGTCAGTATCTTTAACAACGGGAGTTCAACGTTTAGTGTGAATTCTTATCAGCGTGATCAAATCTCGTTTTCAGGCGAAGTGAAATTGTAAAGTTCCATCTTTATGTTCTGAAACAATGATCCATAACTTTGAACAAAGCCTTATTCATGAAAAAGAACTTTCGACACGTGCCGACAGATTCTATCGTGATGTTTTGAAAGTGTCAGACATAAAGCGCTTTAACTCCGATTCGGAAGCTGATATGGAAATGCAACGACAGGACGTGGATTTGTTACTGACATTGAATGAGATTACCTACAGAGTTTCGGAAAAGTTCAGAGACAAGGATTTCGGAGATTTATATGTAGAGGTATTCAGCAAATATCCTCATACTCCCGGTTGGTTGATTTCCGGCTCACCTAATGCAATTTTATATTTCACACCGGATTCTGTTTACTGGATTACACACCTGTCATTGAAAGACTTTTGTCTGAAGACTTTGTTTCCGGCCATTCCCGAAAATTATTATGAAGAAATAAACCACTCAGGAAAGACAATTATTTCCAAAAAAATCAGCCTGAACAATGAAGTTTATAAATTAAATATTATTCAGGCGCATAATCATCCCACTGAAGGTGCCGACTGGGAAACTATCGGTATCAGTTTACCATTTGCTCTGCTTGAAAAATACAGAGTGAAATTCCGGAAATTCTCTAATCATTTCTGATTCATTTTTCTCTGATTCATTCAATAATTAATCTCCTTTTTTATACCCCTGAAAATAATAGTTTGATACAAAAATCAAATTTTTAATTCAATATTTTTTAAATTTTGAGCTTTTACTTCAACTGCTTTACTTTTTTGCTCTAAAATCTTACATTCTAAAATAAATGTTCTGAAAATCAGTAAAATAAATTAAAGAAATATTTCTTTAATTTGATTGTTGATTGAAAAAAATGTCAGATATTTGCACAGAATTTCAGCGAAAACATAGTTTTTATTTACTTAATTGTAAATGAATGATTTCTGAAAAATTGTATTGGGTTATTAGAATTATAAAACAAAAAGATTAGTTATTTTTAAGAAGTTGTAAGTAATGAAAGAGATTAAATTCAGTCTTGTTTACCGCGATATGTGGCAGTCGTCGGGTAAATACGTTCCGCGTAAAGACCAATTGGCCAAAATTGCACCGGTGATTATTGAAATGGGTTGTTTCGCACGTGTTGAAACAAATGGTGGCGCTTCCGAACAGGTGAACTTGTTATATGGCGAAAACCCCAACGATGCTGTACGTACTTTTACAAAACCGTTTAACGATGCCGGAATTCAGACACATATGCTTGACAGAGGGCTTAACGGATTGAGAATGAATCCTGTTCCTGCCGACGTGCGTGAGTTGATGTATAAAGTGAAAAAAGCTCAGGGTGTGGATATTACACGTATATTTTGCGGATTAAACGATACGCGAAACATTATACCTTCCATACAATATGCAAAAGCTGCAGGCATGATTGCTCAGGCAACCATGTGTATTACTTGTTCTGAGATTCATACAGTTGAATATTATGTGAATATGTCAGAAGAGTTGATTGCCGCAGGTGCTGATGAAATCTGTCTGAAAGATATGGCCGGAATCGGTCGTCCGGAAATGTTGGGTAACATAGTGAAAGCAATTAAAACTGCGCATCCTGACATTATAATTCAATATCACGGACATTCCGGACCGGGATTTTCAGTAGCTTCCATGCTCGAAGTGGCAAAAGCGGGTGCTGATTATCTGGACGTAGCTATGGAACCGCTTTCGTGGGGAATGGTTCATCCTGATGTGATTACTGTTCAGGCGATGTTGAAGGATGCGGGATTTAAAGTTCCTGAAATAAATATGAATGCATATATGGAAGCCCGCAGGCTGACACAAAGTTTTATAGATGACTTTTTGGGTTATTTTATCGATGATAGAAACAAATTCATGACTTCGCTACTTGTTGGTTGTGGACTTCCGGGTGGGATGATGGGTTCGCTCATGGCCGATTTAAAAGGAATGCATGCAGCTATCAATTCCTATTTACGCGATAATAATAAAAAAGAACTCAGTACCGATGAACTGTTGGTAATGCTGTTCGAAGAAGTGAAATATATATGGCCAAAACTGGGAAATCCTCCGTTGGTGACACCTTTCAGTCAGTATGTAAAGAATATAGCGTTGATGAATGTTATGTTTTTGATAAAAGGACAACCACGCTGGACGATGATTGATAAAAACAGCTGGGACATGATTTTAGGAAAAGCCGGAAAACTTCCCGGAAAGCTGGATGATGAAATTCTGGCGCTGGCTAAGAAGAACAATTACGAGTTTTTCGAAGGAAATCCGCAAGAAAATTACCCCAATGAATTACCACGTTTTATTGAAGAAATGAAAGAAAAAGGCTGGGACAGAGGGCTGGACGATGAAGAACTGTTTGAATTTGCCATGCATGAAAAACAATACCGTGAATTCAGATCGGGCGAAGCAAAAAGACGTTTTGAAGTGGAATTGCATACAGCTATTTGTGAGAAAACATGTAAGGAAAATGTTGATATACAGGATGTAAGATCTATCGTTTATCCCAATTCTGAACCGGTTGTCAGTTCAGTTACAGGCCGTGTTTTATGGGAACTGGATTTTATTGAACATTCAGAAGTTCCGGTTCATGGAAAACTGATAAAAGAATTTGACACTCTCTGTAACATTCAGACAAAATTCGGTGTGGAACCAGTTTCAAGTTTTTGTAACGGAAGAATTGTAGGTGTTCAGAAAAAGCAGGGCGAAATGGTATGTAAAGGTCAGGTATTGGCATATATACAGCACAATTAAACAAATTGATCCTGTTTGTGATTTAAAAAGACGTTGTAATCAACGTCTTTTTTTTGTTAATTTAATTTAGTAATTTTAATTTTTGTTTTTCAACATACTTAAAACCGGATAAAAATTGCTATTTTTGTTTTCAATTAATATCACTTATAAAGCAGAATAGCCGTAAAACTATCAATTTGAATTATATTCTGCATAAATTTATTTAGGTATATGGTAAAAGATTTATTTATAAGAAAAACTCTGGCACAACTTGAAATACAGGCCGATGGTAGTCATAATTCACTGAAAAGACATCTGACGGCTATGAATCTGGTATTGTTGGGAGTGGGATGTGTAATCGGAGCCGGAATTTTTGTGTTGACTGGTTCTGCCGCCGCTTTATATGCCGGACCTGGTGTTGCCTTGTCATTTGTTATTTCAGCTTTGGGTTGTTTACTGGCCGGGCTTTGTTACGCTGAATTTGCATCCATGATACCTGTTTCAGGAAGTGCCTATACGTATGGTTATGCTACAATGGGAGAATTTATAGCATGGATTATTGGTTGGGATTTGATTCTGGAATATCTGTTTGGATCTGCAACTGTTGCGGTCGGATGGTCAGGTTATGTAACCAGTTTTCTGGCAGATTTTAAAATTATAATACCTGACTATATGAGTCAGAGTCCGATTATATACGATGCCCATGGTTGGCATATGTCCGGAGCTATAATTAATTTTCCTGCCGTTTTTATTGTAGCTTTAATGACTACCTTACTTGTAATTGGTATTAAGGAGTCGGCCAAATTAAATAATATTATTGTACTGGTAAAAGTAGTTGTTATTTTGTTGTTTATTGGATTTGGTATTTCTCACATTCAGGCATCCAACTGGGTGCCGTTTGTTCCTGCTCAAACGGCTGATGGACATTATGGTTGGTTGGGAGTTTTAACCGGTTCGGCAGTTGTATTTTTTGCATATATTGGGTTTGATGCTGTTTCTACTACTTCTCAGGAAGCCATTAATCCGAAACGTGATGTTCCTATCGGAATACTTGGATCATTATTGATTTGTACGGTATTATACATAGGCGTAAGTTTGGTCCTTACCGGTATTGTCAACTATAAAGAACTGAATGTTGCGGCCCCTATAGCATTGGCGATTGACAGAGCAGGTGCCGGTTTACACTGGTTGCGACCTATTATTAAGATTGGTGCAATTGCCGGATTGAGTTCCGTGGTACTTGTACTATTGCTTGGTCAGTCGAGAGTATTTTTCACCATGGCGAGTGATGGTTTGTTGTGGAAAAGTTTTGCCAGAACACATCGTAAATTCAAAACACCTCATATTACCACCATTGTAACCGGTAGTTTTGCTGCATTTTTTGCGGGACTTTTCCCTATTGGTTTGTTGGGAGAATTAGTTTCAATAGGCACATTGCTGGCATTCGTAATTGTTTGTATTGGTGTAATTATTTTACGTAAATCTGAACCTGATGCTGTTCGTGGTTTTCGTACACCGTGGGTTCCGTTCGTTCCGATTTTAGGTGCATTGGTATGTTTCTTTATTATGTCATCATTACCATTGGATACATGGATTCGATTGATTTCGTGGATGTTAATCGGATTTATCATTTATTTTACATATGGCCGTAAGCACAGTCATGCACGGAAAAGCAAGTATGAAAATAATTCTGATATTTGATTAAAGTACAGTAAATAAGATATTTGTAATAATTTAGACAATCAGAACTTTTCTCACAGGTTCTGATTGTTTTATTTAAAAAAAGACATTTTAATTTATTGATTTAATGACAAATGCATTAAAAACACTTTTCAGAATGAACTACTGACATTGAATTGTGTTTTAAATTATTTAAATAACATTTAATTGAAAGTAATATGAACCACGTTATACTGGGAGCCGGTGGGGCAATAGGAAATGCACTGACTTCAGAATTACTGAAAGAAAAAGAACAGGTACGTCTGGTATCTCGCAGTAACTTCTCCATAAAGGGCGCAAAATCATTTACAGCTGATATATTGTCTTATAATCAAACAGTAGAAAGCGTGAAAAATGCTGATATTGTGTATCTTTGTGTGGGATTGCCCTACGATAAAAAAATATGGACGGAAAAATGGCCGAAAATTATGCAGAATGTGATTGACGCGTGTAAAATTTCCGGATCAAAATTGATTTTCTTCGATAATGTGTACATGTACGGAAAGGTAGATGGCAAAATGACTGAGGAAACAAAATACAATCCCTGCAGTGTAAAAGGAGAGGTGCGTGCGAAAATTGCCATGAAACTGGAACATGAGATGACGCAGAATAATTTACAGGCAATCATTGCCCGTTCTGCTGATTTTTACGGGCCTTATGCCGCACAAAGCAGTGTTCCGTATATTATGGCAATTGATAAATTATTGAAAGGGAAAAAAGCACAGTGGCTGGCTGACGATTCAAAAAGTCACTCCTATACCTATACTCTGGATTGCGGAAAAGCATTGAACCTGCTCAGGAAAGATGAAGAGAATTTTCAGCAGACATGGCATCTTCCCACCCATAATCCCGGAATAACAGGAACAGAGTTTATAGAAATAGCCGCTAAGGAACTTGGATTGAGTTCGGATCATACCGTTTTAAAAAAATGGATGATAAAACTGGCCGGAATGTTTAATGTCACGATTAATGAATTGTCAGAGATGCTTTATCAAAATTTAAATGATTATTACTTTGATTCTTCGAAGTTCAATAATAAATTTAATTTTGTTCCAACAACGTATGAATCAGGAATAAAGGAAACAATCGAATTTTATAAAAAATAATTTTAAATCAGAACAACAAAACTGACATTAAAAAAGTATGTTTAAACTTTTCAGGAACATTGACCGAAAAAACTACCGTCCGA
>MTLE01001413.1_pt1 | contig 15238 bp, 11 predicted proteins | sample 1982461 | NCBI WGS metagenome assembly MTLE01 (sample SAMN05712605, study PRJNA340218) | biofilm metagenome | isolation source: sample SPL anode biofilm adapted to -200 mV | place: USA | collected 2012-02-03
GTCATATCACGAAGTCATATCAATTACTTTATGAAAGCACTTATTTTTGCAGCCGGATTAGGAACCCGATTAAAACCGATAACCGATAATTTACCCAAAGCATTGGTACAAATTGAAGGGAAACCACTACTGGAACATGTCATTTTGAAACTAAAAAATGCAGGTTTTGATGAAATAATTGTGAATGTTCATCATTTTCCCGAAATGATTATTGATTTTCTGAAATCAAAAAATAATTTTGGAATTCATATCGAAATTTCAGATGAGCGGGACTTCCTGTTAGATACCGGTGGAGGAATAAAAAACACTTCATGGTTTTTTAACGATAACAAGCCTTTTCTGGTTCACAATGTGGATATCCTTTCAAATGTAGATATTAAAGCATTGATCAATCAACATTTGCGTACAAATTCATTTGCTACTTTAGTAGTAAGTAAGCGCGAAACCTTTCGTTATTTGCTATTTGATGACAACCTGCGTTTAAATGGTTGGGTAAATGAAAAAACCGGAGAAACAAAGCCTGTTGGGTTAAAAAGATTTGAATTTTATAATAAACTCGCCTTTTCAGGTATTCAGGTTCTATCACCGGAGGTTTTTGAAACAATGAAAAATTACGATGCAAAATTTCCGATAATGGATTTCTATCTGGACAATGTGAAATCAAAAATCATTAGCGGATTTGTCCCCGACAATTTCAAAATGCTGGATGTAGGTAAACTGAATGTACTTGATGAAGCTGCTAAATTTATCAGGGAACAATCATTTGAATAGCATTTGGAATAATACTGATAGAGTACGGAGAACTCCCGTTAACAACGATTCCATCCGCTTCCATCAATGCATTATTATCACTGTTTACAATCAACTTCTGAGTTTGAAACGATTCTATCACCGGGTGTTCCAGTAATTTTCCGTTAAACAATCTTCGTAACGCGCTGATAATATCAAAAAAAGTCGGCTTTTTGGCAATCATCACATCAAGCAGCCCATCGTAAGGCAATGCATTGGGCGTTTGTTTCATACCTCCGCCACTGTAACAACCGTTGGCAATATTCATAGTAAACATACTGTCATTCAGCTTGTTTTCTTTTGAATTCAGGGATACTTTATGTGGTTTGTAAGTAAAAACAGCCCTTAACAAGGCTATGGTGTAAAGAAACGAATGGCTTCCCACGTATTTTTTCAGTTGATGGGTAATATTTACCACGGCAGCATCCAAACCAAATCCCACAGAATTTATAAAAAAATGAGTTTGCTTCTCCCCTTCCAGTTCATAGTCAACTTTGCCAATATCAATCATATGAATTTTTCCTTTCAGAAATACTTCCACAGAATGATTATAGTCCCGTGTCATTCCCCAAAATCGTCCCCAGTCATTTCCGGTTCCGCGGGGAATCAAGCCAATTTTTAAGTCACTGGTATTTTCAATATTTGCACTGAAAATTCCGTTTATTACTTCCGAAATCGTACCATCACCTCCCAGAACCAGAAAATTCCGGTAGTTTCTTTCAGCAAATAATCTGGCAATTTTTATGGCATGACCGGCAAATTTTGTTACTCTGTATTCAAAATGGATCCCGGCGTGCTTTAATGTCAAAAACAAATACTTCCGTTGTTGTCTTAATTTCCTTTTACCGGATTTTGGATTAATTATGATGGCCCATGTTTGTGGTGTGATTTCCATATTTTAGCTAAGATCCATTTTGTGGAACTTTAATTAATTGCAGTAACAGATTTAAAACGTGGTTAGAGTAGTACCTTCAGGACATTAATTTTTTGTCAGATAAAGATCCATCAATGTCAGCGCAGCCATAGCTTCCACTATAGGCACTGCTCTTGGCAGGACACACGGATCATGACGCCCTTTTGCTTCAAGCTCCACTTCATTGGAATGAATATCAAGCGTTTCCTGTTTTTTGGAGATAGTTGCGACGGGTTTGAACAACACTCTGAAGTAAATATCCCGACCGTTACTGATGCCACCCTGAATTCCTCCCGAATTGTTCGTTTTGGTGGTTATTTTATCACCATCTTTAACAAACGAATCGTTCATTTCCGAACCTTTTAAGGCAACACCTTCGAATCCGCGACCATAATCAAATCCGTGAGTAGCATTAATACTCAACATGGACTGAGCCAACCGGGATTGCAGTTTATCAAAAATCGGTTCTCCCCAACCAACAGGAACTCCTTTTACGACACAGGAAATTATTCCGCCAATAGAATCGCCGGCAATTTTTAGTTCTTTGATGTATTCGGTCATTTTTTCAGCGGTTGCCTGATCGGGACAACGAACTGCATTGGTTTCTATCAATGTCAAATCTGCTGTTTCAAAATTTCCCGGCATAGCGATATGTCCCACCTGCGAAGTAAAAGCTGTGATTTCAACACCTGCTTTTTTCAAAGCAAGTTTAGCGATTGCGCCTGCCACTACCCGCGAAGCCGTTTCGCGCGCTGAACTTCTGCCTCCACCACGATGGTCGCGTATTCCGTATTTTTGCTGATAGGTATAATCAGCGTGTGAAGGTCGGTATACTTCTTTCAAATGATCGTAGTCCGCACTGTGTTGATTTTCGTTCCAGATAATGAAAGCTATGGGTGTTCCGGTAGATTTTCCTTCAAAAATACCTGACAAAAACTCTACTTTGTCTCCTTCTTTTCGTGGAGTAGAAATGGCTGATTGTCCCGGGCGGCGACGATTTAATTCATTTTGAATGAATTCTTCATCAATCTCAATTCCGGAAGGACAACCATCAACTATTCCTCCGATTCCTTTTCCGTGCGATTCACCAAATGAAGTAAAAGTAAATAATTTCCCTATTGTATTTGACATAATTTATTTAGTAGTTGTAAATGTATTTCTGAATTATTAACTGAACCTGAATTACAAAAATAATCCAATTTATCGGATTTTAAAAACAGGTTGTTAAGTCATGAATAAATTTCGTTGTCAACATGACAGACTAATGAACTATAACAACGATAAAAATCAGTATATGAGCAAAATATAAAAACGATCGAATTATTGTTCGTTATAGAATGATAGATAATGGATTTACAAACATATACATGCAACAATGGATATTGAACAGCAAATTGCCACTCAACATCCATTGAAAATATATTGGTCTGATAAAATTAAATTAGTGACAACCGCAACCTGATCCGCAACTTCCGGCTTCTACTTCTTCTTCATCACCGCAACCGCAACTTCCTGATCCGCAACCACCGTCGCCGCATCCGCATCCTGAACCACAACCACCACCTGTTAAAGCAGAAAGTTCTTTTTCAGTAGCTTCGCGCACTTCAAGTACAGAACCTTTAAAATGTAGATTTTCGCCTGCCAATGGGTGGTTTAAATCCACTTTTACGTGTGTATCGGTAATTGTCACAATCTGAGCGTTTACACGATTTCCTTCGTTATCCATCAATGGAACAACATTTCCTTCGAAGATCATTTCTTCATCCAGTTTACCATCGATTTCAAAAATTCCACGATCTAAATCAAGTACGCTGTCATCATCATATAATCCATAAGCATCTTCAGTGGTAATGGTGAAGTCAAATTTTTCTCCGGCCTGCATACCAAATAAATTTTCTTCAAATTTAGGCAACATCATACCAACACCATAAATAAAGCTTAACGGTTGTTGAATGGTGGCTTTTTCCATTAATTCCAATTCACCTTCTTTTTCGCCATCAACGTATAATTCGTATTCTGCCGATACTGCTTTGTTTGCTGTAATCTTCATTTTTCTTTTTTGTTTTTGTAATAAATATTTATTGCATTTATCATTGAACCTGAATCCAGTGATATGTAATTTTATAATAACTCAATACCAGGTAATATTGTTCGTTCCGTAATTACTTTGTTTTTCGTATTTCAGATCCTGAAGCATACTGGCATTTACCCCTATTCTGAAATTATATGATTTGTAAACTCCGAACGGAACAATACTGGCAGTCATCATCCAGCAATGCAGATTTCGGGTTACATTCATATTTGTGTAAGTAAATTGCTTTGCTTTAAAGTCATAAGAAGTTGTTGCACTTACTTTCCAGTTGGTAGTAAGCGAAATGTTTCCGGAAAAACTCAGGTTATGCGTAAATCCCATTTCATAATCCATTTTGTCTTTATTGAAAACATTTGTAGCACCATAACGTATTGAATAACTGGCGCTAATACTCCATGGAATGGTAACCTTTTCGTATCCGTCTGCCGATTTTTCCGTTTTTGGATTATCGCCCTGATTCTCACCATTATTCGGATTCTGACTGTTTTGATTCTGACTTCCCGGATTATCAAAATTATCCAAATCGTTGCCTTTATCCGAACCTGCTTTCTTTTTCTTCTTGAATGTTTCGTTACTCAATGTATAGCTATAGGATGTGCTGGTTCCCAAAAAACGTGGAAATTGTCCGTTGTTCCAGCGCAATTTATTGATTCTTACAGGTGCTCCTGAAGAAGTTAAACCATACATATACGGATCAAAAGCACCGCTTAAACTTAAAGAATAGTTTTTACCCAATTTCAGTCTTATATTAGTACTAAAAGTTGACCATTGCATTGAATCTGCAGCCAGATTATATGATCCGCTTACTGAAAAATTATCAATCAGACTTATTTTTTTAAAAGGATTAGTCCCTGTTGTATCTTTATCATTACGCACCTTCATTTCCAGGTTGTTACCCAGCGAAAAATTGATACTTCCGGATTTTCCTCTGCCCGGAGTTCCATATAAACTTCCTTCGTAATGAGAATATACAACCTCTTCAGCCCGATAACCGGTAGCCATCGTCGTATCTTTCACCGCTTTAGCGTATGTTCCGTAGTATCCCCACATAGCATCGCCAAAATCAGGCGTATAGCTAAATCCAATGGAAGGAGTTAATACGTGTCTTATCCTGTCAATCTTATCACCAAACAGTTTCCTTGATGGAATATAGAATCCATAAAGTTTTGTAGATGCAGAAACTCCCATATTGAAATCAAAAACTCTTTTAAAACCATTCTTGGTTTCAACCACTTCTTTCTGATTCACTGCATCCCAGCTTTTGTCAATTGACTGCAAATACCATCGCTCAGTGTAATTAGCAGATGGAGAAACATTTATATATTTCAATAAATTGAATGTTGCACTCAAAGGTATATTGTGCTTCATACCGTTTTTCCAGTCATTTGCCAGAGATGAAGTCAGCAATTTGTTTTCTTTTGTAGAAATGCTGTTGGCAAGGGTTCCGGAATACGACATCGATATTTTTTCATACCAGCGTTCTTTCCCTATAGGATTTTTTCTTTTAAAAGGATAAATCCTGCTCATTGAGATATTGATATTTGGCAATGTCAGATCAATGGTTGAGTCTTTGGTTCTCTGGTTGATTAACATACTTCCCGAGATAGTGAACGGGCTCTCAGGGAAACGTTTGGAAAAAGAGACACTTGAACTTTTTGTATTTTGAGAATTCAAATTCGGATCGTAATAACTGTTTATATTACTTTGGTTAAAACCACTTGTAGAGAAATTTACACTGGACGAGAAAGTGAAATACGGATTCGCTTTTGCATCCTGTGAATGTGACCATCTGATACTCATATTATTAGATTTCTTATAGTCAGGAAAATCTTTCTCACCTGTAACATCTTCGCGATAGCTTATACTCAAACTCCCGTGGTATTTATATCTTTTCAGATAATTTGAATTGGCATTTATAGCCCATGTTCCCTTGGTATATATATCTCCTCTTAACTCCAGATCGGCGTAATCGCTGAGCGCAAAATAATATCCCCCGTTTGTCAACCCAAATCCACGCGTTAATTCATCCACATAGTTTGGCATCAAAATTCCCGAAGAATATTTATCCGTAAACGGGAAAAAACCAAAAGGTACCGCTATGGGCAAAGGAACATCCTCAACCACAAGATATGCCGGACCGGCAACAATATAATTTCCAGGTTTCACTTTCCCTTTTGTCAGACTCAGATAAAAATCGGGGTGATCATGATTATCACAGGTTGTGTATTTTCCGCCTTCTATACAAAGTACATCGTCAGATGTTTTCTTTGTTTTGTCACTGATAATGTATCCTTCTCCCTGCTGAGTCACCGCATTTCGAATGTAACCTTTTTTGGTTTTTAAATTGTAAGTCAACTCTTTTGACGTATATTCAGACGAACCTTCACTAAAAACCGGCTCTCCTATTTTAGTCCCTAAACTATCAATGGTACCGTGTGCAAAAACAATGCTGCTGTCCATCTTCACACGTACAAAATCAGCTTTTAAAGTGATATTTTTATATTTTACGTCACTTTTCCCATGTAAAAAACCAGTCCCGTTTCCCCAAAAAACGATGGAGTCTTCAGCGCTATAATCAACTTCCGCATCAATTTGGTTCGAATTTTGTTTATCGGGTAAGGGAATTGCAACTGTATCAATGGCTGCATGATTAATACTATCCTGAACCTTTGACAAGCTTTCCGGAATTTTGGATGCAACATCTGTCTGGCTGTAACCCCAAAAGGGAAGAGCTAAACATAAAAACAAGAGCAAGAGTTGTCGAGTTCTGTTGAAATAGAATAGGTTACAGGTGTGCATCCGTTTGGACAGTGAGTTTCTGAATTAAGTCGCAAATTTAGTCAAAAAATAGTAGCCCCATTAACTTCTAACTTTTTTTTATGATAAATTTGATAATTTACTCTGAAAATTTGTTTTAGTAACAGGATAAAAAGATTACTTTTGCAGTAAAATATCAATCTGATATCATATCAATTAACGGAATTAATATGAAACTTATTAAAAAGTATTTTTTTGAACCGAAATGTTGTATTTTGTTGTTGATTGTTTTCTTCTTTGTATCACCTTCCATAGCTCAGGATTCTAAGTTTACCGTTGTTCTTGATGCAGGTCATGGCGGCCATGATCCGGGTGCAATGGGTTCATTCACAAAAGAAAAAGATATTAACCTTGCAGTTGTTCTTGATTTGGGAGCAATTATTGAGAAAAAGTTCAAAGATGTAAAAGTAGTCTACACCCGAAAAACAGATAAATACCTTACACTTCAGGAAAGAGCGGATATTGTAAATAATAATCATGCAGATTTATTTATATGTATTCACACTAATTCTTCTAAATCTCCATCAGCTTACGGAGCAGAAACTTTTACGCTTGGGTTGGCAAAATCCAAATCCAACTTGGATGTGGCCATGCGTGAAAACTCGGTAATTTTACTTGAAGATAATTACAAAACAAAATACGAAGGTTTTGACCCATCGTCGGTCGAATCTTATATTATGTTTGAATTTATGCAGGATAAATACATTGATAAAAGTGTGGAATTTTCATCTATTGTTCAGCAGCAATTTGTCAGTCATTGTCGTCGTTCCGACCGTGGTGTCCGTCAGGCAGGTTTTTGGGTTTTGCACCGTTCAGCCTGTCCGAGTGTTTTAATCGAATTAGGATTTATTTCTAATCCACCGGAAGAAAGATATTTGTCCTCTGATGCCGGACAAAATGAAATGGCTGCCGCAATTTTCAATTCCTTTGTTGATTACAAAAGGGAACACGATAAAAAAGCAGGCCGGCAAATTTCGAATGTTTCAAAAATACAGTCATCCAACAAATTTGATGTTTTGGCTAACAGCAAATCAGATGACGATGACGATGCTCCCGCGAAAGTTGACACCTCTGCCAAAACAAATCAGGTTGCTAAAGCTGATGTACCTGTGAAACCGGTTGCGACTGTTAAGAATGACAATAAACAGGATGCAAAACCCGAAACAACCTCGAAAACAGACAAAGCTACAAAACAGGAAACAGTTGTAAATTTCAAAAACAACACGGAACAGAAACCAACTGAAATTCAGAAAAAAGTGGAAACAGCTTTTGAAGATACAGAAACCGACAAACCCGTATTTAAAGTTCAGATTTTTGCCGCTTATAATTTACTGCAACCCAACGATACCACTTTTAAGGGGTTGACCAATGTGGAACGTTTTCACGAAAAAGGACTTAACAAATATACCGTAGGTGCTGAAACAGATTATAAAAAAATTGAGAAAATAAGACAGGAAATTTCATCCAAATTTCCGGATGCTTTTGTTATTGCTTTCAGAGGGAACAAAAAATTGTTACCTGCTGAAACTAAAAAATTAATGAATAAATAAAGTTTTAGTAAATGAATATCCGATATTCATCAATTCCGTATTGATATCGGATTAAACAATTCTGTTTTCCTAAAGCTATTTAAGATTAGGAAAATGTGATCAGTAAAATTAAAAAGAATGAAAAAAAAGATTTTTACCCGTGAAGTGAAGGTAGGATTAATGGCTGTTGTTGCCATTTTTGTTTTGTATTTTGGATTAAACTACCTGAAAGGGATTGATATCTTCTCTCCTATAAACAGTTACTATGCAGCCTATGAAAATATCGGAGGATTGGTTCCTTCTTCACCTGTTTATGTAAAAGGATTTAAAGTAGGACAAGTGGAGGAAGTAAAATATGATTTCACTAAAAAAGTAGCTTTTGTGGTACGTGTGTCTGTTTCCAAAGATATAAAATTACCAAAAGGCACAAAAGTGGAATTGTTTGATGACGGATTGATGGGCGGAAAAGCAATACAACTGGTATATGAACCCATAACTGCCACTCAGGAAATGTACAACCCCGGAGATACAATTGAATCGCAGGTAGGCACCGGTCTTATGGGACAACTCTCGGCTGATTTAATGCCCAAAATTGAAAGTATTTCAACGCAAACGGACTCTCTTATCAGATCAGTAAGAACATTAATCGACAGTAAAGATTTAAAAAACAGTCTGGCTTCTATTGAAAAAACGACAAACAATTTAGCGGAAAGTTCAGCGCAATTAAAAGGCATGATGAAAAACGACATGCCTAAGATTATGGGTAATGTAAATGATATAACTTCAGATTTCAAACAAATCAGCGGCAACCTGAAAAAAATTGATTACGCCGCCACTTTTGCAAGCATAGACCATACCATTGCCAACCTGAATTTAATCTCGGATAAACTGAATAGTTCCGAAGGAACATTAGGATTATTGATAAATAATAAAGATTTGTACATTAATCTTTCAAACACAGCTTCGAGTGCAGATAAACTACTTATCGACCTGAAAAATAACCCTAAAAGATATGTCCATTTTTCTCTTTTCGGCAAGAAGGCAGAATAGCATATTATTTACTTCGATTCTAAATAATAAATTGATTAAAAAAAATACAATTTAGAAATTTTCACAGCCGAAACCTTTTATTAACAAGAGTTTCGGCTGTTTTTTCTCCACAATTAACAAAATTGCTTTCATTTTGTTAAGGTCTTTAATATCAGTTATGTTTCAAAATTATTACAATTAAGTGTTTGTTATACAGCATATAACTCTAAAGTTCTGATATTAAATCGAATGCCTCTCCCGAAAGAATTCTAAAAAAAAAATGATTTTTTTATTTGGGAAAAGTTTTAGAATTTTGTAGAACTGAAAATAGCCGACTATTTAAACTATTTTTAGCTGATGTGTTGTTTGTTACATTTTTTCTCATTTATTAATTATTTTTTACGCTGAACTAAAATGTTGAAAAATCACGAAATTTTATGGAATCGCTGCCTTGAAGTTATCAAGGACAATATTAGCGATGCTTCTTTTACTACATGGTTTGCACCTATCGTTGCATTAAAATACGAAAACAACATTTTTGTTCTTCAGGTTCCGAGTCAGTTCTTCGTTGAATATATAGAGGAGAAATACATTGATCTTTTACGCATGACATTGTACCGCGAAGTTGGTATGGGTACAAAGCTGGAATATCGTGTGTTGATTGATAAATCGAGCGGTAAGGGAACTCAGATTCCCAGTGCCGGAGAACAACCCAAACCAAAGGCTTCTTCAACTGCCTATGTAAGCCCGTACAATAAGCCACAGTTACCTGAAATAGACCCACAATTAAATCCCGCATACAATTTTAATAATCTGATTGAAGGAAACAGCAATAAACTTGCTCGTACCGCTGGTTTAAGTATAGGAAACGAACCCGGTAAAAATATTTTCAATCCTCTTTTTGTATACGGACAATCCGGTGTAGGTAAAACCCATTTGGCTAACGCAATTGGTGTGATGACTAAACAATTGCACCCTGAAAAAAGAGTTTTATATGTATCGGCCAACACGTTCCAGATTCAATATACCGATGCTGTAAGAAGCAACACTGTAAATGATTTTCTGAATTTTTACCAGACAATAGATGTATTGATTGTAGACGATATTCAGGAATTTGCAGGAAAAACCGGAACTCAAAATACCTTCTTCCATATTTTTAATCATTTACATCAATCCGGAAAACAACTGGTTCTTACCTCAGACCGTTCACCGATTGTAATGGTTGGCTTGGAACAACGCTTACTTACCCGTTTTAAATGGGGTCTTTCTGCCGAAATTGAGAAACCTGATTTTGATTTGCGTAAATCAATTCTTCAGAGCAAGATTTATCGCGACGGATTGGAAATTTCGGAAGAAGTGGTTGATTTCATTGCCGAACATGTAGTAGACAATGTTCGCGATCTTGAAGGTGTTTTAGTATCGTTACTTGCACATTCCACACTGGCAGATATGCCAATTGATGTGGCATTGGCAGAAAAAGTAATCAGCCGGATTGTCAATATAACCACTAAAGTAAATACGGTTGAAAAAATCCGCGATGTTGTGTGTGAATACTTTTCGCTTTCAATTGATGCTATTTCAACAAAAAGCAGAAAAAGAGAAGTAGTGCAGGCACGCCAGATTGCAATGTACTTATCAAAACAATTGACAAAAAGTTCTCTTGCTTCTATCGGAAATACAATAGGTCAACGCGACCATGCCACTGTATTACACGCCTGCAAAATTGTAACCGATCTGATGGATTGCGATAAGAACTTCCGCTTGAGCGTACGTGAGATTGAAGAGAAACTCAAACGTTAAAGATTGATAATCCGAAAGTTATATATATTTGTAAAATAAATAAACATTAAGTCGCATTTGTAAGTTGCGGCTTTTTTTGTGCAATAACTTTGAAAAGAATCGATGAAAATAAGAAATAAAGTTGTATTTTTACATCGAAATTAAAACTAACAAACATGGTATATAAGTTCACAATACTATCCGATGAGGTAGATAATTTTTTACGCGTAATATCAATTGACTCAGAAGCTACTTTTTTCGATTTGCACAATGCCATCCTCGAGTCGGTGAATTACGAGAAGAATCAAATGACTTCCTTTTTTATTTGTTCGGATAATTGGGAAAAAGAGCAGGAAGTAACTTTGGTTGAAATGGAATCGAGTTCAGAGTACGATAATTTAGTGATGGATGAAACCAAACTTGAAGAATTATTATCTGACGAGAACCAAAAATTACTCTACGTTTTTGATATGATGTCTGACAGAGTATTCTTTATCGAACTGACAGAAACTACTCCAATGAAAAATCTGAAAAAGGCCGTGTGCGTGACATCTGAAGGTGAACCTCCTGTACAGATAATGGCTGAAGAAGCAACTGTTTTAACGCCAAAAGCCAATATTGATGAAAGTTTTTACGGAGATGAAGATTTTGAATTGGATGAATTGGACGAAGAAGGTTTCGGTGAAATGAATTTTGACGACAATAGTTTATTTTCTGAAGATCCGAAATTCTGATTCTGAAAATATATACACCAAAAGACAGAAAGTAAGAATATTTTATTTTCTGTCTTTTTTATAATAAGATGATTGATTCCAAACCTACACTTTTAGTACTATCCGGCCCAACCGGAGTCGGAAAAACAAATATCAGCCTGCAACTGGCCGAGCATTTTAAATGCCCGATTATTTCCTCAGACTCCCGACAGTTTTACCGTGAATTAAAAATCGGGACAGCAGCACCATCTGATGAGCAACTGAACAGGGTGAAACATTATTTTATTGGTTCACATTCCATATTCGACGAATATAATGCGGGGCAGTACGAACAGGATGTTATCGATTTACTGGAAAAATTATTCCAGAAACATAATGTTGTAATGTTGGTAGGAGGTTCTATGATGTACATTGATGCTGTTTGTAACGGAATGGACGATATCCCCACTGTTGATGATGAAACCCGGGATTTTTGGCAAAAAAAATTCAACGAAAACGGATTGGAATTTATACAAAATGAATTATTGAAACTCGATCCGGTTCATTACAATCAGGTAGATTTACAAAATCCCAAAAGGATAATGCATGCTTTGGAAATTTGCAGCATTACCGGCAAACCCTATTCTGAATTCAGAACAGGTCAAAAGAAAGTCAGGGATTTCAAAATTCTGAAAATCGGTTTAAATCGTCCCAGACCGGAATTATACGAAAGAATAAATTTACGTGTGGATGAAATGATGAAAGATGGACTGCTTGAAGAAGCAAAACAGTTTTACGAATTCCGGAAATTAAATACACTCAACACCGTTGGTTACAAAGAATTTTACGAATACATGTCCGGGAATTGGACAATTGAATTTGCTGTTGGTATGATAAAGCAGGATAGCCGACGTTATGCCAAACGTCAGTTAACATGGTTTAATCGCGACAAAGAGATAAACTGGTTCCATCCGGATGACTCGGAACAAATTATTGAATTTGTAACCAAAAGCTTATAATCCCGTTTCAATAAGAAATTTCAAACAAAGTTCCACTAAAAAAAGGACCTTATGAAAATTACAAAAAATGCTTCGCTTATTCACTGTAATACCTTTGGAATAAATGCTAAAGCTGATTATTATATTGAATATGAATCTTCAACCGATTTGCAGAATGTTTTAAATTCGGATCTTGTAAGAAACAACAAAATACTGCATATTGGAGGAGGAAGTAATTTATTATTTTTATCTGATTTCAAAGGAGTTATCATTCATTCAGCTATACATTCAATAAAAAAACTGAAGGAAGATGAGAACTCTGTCTTTATTGAAGCAGGATCAAGTGTAAACTGGGACGATTTTGTTGTCTACGCCGTTGAAAATGGCTGGGGAGGAATAGAGAACCTCTCACTTATTCCGGGCGAAACAGGAGCTTCAGCAGTACAAAATATAGGTGCATACGGAGTTGAGGTACAGGAAGTAATTGAAGAAGTAAATGCTATTGAAATCGCAACTGCAAATTCGCGCACATTTACACGTGAGGAATGCAAATACGGTTACCGCGACAGTGTTTTCAAAAATGAGTTGAAAGGAAAATACATCATTACCTCTGTAGTTTTCAAACTGGATAAATTTCCGGATTTTAAACTAACTTATCAGCATTTGGAAGAAGAAGTTTTAAAGTGCGGCGAAATAAATCTGAAAAACATACGAAAAACAATTATTTCTATCCGTGAAAGCAAATTACCCGATCCTCACATAACCGGAAATGCCGGCAGCTTTTTTATGAATCCGGTAGTACCTAAAGAACAGTTTTTATCCTTACAAGCTAAGTATCCGCAAATGCCTCATTATTATGTTTCGGAGCAGGAAGAAAAGATTCCGGCCGGCTGGCTGATAGAACAATGCGGTTGGAAAGGTAAACGAATTGGGAATGCCGGAGTTCATGACAAACAGGCATTGGTATTGGTTAATCTCGGAGGAGCAACAGGCGCTGATATTGTTTATCTGGCAGAACAGATTCAGAAATCAGTAAAAACAACTTTTGATATTCAACTCAAACCGGAAGTGAATTACATTTGACCCAAAATCAAAAGAGGGTGTCCAATAAGTACTTTTTAGAACACAAATAACACAAAAAGCACGAATTTACGCAAATGACATTTTTATAATCGTCTATATATAAATAATTTATATCTTGCGTTGATTTGCGTTTACTTGCGTAATTTGCGTTCTATTTTCTTTTTAGACACCCTTTTTAGCTTCATTTCAATGTATATTTCGTTCGTTTAATTCTTTCCGGTATTTATTAGCATTCACAAGATGCTCCGCCCAGGTTGTAGCAAATTTATGTTCTCCGTTCAGCGTTTCCGAAGCACACATATAAATATAATTGTGGTGTGCATAATTCAAAACAGCATCAATCCCTTCCGGCGTGGCCACACGGATCGGTCCCGGCGGCAAACCGATAACCTTATAGGTATTGTAGGGAGAATTTGTTTGCAAATGTCCTAAAAGAACTCTTTTTATACTAAAATCACCCAGTGCAAATTTCACGGTCGGATCTGCCTGCAAAGGCATTCCTGCTTTTAGCCTGTTAATATACAGTCCGGCAACCATTGGGCGATCTTTCTTATTGTTGGTTTCTTCTTCAACTATCGATGCCAGTGTAGTTACTTCTGCCTGTGTAAGCGGAATTGCCGCAGCTTTTGCTTTTCGTTCGTCGGTCCAGAATTTATTATATTCCTTGTCCATTCTTTCGAACAACTGATTGGCATTAATATTCCAGAACACCTCATAAGTGTTTGGTATAAAAATAGAGATCGATGTATAAGGATTCAAATTATAAGTTGACAGAAATGCAGAATCATCCAGTAGATTTATGATACTCAGTGAGTCAGCCATTAATTGCTTTCCTAATCTCCCGGCAAGATCCTGTTTAGTCCGGATATTATTGAAAGTCAGCCTTACAGGAGTTTGACGCCCGCTACGAAGTGCTCTGACCAACTGAAAGTTATTCATTCCTTTCTTCAGTTCATAACGACCGGAACGAATTTTGTCACCATAATGCATTAACAGAGCAACCTGTTTAAACGCGGAGATATTCAGCACGTCAGCATCATTGTTATTTTTCAACAATTTAATTACATCTGAATAAGTGCAACTGTCCGGAATACACAGATATGCTTTTTGCTCACCTTTTAACTGAATATTCGGAAGAAATAAAATATAACCCAGATAAGCAACAGCAATTAAGAAAACATAAGAAATCCACTTCAGCAGACTCTTTTTAAGCTTGGATTGTTTCTTTTTAGCACACATAAAATCAGATTATAATACAGTATTATTTGGTCGGCAAAATTACAGATTAGTTTTGAAATAAATAGTAATATAAAACCAAAATATTTCTATTTAATCTAAATGTCTAATTTACAGAATTTCAATTATAAATACATTGGAGCGTGTAATAATTATGGTGTAATTTATTGAAATGGTTTTGATAATCGAAAACTCTTTCCTATATTTGCACCCGCTAAAGCGAAGTTTTGGAAGTTTGGGTGAGTGGCTGAAACCACCAGTTTGCTAAACTGACGTACGGG
>MTLE01001032.1_pt1 | contig 15231 bp, 7 predicted proteins | sample 1982461 | NCBI WGS metagenome assembly MTLE01 (sample SAMN05712605, study PRJNA340218) | biofilm metagenome | isolation source: sample SPL anode biofilm adapted to -200 mV | place: USA | collected 2012-02-03
GCGCACGAGCCGTTCGACACCACGCTGGCCGAGTCCCGCTACGCCACCGCCAGCCACGATTTGGCGCCCGAGGAAATCTACGACCGCCAATGGGCGCTGGCCCTGCTGGAGCAAGCCATCGCGCGCCTGCGGGCGGAGTTCGAGCAAGCGGGCAAGCCCGACGAATTTGAGGCGCTCAAGGATTGCCTGATGGCCGCGCGGGGCGGCATCGATTACGCCGCGCTGGCCGCCCGGCTGGGGGTGGCCGAGAATTCCGCCCGCGTGGCGGCGCACCGGCTGCGCAAGCGCTTTCGCGAGTTGTACCGTGAGGAAATTTCGCGCACCTTGGCCGACGGGGCGGATTTGGACGCCGAGTTGCGCCATCTGGCCGCCGCTTTGGCGCGCGAAACCTGAACGCCCGGAAAATGAATCGTTCATGAAACATTCTTCCGCCACCCGGTAAGTAACGGGCATATGAGCAACGCGACTCAAACTTGCCCCCAATGCGGCACGGCGCTCCCGGCGGACGCCCCGGCCGGCCTGTGTCCGCAATGCCTCATGGCGCTGAATCTCGGGCCGGAAACCGTTTTGACCGAAGACGCCACCGCGCCCCGCGCCGCCTTGCCGCCGGAGCAGATCGCCCCGCATTTTCCGCAACTCGAGATTCTCGAATGCCTGGGCCGCGGCGGCATGGGCGTGGTGTACAAGGCGCGGCAAAAATCCCTCAACCGGCTGGTGGCGCTCAAACTGCTCGCGCCCGAGCGGGTGCGCGACCCCCAATTCGCCGGCCGTTTCGCGCGCGAGGCGCAGGCCTTGGCCGCGCTCAGCCACCCGAACATCGTCACCATTCACGACTTCGGCCAGGCGGGCGGTTTTTATTATCTGCTCATGGAATTGGTGGACGGCGCGAACCTGCGCCAATTGCTGCGCGCGCGCAAGTTTACCCCCGAGGAAGCGCTGGCCATGGTGCCGCCGTTGTGCGACGCCCTCCAGTATGCGCACGACCGGGGGATTGTTCACCGCGACATCAAACCTGAGAACTTGCTGCTCGATAAATCTGGGCGGTTGAAAGTGGCCGACTTCGGCATCGCGAAAATGCTCGGCAGCCTGCCCGCCGCCGAGCCGGACAGCCTGGCGGCGGCCACGGACGCCACGCAAAGCGCCCTCGGCACGCCCGGTTACCGCGCGCCGGAACAAAAGAGCGACCCGGGGCGCGTCGATAGCCGCGCCGATATTTATTCCCTGGGCGTGGTGATTTACGAATTGCTCACCGGCGAACTGCCCGGCGGCCGGCTCGAGCCGCCTTCGCGCAAAGTGCGGATCGACGTGCGCTTGGACGAAGTGGTCTTGCGCGCCCTCGAGCAAAAACCCGAGCTGCGTTACCAGCAGGCCAGCCAGGTGAAAACAATGGTGGAGACGATTGTGGCTACGCCGGTGGGTGAAGCTGCAGCCGCCAATCCAGGGGGGGCAGAAGCGAAGGGGGATGTCGTGAATGGCGAGCCGGGCACGTTGGTTCGGCTGCTGGGATGGACCATTCTTGATCCGTTGCCACCCAGAATCCTTAAAGGTGTCCGCCTGGTTGGTTGTATTTTGCTGGCGATCGGCGCTGCTTTAGCCGTCTGGAATCCTTGGCAAATTGAGGGAAAGTGGGGGCTGTTTATTTGCCTGGTTTTCTTCGGGCCGCTAATTCTGCTTACCTTCTTTGCAGAATGGGGAATTCAGAAAGGGCGAGAAACGGTCGCGCCTCCAAACCCGGAGCAACTTCGGTTGACGCGAATCATCCGCTGGGCGAGGCGACTGCAAACCATCGCCCTCCTTGCTCTGTTGGTTTATGCGTTTTTTACTGGCAAACGCGTCAGCCCGGAATGGTTTTTCCTCTTGGTGTTGTTTCCTTTGGGAGTGGAACTCTTCTTGTATCGCCATGTTGGCTATCGGTCTCCGCCAACTTTGCCCGATCCCAACGACCTGGCTTTTAAATTAGGGCGGAAGCTTGGCTGGTACGTAGCCAGTTCAAACGCGAGCAAGAGACCGGCCCAGCCCGGCTGGCAAGTGGATTACAAAACCAAAGCGCACATTGGCGGCTGGCCTTGGGTGCATGTGGCTTACGGCCAGGACACGGCAACCGGCAAAATGCGGGTGGCGCGTGGGGTGATTGCCATTGGCAATATGGCGCAAGGCGTGGTGGCCATCGGCAGCATTGCCATGGGGGCTTTTGCCTTTGGCGGACTGGCCTTCGGCGGCTTCGCTTACGGCGGGCTGGCGTTGGGATTGTTGGCCGTGGGCGGCGGCGCGGGGGGATTGATCGCCGCGGCGGGCGGCTGGGCCATTGCGCCCATCGCCTTGGGCGGGATGGCTATCGGTGTAATGGCGTTCGGCGGCAAGGGAGTTGGAATGTATGTGTCCGACGCGCTGACTCAGGATGCCACCGCGCAAAACTTCTTCATGCCCTGGGCCAAGCAACTTATGGCCAATTTCCAAGCCATCAACTTTTTGTTGGTGGCCTTCGTTCTGGCCCTCGGCCTTGGACTGCCCTGGTGGCTTTCGCGGCGGAAGGTGGAGGTGCCGCCTCCGGATGGCACTGGCCGCCGCCCACTAACCCCGCTGTCCTTATGGATTGTCGGGCTGCTCTTTGTGTTTCAAGGTTTAGGCTCGCTGTGGGACACGTATGTCCAAATGGGGCCACTAAATTTTTGGTTTGAAGCGAGTGTCTTTTGCTTGCCGATAGGCGTTGGCCTCTGGCGATTGCGCGGGTTCTGGCGGAAAAGCGCGGTGCTAGCTTGTTGGCTGCAACTGGGCTTGTGCGGGGCGGCCATGATCGCTATCAGCATAACCTCCCGCCTTTCAACCTCACCTTCTGATTTTAGCCACAAATTGCGCAGCCTGACCGTTTCAGAAACTCAAGCCCAAGCGTGGTTGCCGTTGATGGTGATATGCGTGGCCGCCTTGGCCGTTTGGATGATTCGCGTTCTGACGCGTCCCCATATTAAAGCGCTGTTTCAATCGCCGCCGCCGCGCCGGGTGGCATGGCTGGAGACCGGTTTGACGGTTGCCGTCGCCTGCTTGCCGTTGCTCAATGTTTGGAATTACGCGGCCATGCGCTTGGGGGTTGAGTATCCCGAAAGTTCTTTTGGCCAGCGGTTGAGCCGGTTGATGGGCCAAAATCAGGCGGGAGGGCGCATGCAGTCCATCAACCTGCGCTCGCAATTGTCCAGACCTTTTATCGCGCAACTCGATCATTGCACGGTGGAACTGGTGGCGATTAGCCATCCGCCGCTGACCAACACAGCTTGTTGGTTGCCGAATGGTGAGCTATCGCCAGAGCCATTTCCGGAGAAGGAAGGTTCTTCGGATAATTACAATAATAGTCCGCAAGAACGCATCGTGGCGTTTCGCGTCACGAATGTCGGGACGAATGGAATGTCGCAACCTATTGTTCGGGTGCAAAATGCCCCGGGATTAGTGCCGCAAGCCATCACCTGGCAACCACCACACGCGGCCGCTCCTGTCGGAATTTTCTTTCAAAATTTCGCCAGCCCCGACGCGACAAAGCCGCTCTCGCCGACGGTGGACATATCCATCGGAATCGCCAACGGCGCGTGGGAAACGGCTTTGAGCGAAGGCCATCGCCAAGCCACCAACGCCAAACGCACACGCAGCGACCCCAACACTGGCAATTGGATGCTCTCCTTTCAGGCGAATCCCATGCGCAACGGCGATATGGGAGTGACTTGCACGTACTCCAAGAAACCGGATTGGGAAACCCGCATGGTCGTGGTGGACGCCCAGGGTGAAACAACCGTTCTTACCGAAAACACCACCAACTCCGGGGAGGAGCAAAGCACCGCGTTCCTGGATGTTTCGGCGGAGGAATTTGCGAATATCAAAGAGTTCCGGCTGGAGCGGCGTCCGCGCCAATGGGCTCAGTTCCGCCAGGTATCGCTCGCGCCAGGCACCCTCACGGTAGTCGATATCGTTTCCACTAAGCTTGAGAATGCCCAGCCAGTAAATCCTCCCTCGGCGATAATCCAGCCCAGTCCGAACACTATTGCGGAGATAGAACCCGAAGTTGCTAACGTAGGCCGGAATAATGGAGAGGGTGCGACCGCGGCAAATCAACCATCGGTAAAAGCTGCCCCCGTAAAACCAAACTCCTTTGAAGTCGAAGCCAGCCCAACTGCGCCTTTAAAATACAATTGGAGGGTAAAACCGGAAGCCATTTCGCCGGATCTGGTGGCGGAGCCGCCGCAGTTGCGTTTCTGGGCTTGGCAGGGGGAATGGCGCACGAATTTTCTGGGCTCGGCTCACTACCCGGATGGAAGCAGCGTGGCCAACGCGGAAGATTTGGCCCTGCTCCAGCAAATGCCGCCGCCATATTATAAAGCGCCGACTCCCTTCCGACGGTTGCATTTATGGTTTTCTCATCCCTTGTTTGCGGCCTCGCCGGGCAGCGATTTAACCCTTGCCTTGATTGGGCCGGAAGGAGAACTGACCCCTTTGGAAGCAGTACATGAGTGTTCCACTTTAGCGCCATCAGCCAACACTGGCGAGTTGGGCTGGTGCTTCAGCACGTTTCGCTGCAAGGAAATGACTATACCCTATGGCCCCAGCACACTTCGTTTAACTTATACTTTGGGGCCCTTCGCTGAAAAAAAGACGAGTGATGCGCAAATGGCGAGTTTTGATCTCTTTCCCGATGGCGCCTATGGCACGGGCTTAGGGCAGGATGAATCAGGTGTCGCCTGCGTGACGGTTATGGTCAAGCCTGAGAACCTGAAAACCAAACAGTATGATGTTCTCGCCAATTTGATCCGCGGCGAAGAAGAAAAGGGGTCCATCATTGGCCGCATGTGGGGCCCTGAGCTCAACGGCATGGTGGGGCTGAAGTTCGCCTTTCACGCCCCATTGAAAGACATTGCATCAATTACCATCGGCAGCCGGCCGATCCGGTCTCAGACGTATTCCGTGGTATTCGGCGGCCCTGGCCCTGCGTCCGAAGGAGGCCTTGGACAAGAGATCCCCTCGGAAGCTCGCGAACAAGCCGCCGCCAAAGCCTTTCTGGCTTCCCGGATGAAACTTGATTTCAGTGTGCCGGTGGATCGAGAGCAACTCAAAGTCGTGGCGGAGGATTTGGCCGTCGCAGAACGACAGTTGGAAGTGGGAGTGGTTTCACCACTGGATTACGCCATGATCAAACTGACAAATGAGGTCATGCTGGCACAAGCAAAAGGCCAATACAACGAGGCCGCCCAGTTGTGGCTTGTAACGAAGGCGAGGGAGTTAATGGCGCTGAAAAACAAGTCCCAAACAGGCGTAATCCCGCCGGATGAATATGAATGCGCCCGGTTAGATTTTGAATCCGCCAGAGCCGAGGCTGGTGGGCAAGATGGGCTGGCCGCGTGGTATCAGTTCCGCCGGACCAGCCTGGAGCTAGATACTGCTAAAAGGAGGACGGCGGCAGGGATCGATACTCTAGCGTCCGAATCCCGCGCGAAAATAGCCTTAAAACGCGCCGCTGCCGTGCCCGCGCTGCTGGCCGAGCCGCCCCAGCTTTGCTTTGTCGCCTGGCAGGAACAATGGCAAAAAAATCAATCCGTTGCCGCGCGGCATGCCGATGGGGCGGCGATCAAAACCGACGAGGAACGGGATTGGTTGAAAAACTTGAATCCTCCCGGGATGGATGTCAGCAAGCTGAACCTTACGCCCCAGCCACGCCTGGCGCATCTGTGGATCGCGCATCCGCTGTTCGATGATTCGAGTGTGATTGGATTGGAAACGGTGGATGCCAACGGCCAAGTCATTCCCGATGGCGCGCAAGGCCATCAGGCCGGCAGTTGCTCCAAACCCGATCGAGCCAATGGTTTTTGCGGCTGGGCCGTGCGCACTTTTGCGCCGGGTGAAACGCGGCCGCTGAATTTGCGGTTGCGCTATGCCGTGGGGCCGCTCGAAAGAACGAACACGCTTCGCGTCGCCGAAAGCACCAGTCTAAATATGACCTTGGAAGGCGATTGTGGCATCAATGGGGTTGGCCAAAACGCCGAGGGCCAGGCGTTCATTGCTTTATCCTATCTGCCCGCGCGATTGGGTGCGCGCCAGTATCAAGCAGTCGCCATCACGAAAAAAGGCGAGGAATTGCGGGCGAGGGACACATCGCTAAGCGCTTTGAATGGCGATGGGATGTGCCTGGCCAAATTCACCTTCAACCTTCCCCTCCAGAAACTCGAAGCCTTTACCCTCGGCACCCGGCCGATCCGCACGCAGGTGTGGTCCAACGTGGTTATGCCATAGAAGCTGTCCGAAAATCGCGAGCTGGCCTGCTCGGAATTTTCGGACAGCCTCTTAACCTCCCGAAAGGTTCATTGCCGCCGTCAATTCTAGGAATACTGCGGGCAGTATTGCGCCTGGTTTTCTCCCCGGCCTAAGCCCAATTTTCCGGAGCGCCCGAAAATTGGCGGTTCCGCGCAGAGAAGGCTTGTTTTTTCACGCGCGTTATTTAAAGTACGCGGCCAGCCTTAAGTCACCAAGCGAACGCGCAAGCCAGGGGAGGAGGAGTGCTTGCAGGGCGCGGCCATTGTGCCGCCCAGGGAGGGAAACCCAGCCTTCGCCGGCCTTGGCGGTTCATGAATATTCCTTGCCGCATATTATTGGTCTGCCGGACGCAAACCGCGGCCGAACTCCAGCCCCGCCTGGAACGGTTGGGCTGGGCGGTGGCCGGGGTGGCGGTTAACGCCCCGGAATGCCTGGCCTTGGCGCGCCAACACCACCCGGAGGTGGTGTTGCTGGAAGTCGCGTCGGTCGGCTTGGCAACGGCTTGCGATTTAGCCCGGCAATTACATCGCGAGTCTCACCTGCCCAGTGTGTTAGCAATGGCAGAGGGAGTCACTCCTCCCCCGCCTTCAAGGCCCGGAAATCCCTGGCTTTGCATCTCCCAGCCTTGGGAAGATCGCGAAATTAAGCTCGTGTTGGCTTGGGCGTTGAACCAAAACCAGGCTGAGGAGGAGCTTAAGCAAGCCAAAGCGCGGTTTCACCAGTTGATTGAAACCACCCACGACTGGATTTGGGAGATCGACGACCAAGCGGTGTACACCTATTGCAGTCCCCAGGTGCGCGGCATCTTGGGGTATGAGCCGGAAGAGATGGTCGGGCGCAGCGTGTTTGATTTTATGCCCCCTTCGGAGGCCCAGCGGGTGCGGCATCTCTTCACTAAACTGGGGGAACGGCGGCAACCTTTCCGAGGCTTGGAAAATCTCAACCGGCGCAAGGATGGCCAGCTGGTGGTGTTAAGCACCAATGCCATCCCGTTGTTCGACGCGCAAGGCCAGTATTGTGGTTATCGCGGGATGGACCGCGACCTGACTTCCAGCAAGAACTTGGAATCGAAGATTGTCGAAAGCGAACAGCGCTTCAAGTCCTTGCTCAACAATCTCAGCGATCCCGCTTGGCTGACGGACACGGACGGCCGTTTCTTGGCGGTGAACGACGCGTGGTGCGATGTCTTTGGCTTGAACCCAGTTCTGGTCATAGGCAGCCGCAGCGCGGATATGCTCCCCCCAGAGCTTTCCAGCCGCTTTCTGGCGGAGGATCAGGAAATCCTTCGCACCGGCCAGCCGCTGCGCCAGGAAGAAATGGTGGTGCGCGCCGACGGCCGCACGACCTGGTATGAAACGGTCAAAAGCGCCGTGCGAGATGAATTGGGAAACCCAATCGGGATCACGGGGCTGGCGCGCGATATTACTCAGCGGCGCCTGGTGGAACAGGCTTTGCGCGACAGTGAGCACAAGTACCGGGAACTCGTTGAAAATGCCAACAGCATCATTCTCCATTGGGCAGCGGATGGCAAAATCCGGTTCATGAATGAATTTGGCCTGCGCTTTTTTGGTTACACCGAAGCGGAAATCATGGGGCGGCACGTTTTGGAAACCATTGTGCCCGGCGTGGAAAGCTCCGGCCGCAGCCTGCAAGCGCTGATGGCAAGCCTGTGCGCCAATCCCGGCCAGTTTGAATCCAGCATTAACGAGAACGTCCGGCGCAACGGGGAACGAGTTTGGATCGCTTGGACCAACAAGGTCGTGCTGGATGCGCAGGGCCGGGTGCAGGAAATCTTGAGCATCGGCTCCGATATTACCGAGCGCCGCCGCGCGACCGAAGAGTTGTTGCGCAGCCGTGAGCGGCTGGATTTAGCCTTGAAGTCGGCCAACATGGGGGTGTTTGAATGGAATCTCATCACCCACCAGCGTAGTTGGGATGAAAATATGCACCGTTTGATTGGCTTGTCTCCAGATGGATTTTCCGGCCAATTCGCGGAGTACTTGGAGCATGTCCATCCCGAAGACCGGCAGCGGGTTAACGAAACTCTGGCCCAGGCTATCCGGCAACAGGCGGCGTACGAATTGGAGTATCGCGCGGGAGGGCCTGGTGACGATTGGCGCCATGTGGCGGAACGCGGCCAAGTGATCTGCGATGCCGCCGGCAAAGCGCAGCGGTTGATCGGGGTGTGTTGGGATATCACCGGCACCAAACGGTTGCAGGATCAACTGCGCCAAGCGCAAAAGATGGAGGCCGTGGGCCAGTTGGCTGGCGGCCTGGCGCACGATTTCAACAATATCCTCACCGGCATATTGATGAACACGTATTTGCTGCAAAAGAGCGCCCCTCTCGTCGGAGAGGCCGCGGATTTGGTCAATGAAATGGAAACCGCCGCCCGCCGCGCGGCCAATCTCACCCGCCAGCTTTTGCTCTACGGCCGCCGGCAAGCCATGCAGCGCAAAGTGGTTGATTTAAGCTTGGTCATCGGCAACGTGTTGCAGATGCTGCGCCGGTTGCTCGGGGAAAACATCGGCCTAGCCTTTCTCCCGGCGGAACCGGCGGTGTGTGTCTTTGCCGATGACGGCATGTTGGAACAAGTGGTCACCAATCTCTGCCTCAACGCGCGCGACGCCATGCCGCATGGTGGGCGCATTCAAATCGATATTCACGAAGCGGAGATCTCGGCCAGTGTTGCCCAGACCATGAATGAAGCGCGGCCCGGCCGGTTTGCCCGCTTATCGGTGACCGACACCGGGTCAGGCATGGACGAGCAATCCCTTAAGCACCTCTTCGAGCCGTTTTATACCACGAAGGAGGTCGGCAAAGGCACTGGATTAGGCCTGGCAACGGTGTATGGCATTGTGCAGCAGCACAATGGATGGATACGGGTGAAAAGTGCGGTGGGCCAGGGCACCACGTTCGACGTGTTTTTACCGCGGCATGAATGTGAAGTGCCGGCTCCGGTTCCTGCGGTTGCGATTTCCACCCAGATGGCAACCTCCCAGGGGGAAACCATTTTGATGGTGGAAGATGAGATGCTGGTGCGGATCACCGCCGCCAAGTATCTGCGGCAGCATGGCTATCGTATTCTGGAAGCCGGCACGGGCGCCGAAGCGCTAGCCCTTTGGCAGGCCCATCGGGCGGACCTCCAGCTGTTGTTCACGGACGTCATGATGCCCGAAGGCATGTCCGGCCTCGAGTTGGCGAAGCGGATCCTGCAGGATGCGCCCGGTTTAAAGGTGCTCATTGGCACCGGTTATAGCGAAGAAATCGTGCGCCAAGGGATTCCCAACCGCCCTGGGGTTCAGTTCATGACCAAGCCTTACGACCCGGAAGTGCTTTTGGCCACCATCCGCCAATTGCTTGCGCCTCCACAAAAGAATAACCGATGACCTGTAGCAGATCACCGGTTATCGACAGCCTTGAAGTTACTGAACTTATTGTTCAGGTTGTGGGATCATAGTGGATGTTTGCCAGAACCTTGAAGGTGCTGACGGCTGGTCTAGGTGTGTTGTGTGTGTGTTCATCTAACTGCTAATATTCGCATGCTCCTTGTCAAACAGCGAAGTCTACAGTTAATGTATCGTCACTTTCCTTATTTGCTTGAGATTTTTTTGTAATCACCAACGGCCTGAAAAATAAGGCGTTTTACGACTTTGGCGCGCCGTAGAATATGCTGCCGCACAAGATGTTTTAATTGGTGATATTTGCATAAATTATAAATCACCCGGGGCCATTGCTGTAAAAAAGTGAAAAAAATATTGGGGTTTGCCTCAGTTTTTTCCTGATTTAGCCGGAAAATTCAAAATCTGGGCGTCGGTGGAATCCCTGAGTGAACGCTTGATCCTTGGCGCAAGGATGGGGCGCTCCAAAATTTTTCTTAGCTAAAGCCACTTGGAGTGCTTACGCTTGCGCCATGGAATCCATGAATATCACACGCTCCTGGCTGGCCTCAGCTGGAAGGCTAACGTCGTCCGTATTTGGAGGGCGGCGTTGCCGCGCCGCCTCTTGGCCCTCGCTTTGGCCCGCGCTTTGTTTGGCGCTTAGCGTCTTGGCTTCAGCCGCCTTCGCGGCGGAACCGGCGAACCCTCAGGTGCGTTCTAACTTGCTCTATAAGAGCGGGGCGATCTCGGCTTATGAGACCGAGCGTTGCCGGCTGGATTATTATCTCCCGGCCGGGAGCACCGGCTTCGCGACGATGGTGTGGTTCCATGGCGGCGCTTTGCAGGGAGGCAACAAAGAGGACTCATTTAATGTGCGCATTGCCGAACGGTTTGCGCAAGCGGGGGTAGCCACGGCGATGGTGAACTACCGCCTCAGCCCCAAAGTGAAATACCCGGCTTACATCGACGACGCGGCGGCGGCTTTCGCTTGGGTCAAGGCGCATGCCGCCGAAATGGGCGGGGACCCCAACCGCATTTTTGTGGGCGGCCATTCGGCCGGCGGGTATCTCACGTTCATGCTTGGCCTGGACCCTCGCTACCTTCGTCCTTACGGCTTGGAGCCCAGCGCCATCGCGGGCTTGGTGCCGGTCAGCGGCCAAACGATGACGCATTATTCGATCCGGGAAGAGCGCGGCCAGGATAAGAACGTGATCTACGCCGATGACGCCGCGCCCATCCATTACGCCAGCAAAACGGCGCCCCCGATGTTGATTGTTTACGCCGAACACGATATGGCGATGAGGGTGGAGGAGAATTTATACCTGGCGGCGGCGTTGAAGGCGGCGGGCGCCACGAATGTCGCGCAGCGCTTGTTTGCGGATCGCGATCACGGAAGCGTCGCGGGCAATATTCCCCAGCCCGGCGATCCGGTGGCGGCGGCGATTTTGGAATTCATCGCCCATCCGGAACGGGCCGGAAAATAAAATTCCGGCCAGCATCACACTGGCCGGTATTATCCTGGTCGGGGCTGGAACTGCCCAGCTCAGGCCTCCGGGGTTCAACATCGATTGGGTTTGATTGCCCAGGTGCCGTTCTCGAACCCCAATAAAAACGTAACGCCGTTCAGCGGGATGTCAAACGGCGTTCGCGAATTATTTTTCGCCCGGCGCGCGGTGCATCACCTTGAGCGTTTCCGGCTCTTTGTAATGCCGCTTGAGGCCCACTTCGTTCAACATCCCGGCAGGCACGCGCGAGATGAATTCCGGGAATGAACGCTCCACGCGGTCGCGGATCATTTTCTGGCCGGTCTTCGACGCCCAGAATTCTTCTTCCACTTTCGCCAATTGAATGCCGGCCTCCTCATTGGTCAGGTTCTCGCGCTTAGCCAGGGTCCAGACTAGTTCAGGGTCCGTAGGCAGAGCGACGGGGAAGGAGATGAATTTAAGGACGTTTTCCGGATCTTCCTCGCCTTCGGCTCCGGCCGGGCGCACGGTGATGTCGCTGATGTAGTGTGAGCCATCGGGCAGGGCCACTTCCACGGCCATGCTCTGGTTCTTCTTGTCCGGCTTTAGGGTGATGTCCCCGCCGTCGAACGATTCCTGCAATTGTTTTTTAACGGCCTGGACCGATTGCGGTTCGAGGTCGGGCAATTCGACCTGGCCGCAGAATTTCTCGAACGCCGTGGCGCGGGCCGTGGCTTTGATTTCTTTCTCGATGGCGCTGTAGATCTTGCTCGCCAGGGCGGGGTCATGCGTGGCCTTGGGCAGAACCTTTTTCAACAGATTCAGCAACTCGGCGTGGGCTTTGTCGGCCTTGGAGGCTTTAGGGGCTTTGTCAGCTTTCGGTTTTTTCATGATGCAATTACTGGATAGGTGAGGCCAGGGCAACGCCAAGCGCCACTGCCGGGGAGACGGCCCCGGTGGCTGGCTTGGCTAGACCTTAGCGTAGAGGGTCAATCGGCCTTCGGATAAGAGCCGAGGATTTTGATGAAATTGCAGTGCTTCTGCAGCAGCTTCAGGGCTTGGGCCACTTTGGGATCGGTGTAATGCCCGTCGCAATCGACGAAGAAGAAATATTCCCACGCCCGGCGCTTGCTGGGGCGGGATTCGATCTTGCTCATGTTGATGGAGTAACGGCGGAAGGGATCAATCGCCCCGTGCAGCGCCCCCACTTTGTGCGCCACGCTGAACATGACGCTGGTGCGGTCTTTGCCGGTAGGCTCGGTGAATTGGCGGCCCAGCACCAGGAACCGGGTGGCGTTCTGGCTATTGTCCTGGATGTCCGTTTCCAGCAGGTTAACGCCGTATTTCTCCGCCATGAGGATGCTCGCGATCGCGCCACCGCGCGGGTCTTTGGCCGCCAATTCGGCGGACCGCGCATTCGAGGTGGTTTCGATGAGTTCCACGTCCGGCAGGTGCAAGCGCAGCCAATCACGGCATTGGGCCAAGGCTTGGGGGTGGACGTAGAGTTTCTTGATGCTCGCCAGATTCTTGTGCCCCACCAGGCAATGCTGAATGGGCAGGACAAGTTGGGAAACGATCTTCAGGTCGCTGTCCACAAACATATCCAGCGTGTGGGTGACCACGCCTTCGGTGGAGTTTTCCACCGGCACCACGCCGTAATCGGCGCGGTGTTTGCTCACCTCGATGAACACGTCGGTGATGGTTTTTTGCGGCGAATAACGCAGGCTCGAACCGAAGCGTTCGATGGCCGCCTGGTGGGTGAAAGTGGCTTCCGGCCCCAGGTAGGCGATGGTCTGCGTCTTTTGCAGCGAGATGGCGCAGGACATGATCTCGCGATAAATCGCCTTGAGGGCGTTGTTCGTGATGGGGCCGTGATTCTGTTTGCACACGCGTTCAAACACGGCCAGCTCGCGGTGGGGCGCGTAGATGGCTTCGCCCTTGGCGATTTTCAATTCGCCAATGGCCAGCACGTGCTGGGTGCGCTCGTTGAGCAGTTTGACGATGGTTTTGTCGATCGAATCGATCGCTTGGCGGTGTTCGGAGATAGGCATGGCGTAAATCAGGGTTGGCCCGGTTCGGGGCGGGCGTTATCGGCGGGTTTTTCCGTGGGAGCATCCGCAGCTTCTGGCGCGGCTTCGGTGGCCGGCGGAGCAGTGTCGGCCGCCGGTGCGGGTTCGGTGGCGGCCACCGGTGTGGCTTCGCCCGCCACGGCGTCCGGTGGCACGGTGGCCAGGCCGGGGTCGACCGTGGCCAGCGCTTCGGGCCGGGTGACGGGGATGCGCCGCAATTCTTCGGCGGCGGGTAATTCCTCCAGATTGCGCAGGCCGAAATATTCGAGGAACGCGGGCGTGGTGCCGTACATCACCGGGCGGCCCACCACTTCGGCGCGGCCGCGCGATTCGATCAAGCCGCGCTCCACCAGCGTTTGCATTACGCCATCGACCGACACGCCGCGAATTTGCTCGATCTCCGAGCGCGTCAACGGCTGGCGGTAGGCGATGATAGTCAAGGTTTCCAGCGCCGGTTGCGAGAGCCGGGGCGGGCGCGCTTTCTCCCCCAGCAACGCGCGCAGCCATGGGGCGTACTCGGGCAGGTTCACGAATTGCCAGGTGCCGGCCACGCACGTGAGGCGGTAGCTGCGCTTGGCCGCGTCGTGCTCGGTTTCCAATTCTTGCAGCGCGGTGGTGATGCTTTCGAGCGGCGTTTTTTTGAAAGCCCGCAACTGCTCATCCTCCGAGCCGGCCGCGGCGGCGGCCAGCAGCCCGCGCAATTCATCCGCGGTTTGCGGTTTTTGCGAATGGAAGAGCAGGGCTTCCAATATGAATTTCAGTTCCATGGAAAAATCATGCGGGTTGTGCCGGAGCGGCAGGTGCTTCACCCGCCGGCGGGGCCGTATTTCCGGGGCTCTCCGGCTTAGCCTCCGCGGTCTCGGTGGCAGCCGCTGGCGCTGCTGGCTGGGCCTCACCATCCGGGGTTTCCGATATGGGCGCGATTTCTGTGGCCGCTTCCGCCGCTTCGTCTTCGGCACTAGCTTCGCCGTCTAAATCCGCTTCGTCAAACTCATCCTCATCGTCCTCATCTTCGTCGTCTTCGTCCTCGTCGAATTCATCCTCATCCGAGCTGGCTTCTTCGGTCTCGTCGTCGTCCTCTTCGTCCTCGTCATCTTCCTCGTCGTATTCGTCGGCGTCTTCGTCGGCGTCTTCATTCTCTTCGGAGACTTCGCCTGCTTCGCTGGACTCCAGCGATTCCGGTTCGGATGTGGCTTCAGCGTCGTCACTGGAGACCCTGGTTCCTTCAGCTTCGGTTGCCGTCGCTGGCTCTTCCGAAGTTGCTTCAGCCTCCGTGCTGGCGGCGGGTTCGCTGGCTTCGGTGGATTCCGCCGGGGCCGTGGCGGCGGCTTTCGCGGCGGCCAATTTCGCTTGCGCTTCGAGGAACGCCGCTTCGTCAAACTCTTCGTCGGCGTCCGCAAGTTGCTGGCGGGGCAGGGCGGCGGTTTCCGCTTCGGGTGGTTCGACGGGCCCGCCCGGCAGCGCGGCCTCGGGCGGCGCGGCGGAGACTTCGATTTCCCCAAACACTTCGGGTTGCGCCAGCCACGCCTTTTTCATGCGCGTCAGCTCCAGCATGGCCAGGAACGTGACGATTACCTCGGCCCGGGTGCGGGCGGCGGCGAACAATTCGGAGAATCGCACCACCGAGCGCGTCTGAATCATTTCATCGATCAGCTGGATTTTTTCGCTGACGGACCATTTATCCTCGGCGATGGTGCCCGGCTTTTCGGTTTCTTGGAACCGCTTGAGAATAGTGCTGACCGCTTGAATGAGGTCGAAAAGCGAGACGCCTTTGCCCACCTCGGTTTCTTCCGGTTGGGGGAGCTCCACTTTGCCCGGCTGCCGGCCGTACACGGCGTCCATTTGCGCCTCGCGCCCTTGGAGCTGGGCCGCCATGTCCTTGAACTTCTTATACTCGACGAGTTGGCGGATCAAATCCCAGCGCGGATCGATGGGGTCTTCCTCCTCCTCCACCTGCACCTGTTGATCCACGGGCAGCAACTCGCGGCTCTTGATGTACATGAGCGTGGCGGCCATGACGAGGAACTCGCCGGC
>MTLE01006590.1_pt1 | contig 15217 bp, 31 predicted proteins | sample 1982461 | NCBI WGS metagenome assembly MTLE01 (sample SAMN05712605, study PRJNA340218) | biofilm metagenome | isolation source: sample SPL anode biofilm adapted to -200 mV | place: USA | collected 2012-02-03
CAACGGGTTTTAATTTTATGAAGGCGGCATTGTTGAAATCAATCATTTGTTTCACTCCTGTGTCAGCTTTTTATGTGGATCAGTTTTGCACAATAATTTTTATTTAAATATATCCCAAAAACTAAAAGTAGTTTTCTTATAAATCTTGTTTTTGATTGATTTTGTTGGTGATTTTATAAAACCTATACCTTTTTTCCCATAACCAGGAATAAGGGCTTTTTTCACTTTACGTTTTATTTTGCCAGTGGTACGAGCTTTAACCATTTTTTTGACGCTTGGCTTTCTCATTCCTATTTTCATGGCTTTCTCCTTTTAAATGTCTCGTTCAACTTTAATAGCACGCCCCAGAATAATAGCTGGGTTATTGCCATTTGCAATGATATCATCATATTCTTCATTTTCAGCAACGAGACGTAGTTGATTTTTTTCTTTATATACTCGTTTCAGAGTTGCAGAATTTTCATCAGTGAATAGCACCGCAGCAATTTCTCCATTTTCAACAAATGGTGTTTTTTCTATTAATACGTAATCTTGATTATATATCAGACTGACCATAGAATTTCCACGAGCTTGAAGCCAAAATATGTCACCTATATCACCATATTTGTCAGATACTGGACGATAACCATCAAAGTTCTCTTCGGCGTAAATTGGGGCACCCGCAGCAATATTACCTAATACAGGAACATTTATGAAATCGGAGTCATCAAATTTCTTAATATTCTGTATTTTATAGATGGCTGTTTCATCAACTTTTCCTTGTTGCTGTTCAAGTTGCTTTTCTGCAAAGTTTAGGACTTTAACTTGTCTAGGATCAGATAGTTTTGAACTTACTCGGTTAATTTCAGATAGAGTAGAAGAATTACCTCTATGTGATTCTACTAAGTCAGATTTATCTACACCAAAGTATCTGGCCATAAGCTCAATTTTATCTATACGTGGGTATGTTTTAGCATTAACCCAATCTAAAACAGTGGTATATTTAAAATTCATACTCACAGAAAACTCTTTAACATTTAAGCCTTTTTTAGCCAGATGTCTTTTTATGTTTTCTGCCATTATTTCTTTATTACCTAAGTCTTTAGTCTTCATATTTATCATTTTACGGTTAAACCGTTAAAAAGTCAATAATATTTGCAATAAAACACGAAAATAAGTAAAATATTCAAAAAAATAGTTGACAACACGGTTTAACCGTGTTAAACTTAACTCATATCAAACAAAACAACTCGAACGGTGTTAGTACGACGTACTGGAAACCTAAGTTCATGAGCATGATGTTTGGTAAATAAAAAAAGTAGTTCAGTTGGAGGATATGATGTTAAGTTTTATAAAGAAATTTAAAAACAGACACATACACGAATGTGTCTGCTGTAAAGAATTTAAACGAACAGATTTGAAACTTGATGATGGCAATTATATTTGTGATAATTGTGCACAAATTCAGGGAGAGCTTGCAGATATAGAAAATTAAACTTGATTCCAAATGTTGATAAATTGAGTTGCTTCTATATCTAACTCGAAAATATCGTTTTGAATTATTTTTGATGCTTCTATCAGTTTGCCATTTTGTAAATTGAGAACAGCGAATTTAGATTCTGGATCTACCTCAAAGTCTTTTTGAGATTGTTGCATAAGAGTTAAAGTTGAATTGATATTTCTTTTTGTTACTTTGACATTGCCGTCTTTTTTCTTGTAATAATTTTTAATATAATACTTTTGCCCATTTATCACCAACCCTAATTCAGGACTACTTCCAACAGATAGACCATCTTCCGTTTTCCAAAAAGCTCTACCTGTCGAAAAGTATTCCACCTTATTCTTTTTTATAAATCCAATATACATATTTATAACTCTTGAATAATTTTTAACTTTAGCTTCTGGAATTTCAGTTAGTATATTTTTTAAACTTTCGAGTGGCAAATTATTTTCATGCATTTTCTTGATGGAGTCTCTAAGTTTTTTCCAGTAATCTGTTGATGGTGAGTATTCCGGATTGTTTTTTATACTTCTTACTGCGTTTATTTTAGCGCTAGTACTGATTCTAGATGTGTAATCCAAAAATTGAGAGAGTGAAATGTTGATCATGGTTGTAGTCTCCGTCCTTATATTTTAGTTTGACATCTTAATTATATCACGGAGTTATGATATAGCTTACATGGATTTGTAAGCAGACACTACTGGCGAATAGGTTCGATTCCTGAAAGTGTCTTACCACGTTTGTGGAATTTATTTATAGGAAGGAGAGAGTATGGAAAAAGAAGAAAAAACATATACACTTCTTCAATTAAGAAGTGGGAAACGTTGGACTCAAAAAGAAGCTGCTAAAAAATTAGGAGTTTCAGAATCAACTTTATCAAAATGGGAGAACGCTTTAATTTTTCCTACTATTGACAAAGTGTGGGTCATAGAAGATGTATACGGAGTACCATTAAGTGGTATTAATTTTTTACCAAATAATACGGTTAAACCGTGTACGAATCACCTAGCGAGTTAGAAAGGAACAGAATGGAAAAAGAAGTATCTGAATTAAAAAAAAATGCCTATGACATTCTAATGGAATCAAATGAGTTGACAACTGAACAAAAAGAAATAATTAGTCAGATGGAAATAAATTTGATAACAAGAGAAACAAAGGCAATCAGTTCTAGAAATAGAGCTATTGATGAACTTGAAAAAGTTAAAAGAATTTTAAAAGATTTGCGTTTAGATTTGAAAGCGTATAGGGAAAGAGAAGAACTTAGGCTCTTAAATAAAAACAAAGATTAAAACGGGAGTTCATCAATCTTAATATCTAATCCTTTTAAATCGGGCTCTTTTCTTAAGCTACTTGTAACGATTACAGAATCGAGCAACTGATTGTTTAGACTTTCTAAAAAAGAATTATTACGATTTTCAATATATAAATCTAGATATTTTCGAAAATTTGTTATTGAATCTAAAAATGATTCTATCGAATTAGAATATCCTTTATCAAACTTACTTACTTTTGAAATTTCGTCAAGTAGAGAAATATATCTGTTAATGACGTCTCTTTGTTCTTGAAGTCTACTTTTACTTAATTTATGAATCATATAGTAGCTTACTAAATTATTTATTCTATTAGATGTTATTTCAACTAATGATTTAATTTCGTCCAAGTTTTCTTTATCAGTATTTTTATACATTTCATCCACCTTTAGTTTTTAACTAATTATACCAAAAAGAAAGGCAATAAATGAACGAACTACAAAAATTCAACTTCTATAATCACGAAGTACGCACAATTATGATTGATGATGAACCTTGGTTTGTCGTGGCGGATATTGCAAAAGTATTGAATGCAACAAATGCTAGTGATTTAGCTAATTTAGTGGATACTGAGGACAAGTCTAGACAAAGTCTAGGGTCAGGATCTCCTAAAAACATTGTCAACGAAAGCGGGCTGTTCACAATTCTCTTGCGCTCAAACAATCCACAAGCTAAACCATTCCGTCGTTGGGTAACAAGCGAAGTCCTACCAACTATCCGCAAGCACGGTGCATACATGACAGACCAAAAGGCACAAGATGTGCTACACGGTAATGGTTTAGCTGACTTGCTTATCCAAGCGGGAGAACAAATCAAGTCACTTGAATTTGATAAACAGCAGTTGCAAGTTGAGTTAGAGGAAGTCAGAGAAAAAACAACTTATCTCGACTTAATTCTTGAAAGTCCTGACGACATCCTAACAACTCAAATTGCACAAGATTATGGATATAGCGCAGTTGCGTTCAATCGTATTTTGCATGAATTGCGAATTCAGCGCAAGGTCAACAAGCAATGGGTGCTTTATTCAAAATACATGGGTAAAGGCTACATTGGAAGTCGCACAAGTGATTTTGTAGACAGTAACGGTGTTGCACGTACATCAATTACGACAACTTGGAAACAAAAGGGTCGCAAATTTCTTTATGAAGTTTTGAAGAAAAACGGCTATCTACCAATTGTTGAGCAAGATGACTTAGCAAGTTAGAAAGGAAACGGAATGGAGCTAAATCAAGTCGTGTTGGAAGAAATTTTGATGCAACAAAAGTACATTATCGTGACTTTGAATGAAATCAAAAAAGCGCTAGGAATTCCTAGCGACTAACTGGTGGATATTTCATCATTAATTGTGTTTTGATGAATGAGATGAAAATGTCTAGGTAGCCTTTCATTATATCTAGGCCAACTGTTTCAACCTGTTCCCAATGCGCATAGTCGTTTCCAAGAATGCGAACGACTTCGACGGTTTTAAAAATCGGGAAATTGTCTTTGAAATAGTGAGCGATGGCACTGTTAAGATTTAATTTAGCAATATATTCTTTAGTGTCTAAGCCAAATTCAAGCGCATAGTCTTTGATTAATATCTCAAGACTTGCTCGGTATCCAATAGCCGCTAAGTCAACAGCATCGTTTTGCTCAGCTTGTTCAGCATCTCGGTACATCTTTGTGAATCTTGAAAAATGTTCAATTACAAGATTGGGCAATTCGCTAGGTTGATGTTCTGGGTAAACAGCTAATAATTTACCTATACTGCTTTCAATGAGCTGTAAAGTATAGTGCCAATTTTTACAAACATTGCAGGTGTGAACGAATGAGTAAACAGTGGCGTAATATCCAGCTGAGCTTGTGGTTGGATTATTTCCAACACCACATACAGGACATAATGCTGGTATTTCAATACTGATATTCTTATTACTGACATGGACTGTTGCAGTTGTTAATTTCATTGTTGCCTCCTCGTTTTATTTTAATTATACCAAATTTAGAAAGGATTTATATGGCTGAAAAAGTGAGTGGATAGGTAATCTCTGTAAATGAGTTTAGCTGCTAAGTATGATGTTGCTAAAAATGTCATGCTTGACACTTTAAGTGGACGGCTTCGCACACCACAGGCTCATAAAATCATCTTGAAAATCATTGATGATTTCAAGCTACGTTAGGAAGGAAATAAAAAATGTTTAACAAAAAAGAATTAGCTTTAATGCGGAAAAAACAACTCAGTGGGATCATCAACGATTTAAGAGCTGATAATGACAAACTAGCAATTGAAAAAGAACACCTTCAAGAACAGGTCCGTGTTTTACAATCCGGTCTGAAACTTTATAAAAATCATCTTGTTGAAGTGATTAATAGTAATACGATAGACGAGTTAAAACGTAACAAAAAAGAAGTGTAATTAAACACTCCTAACATTTTAACCTTTATTGCAAGGTCTGCAACAGAAGAAACATCCATCAAATGTTTTGAATGGGTACTTGGATTTAGCATCAGAAATAGCTGATTTACAATCTGAAAAATATCCAATGTAAATTCTGTTTTCCACAGAAGGTAAATAAGAACAGTCCGTTGTGTGGACCTCGTGATTACCTTTGTCATCAGTGTTTTGATTGAAATAATAATGGTTCATTAAGTATTGCTCCTTTCTATTAGTATTTTGAATAAAGCTCAGTTGGTATGTTCATTATTCAAATATATTATATCAGTTATCTTAAAAGTATGCAACTATATTTTACTATATATTGTGATAGAAAACGCTAACAATTAAAAAGGAGACACTATATGTTGTGGTTGAAGGTTGAAAGTAAACTAAAGAAAAAAGGCATATCTGTTTATAGATTGTCAAAATTGGCTGGAGTTAGTCATCAAGCCTTATCGTCATTAAAGACTGGAAAATCTAAAAGTCCTAGTTTTGAGCTGATGGTCAAAATAGCCGATGCACTTGATATCAGCTTAGATGAATTCAGGTAAACAAAAAAAGCGCTCTGGAAAGCGCTCAGCAAAAATTATTTACAAGTCAAGTATAGCATAAAAGGGGGATTATATGGCATTAGATTTATCTGATGGAAATTGGATATCTAAAAAGAAATTCAAAGAAGAATTTGGCCTTGGTGAAACAGCCTATCAGACTAGAATGAAAGCCATGACCGCTGGAGATTCTGAATTTAAGAATGGATATGCTAAAGTCAATCGCCAAGAAGTTTATATCAACCGTAAAATTTATAGCGCATGGATAAGTGCTGAAGCAGAAAAAAATATGTTCTGGGTTGATTACTAGAAAGGAATCAAATGACACAATTTGAAATAAGCCAACACGCTTTGTTGTTGGCAAACAACGAAGGTCAAAGCCGTGAAATCAAGCGGATGCAAGTTGAAGCCAAACAAATGAGAATGGCTTTTAAAGATTTGGACTTGTATTGTGGTCAACTTGAAGTTGAAAATGCACAACTTAAAGAGAAATTGGCACGGTACGAGATGTTGGAGACAGCTACTAAGGTTTGGGGGTATTGAGTATGTCCATAACAGCACAAGAAATAGCTGATGAAATCATTCATTTCAAAAAGCAAGGTTACACAGATTATCAAGGTCTAGTCATCCAGATTGAAGAGATTTTGGAGGATGCAGGCTATAAAGTAGATATATAGAAAGTAGGAAAAAAATGACAAATCAGGTTATGACAACAAAGAGTTATTTCAATACCCCAGCAGTACAAAATAAGTTTAACGAAGTTTTGGGCGAACGCTCAAAACAATTTGTAACAAGTATCTTATCGGTAACTAGCGACAATAAACTACTTGCTAAAGCTAACCCTGAAAGTGTGATGAAAGCCGCCATGAAGGCTGCCACGCTTAATCTAGCAATCGAACCAAGTCTTGGGTTTGCGTATATTATGCCTTATGGCAATAACGCTCAGTTTCAACTTGGGTATAAGGGGCTTATTCAGTTAGCAATTCGTTCAGGTCAAATCAAAAATATCAATAGCGGTATCATTTATGCCAGTCAATTCATCTCTTACGACCCTCTTTTTGAGAGTTTGGAAGTTGATTTTAGTCAAGAACCGTCGGAAGGAATAGCTGGATATTTTGCCACGATTGAGCTAATCAATGGCTTTAAGAAATTGATTTTTTGGGGCTATGACAAGGTTTATAGTCATGGGAAACGATTTTCAAAATCATTTAACAATGGACCATGGAAAACTGACTTTGACGCGATGGCACAAAAGACTTTGCTAAAAGCGTTAATTAGTGTATACGCTCCGCTTTCACAAGAAATGGAAAATGCAGTTATTTTTGATGCAGAATCAGAGGATATGAAAGCACAACCTCGAGAAGTAAACGGTGTGTTTGAGGCGACACAAGAAGAAATAGATAACTTTGATAAGGATGCTTATGCTAAAGCCAAATTAGAGGAGCTGTCACAACCAAAAGCCGACACAGAAACTGGCGAGATTGTCGGAGCAGTAACAGAACAGTCTGAAACGACTGTAACAGCAGAACAAGGAGAGCCAGCATGGTAACAGAAATGAATTTAGAAGAATATAAGCCAGAAGTACTATACACGCCAGCAGTCATCAGATTTGACGAGGCGAAGTTAAATGCTCAAATCGGAGAATTTACTGCAAAATATGCTGATTATGTTGTTACTTCTGAAAATTTAAACACTGCAAAAAGTGATCGAGCTATACTCAGGAAACTTTACAAAGCGCTTGAAGACCGTCGAAAAGAAATCAAGAAAAGGTTGAACGAACCTTATAAAGAATTTGAGGATAAGTTCAAAATTGCAATCGCACGAATTAACGAGCCAATCAATAACATTGATAAGCAGGTCAAGGCGTATGAGGAAAAAATCAAGGTAGAACGCCTAGAAAAAATTGCTGAAATCTTTAAATCAAGATCAGCTGAGTCAGGTCTTGATTATCGAATTTTTGAAAGTAAGTTTGAAAAATTTGCACTTGCCGCCAACTTCACAGATAAAAATAATCCGAAAAAGATCATTAGTGATGAAGCTGATTATCTAATCACAAATGAAGTTGCACGCAAGAAAAAATATGACGAGGATGTCACGGCAATTTGCGAACTATGCGCAGATTATAATCTAGGAAGTGCCGCTTATGTTAGAAACCTTGAAAATGGTGCTGAACTAAGCGAAATCATCAATATCATTACTGCCGACGCTAGAGCACATGCAGAAAAAATGAGCCGAGATGAAGAAATGGCACGCAAAGTAGCAGAATATCAAACCAGTCAGCTTGAACAGTCTTTTGCAGTCCCACAGCGTACACAGTTAAGTCACCATGAACAAATTCAACCTCAAAACGATTTGAAACAAAACAATGATGAAGTACATCACCAAACTCAAGAACGCAAAAAAAGAATGAAGGTCGTCATCGAATTGATGATTGACCCGACTAAGCCAAAATTTAAGGCATTCTTGGACGATAACGGTTTTGAATATACTTACAAAATCATAGAAGTGGAAGATTAAGGATGAAAATATGATCAATAATGTTGTTTTGGTAGGACGTTTGACCAAAGATGTTGAACTACGTTACACCCCTGCCAATCAAGCAGTAGCTACTTTTACCTTAGCGGTAAATCGTACCTTTAAAAATGCTAATGGTGAGCGTGAAGCGGATTTCATCAATGTTGTCATCTGGCGTCAAGCCGCAGAAAATCTAGCAAATTGGGCGAAAAAAGGTGCACTTTTAGGTATAACCGGTCGTATCCAAACGCGTAATTATGAGAATGCCCAAGGTCAACGTGTTTACGTGACTGAGGTAATTGCAGAGAGTTTCCAAATGTTAGAAAGTCGCAATCAGCAACAAGGGCAGTCACAAGGTAATCAGCAATCGAAAACCCAATCATCAGCGCCTGATTTTGGACGAGATAACGATCCATTTTCTGGTGGTACACCTATGAATTTGAGTGATGATGACCTGCCTTTTTAAAGGAGGCATCTAATGGCTAAAATAATAATAGATATTAAACTAACTCGCAATAAGAAAATGCCAATTGACATTGAGATTGTTAAAATCGGTGTTGATTTCGAGATGAAAGAAGCCTTGATTTACGCATTTAAAGCTATTTTCGATGAAGAGAAAGAACGAAAGGAGGTAATACGTGGCAAGACCAAAAAAACAAACAGTTGACTATTTTCCGCATGATGTTAACGGTGGTAAAACACTTTTCATCATCGAAAAAAACTACGGAAATGACGGATATGCTTTTTGGTTTAAAGTCTTGGAACTACTCGGGTCAACAAATGGTCATGTTATCGACAGCAGAAACCCCGATGAGTGGGAGTTTCTGTTAGCAAAAACTCTTGTTAGCAACGAATTAGCAACAGAAATATTAGATTTGCTATCTCGATTAAGTGCAATTGACCCAGAATTGTGGAGCAAAGGTCTAATTTGGTCAGATAATTTCCTTAAAAATATTGCTGATGTTTACAAAAAAAGAAAAATTGAAATCCCTGAAAAACCAGTAATTTTAGTTTCAGACACCAGAAACCCAAACAGTCAAGAGTTTCCGATACCAGAAACTCAGTTCAGCGGAGTTTCCGATAACATTAACTCACAAAGTAAAGTAAAGGAAAGTAAAGTAAAGGAAAGTATAGTTTATACCCCAGAAATAAATGTACCAACTTTAGACCAAATCGAATCAATTTCAGAATCAGAAGCATTAAGAAATATTGAGTTGAATAAAAAATTCAAAGTATATTCTGATACGTACCCCAAAAAAACTAAAAAAATTGAAGCAAGAGAATTTTTCAATCGTTTGTCTGATGATGAAATCGAAAAAGTAATCATAGGCGCTCAAAATGTTTTGAAATTATCAAAAACGATGACGTCAGAAGAATACAAATATTTGAAAAATCAAGCAACATTCATCTCAGATTCTGAATATCTTGATTATCAAGCATCGAGAAACGACAAGCCACAAACCCCAGTCGGAAGTAGAGTTCCAGAATGGGCTAAAGAAGAAAAGAAGAAAGTGGTACGTGAATGGTAAAACTAGCAGACACTGCATTTACCTCAGAATTAGCTAAGACTTATGTTGAACTAATATCTCATGTGGTTCAAGACGTAACCGTTGAAGATTATAAAGCTTTCACAATATACATCGAAAGTTCTGATAAAAATATAACGCTTAGCCCGCCGAATTTCATCTCATTCTTGACTGGAATTTCTCAAGTAAAAAGCGTTGAATACTTTTTGAAATTTGAAAAGCTAAATGAAAAACTTAGCAAAAGAGCTGCGCTGTTAAATGTACACTAAAGATAAACGGAAATTCCGTTTAATAAGGAGAATAAAAATGCCTAAAGAAATCAATATTAGATTTGTATACGAAGAAACTGAAGACAAGTTTGAACCGTTATCGGTTGAATATGAAACAGGTGATAATCATGCTATGTTAGCATACTGTCTGGCTTACATTGCAGCAACTGAGTCGTTGAAAAAGCCATGTTTCATGAAACATTTTGAAAATGATTTGAAACGTCTTCTTTTGGAAAATGTACTAGAGAAGTTGAATGGCGATAATTAACTTAGACCCATATCCGTCACCACGTCCACGATTTTCAAGGAAAAGTGGTAGGGCTTATATGCCTAGCGAATATACGTTGTGGAAAAAAATGTTTTTGCGTGAATGGTTGAAACACAATTTAGATAAGTTTGATGCGGGCGTGGCAATTGCTGTTGATTTGAAATTTTACATTAAACCACCAAAAGCAATAGCTAGAGTCAAGAAAAACCAGAATATTTTAAAAGCTGAGACTTGGCGAGTGGTCAAAAAACCTGACTTGGACAATCTAGAAAAGTCAGTCCTGGATTCGGTCAATGGTCATGCTTATGAAGATGACAATCAAATCAGTGATCTGCATTCTCGTAAGAGGTACTCGCTAACTCCACGTGTGGAAATCGTGATTAAGGAGGATGTGGAATGAATGAGTTTGAAAAAGAGCTTGATAAAACCTTTGATGGCAGTTATATAACTACACTAAATCATTATGTGGAAATTAAGGAACATTTCAAAGATTGGCAACCGCCTAGAGAACCAGTTGTTGTTCCGCAGTTTGTAGCTGATGCTATAGAATCGATACCTAATTATTATTCTGCATATGGCGCAATCAAGTTGATTGATATGAAACTTTCAGAATTACCACTTGCAAATGAAGACTGGAAATGCGTACATGATTGGATTTTTGTTGATGATAATGCTGATAAATTTTCAAAAGCTTGGATTGACGGCTACACAGTCGAGAAAGAAAAGTTGTATTACTTAAAACATATTGATTTAAGCGAAACAGATAAATATTATGATTGGTTTATGACTAAATTTTCCGATGATTCTCTTGGTCATCTAAGATTTAAAAAAGGGGAAAAACCAAAAACAATTGATTGTCAATTCACACAGTCAGAAATTGACAAGTTGCATATTGGTAGCTATGAACAGATTGAGGTAGACTAATGAAAATACACGAATTAAAACTAGACACAAAATATTTTAACGATGTAAAATCAGGCAAGAAGAATTTTGAAATTAGGAAAAATGACCGAGATTTTAAGGTTGGCGATATTCTGAATTTGCACATGTGGCATGATGGTGGTGGTATTCAAGGATATGCTAAAGTAGTATCTGTTGACGAAATTTCAAAGATTAAAGATATTAGGAAAGTTTCTCGGGAAAAGTCAGACACTATAAAAGCTAAAGTTTTAGATATATACAGTGCAGAACAAATTAATCCTGATTTAGACATAGTCAATAGTAAAAACTATGTTGCTAATTTACATGTAGTATTTTTTTTAAAAGATGTATCTAATGTTCTTAAGAATTATTTTCAAGCGGACAAGTTGCCTGAAGAATATGTAGTTATGATAATTGAGGTAATCGAATGAAAGATAAACTAATCAGTATCTTGGTAGCTATATTTAGCACGATAATTGTTTTGATATTACTTGCATTGGCATTTGCTGCATTTTCGTTGTTGTTAATGGCGATTGGGAAGATTTGGGGGATGTAAGGTGAAAATAGAAAATACAGCTAAGGATATTAACAAATATTCAACTGAAAGCATATCTGTTGAAAACTTAGAAAATGGTGATTTCGAAGTTATAGCGACTCAAGAATTATTTAATAATGGGCAGCCAAACGACGTCACAAGAGTGAAGATGCAATTCTCAAAAAATGGGTTTGCTGCCTTAGTTGGGTCGATGAGAGCAGCTGAGAGTTTAGGAGGTAAAATTGGCTAGAAAAAAACAAGAGCTTAGTCGTAAGACTCTAGCAAGACTAGAGGAAGAAATGAGGTTGTACCCTAAAATTACTCGGCTGAAAGCTGAGGCATTGGTCACAGCAGAGTTGAGCCGTGATACTGATGAAAATTGGTGGATAAAAGGCAGTCGCAAGAAGTCAGAGCCTCCACTTGATGAGCTCATGAAAAAAGAAGGTAATAAGGCGTATCAGTACTATGACCAGTTAGCAAAAGATATTGAGCGGACTGTTAGTGGACTAGCTCCAGATATCCAGAAGATTATTCATGAGTGTTTCTGGGGCATGAACAGCTATTATGATTGGGGTACAATCGGTAAAATTTATTTAGATGTAAGTGTCGGGCAAGCTTATTCGGTTAGATATAAGATACTTGAAAAGTTTGCGGTACAACGTGGGATATCCTTTTAGAAAAATATTTTCACGGGGGAGAAAAAAAGGGGTAGTTTTCTCCCCATTTGGTATGGTATATTAGTATCATGGAATTCAAAAGAAAAAGCAATTAGTGCTCAACCACTGGTTGCTTTTTTAGCCTCTTTTTAGTTATTTTTTATACAGATTTTTTGTTATAATTATAATTAGTGAGGGATTGTAGATGGATTTGATTATTGTTTGTGTTGGAGTTGTTTTAATAGCTGTGATCTTAGGTGTAGAAAAAGGTATCGAAAAAGCTATTACCTCTGCTATTGGAGAGATTCCAAAACGAATGCATGACATTCAGATGGAAGAATTGAAGTCAAATAATTCTATGTTAATTCAAAAAGATCAACAATTAGAGACAAGAGATTTACAAGTAGATAATTATTACCGTTCAATATCAGGCAAAACAATCGAAGAACTTTTCGGCAAATGGGCTAATATGATTGCTGACACTGAAAAAATAAAAAGATTAAAACCTGATGAATTGAATTCCATGATTAAAGAATTAATGATGTATGGATCATCGGAAACGGTGCGTATAGGTGCAATTTTTATGCAGTATTTATATAGAGGTGAAGTAGAAAAGCATAAAGATAATCCTTTCTTTCTTTTATATCTTGGTTCAAAGTTAGTTGCTTCATTAAAAAAAGATTTTACTGGTTATAATGTTGATCCAGAGGATTTTATTCGTATGAAAATTAAAGATGCTTATATCGGAAATAAAGAGCAATTGTTAAGTGAAGCAAAAATAGAAATTGAGAGAATCTGTAAAGACGGTTTTTAAATCGTCTTTTTTTGTGGAAAGAAGGTGAACAACATGACAGACAAACAACAGATTTTTGCAGATGAGTATCTCAAAGACTTAAACGGTACAAGAGCTTATAAAGTCGCATACCCTAACGTTAAGAAAGATTCAGTTGCAGCAGCTAATGCAGTAAGGTTGCTAAGAAATGCTAAGGTTAAAACCTATATAGATGATCAACTCGAAAAAATGCATAATGAGCGTACTGCAGATGCACAAGAGATACTAGAGTATTTAACTGCAGTAATGCGTGGTGAACAGCAAGAACAAACGCTTGTAGGTGAAGGTATGGGCGAACAGTCTATAAAAAATATTGATGTTAGTGCTAAAGACAGACTAAAAGCCGCAGAACTGCTTGGTAAACGCCATGCGCTGTTCACTGACAAGACAGAAATGACTGTTACAGAAGTGCCAGTATTCGTTGATGATTTGGGTGATCCTGATGGCTAAAAAACTATCTGAGTTCATTCCCCAAACCTTTCATTCAACTTGGCGAGCAGCATTAAATTCAAGTATTCTAAATATTGTTGAAAAAGGTGGCCGTGGTTCAGGTAAGTCATCAGATATCGCACATATCATCACTCAGTTGCTAATGCGTTATGCTGTTAATGCTGTTGGTATCCGTTACGTTGATAACACACTTGAGCAGTCTATCTATGAGCAAATGAAGTGGGCCATTGAAGAACAGGGCGTCACACACTTGTTTAAATTTAATAAATCACCTTTACGTATCACATACAAGCCACGCGGCAATTACATGATATTCCGAGGTGCACAGAACCCTGAGCGAATCAAGTCATTAAAAGACAGCAAATTTCCTTTTACGATCGGATGGATTGAGGAATTGGCAGAGTTTAAAACCGAAGAGGAAGTAACGACTATCACTAACTCACTATTACGTGGGGAATTAGCTGATGGTCTTTTTTATAAGTTTTTTTACTCGTACAACCCACCAAAACGCAAACAATCATGGGTTAATAAGAAATATGAATCATCATTTCAACCAGCAAATACTTTTGTTCATCATTCAACTTATCACGACAATCCATTTATTTCTAAAGAGTTCATAGAAGAGGCTGAGGCAACAAAATCTAGGAGTGAACGGCGTTATGAATGGGAATATTTAGGAAAAGCAATTGGTTCTGGTGTCGTACCATTTGATAATCTTCAAGTCGTGCCTGGGTCAATCACAAACGAGATGGTTGATAACTTTGACAATATTCGTGAGGCAGTCGACTTTGGTTATGCTACTGACCCACTAGCACACGTAAGATGGCACTATGACAAAAAGAAAAATGGCATCTATGCGATTGACGAGCATTACGGTCAAAAGATTAGTAACCGAGAATATGCTAAATGGTTGCACAAGAAAGGCTATGCGAGTGATGTCATATTTGCCGATTCTGCAGAACCTAAATCAATTGCTGAGCTGAAGAATGAACATGACGTACCACATATCAAAGGAGTTAAGAAAGGCCCTGATAGTGTTGAGTATGGCGAACAGTGGCTTGATGATCTAGATTTTATTTGTATAGATCCATTACGCACACCTAAAATTGCTTGGGAGTTCGAGAATATTGACTATCAAACAGATAAAGATGGTAATCCTAAGCCAAGGCTAGAGGATAAGGACAACCACACCATAGATGCGACAAGGTACGCTTTTAGTGAAGATATGAACAAAGCGAATAAATGGCTAGTGTGAGAAAGGAGAATTAATTGGATATAAAATATTTGAAGTCTGACAATCCAAGTGTTTTGTCAAGATTTATAGATGATGCTGTAAAAACTGACAGACAAAGTCCTATCAAGGAAAAAATGTCAGAGGGGCTCAGATACTATGACTATAAGCATGACATCTTGAAATTTAGGCTATTTTATTATAACGATGATGGAAAATTTGTTGAAGAAACAAATCGCAGCAATATAAAAATCCCTCATGCTT
>MTLE01005558.1_pt1 | contig 15185 bp, 13 predicted proteins | sample 1982461 | NCBI WGS metagenome assembly MTLE01 (sample SAMN05712605, study PRJNA340218) | biofilm metagenome | isolation source: sample SPL anode biofilm adapted to -200 mV | place: USA | collected 2012-02-03
GGGGGGGGGGGGTATACATTTAGAGATGCCCTGAATGCAAAATTCGGCACCTACAACAGTCAATTGTGGTCGTGGTTCCTTGATCTGACCCGGCACGGCCTAAACAGCAAAAACACCCAGGAGACGATTATGAAGTTGCCACTGAAAACTGTTTTCTTCTTGGCGGGAATTTTAACCGCCATACAGGCTGTCGCTGGTCCGGTCACCCTTACAGTAATTGCCAACCCGCCGGAGGGTGGAACCATTACAGGTGCGGGTACCTATACTTCTGGAAAGAAAGTCCCTATCGGAGCCAGTGCTAACTATGGCTGGTATATTGCGGATGCCTTGCTTAACGGAGAAGGCCTGAAAGCCGAGAATGCAGGTTCCTCCCTGCTTCAATCACTGACTCTTACCTGCGCAATGGAAACAGTGCATGTCGACGATCATGAGTTAGAGGTCATGTTATTCAATGGCTGTATGATGGGGTGGACGGAAATTTCCCAATCAATCACTTTGCTTACAAACTCCACTTTGCAAGTGAATTTCAAAGTCAGCCGTCCTGTTATTACTACCCAGCCAACCAATCAAGTGGCACTCGCCAGATATCCTGTGACTTTGACTGCGAAAGCTTCAGCACAATCCACTTTTTTCTTTCAGTGGCAAAAAGACGGCAAAGTCATTGAGGGGGCCACTAACTACACCTTCACTATCCCCAACCCTCAACCCAGCGATTCGGGAAAATATTCAATGCTGTGTGTGAATTCCATAGGGGGTGCAGAAAGCGATGCAGCCACATTGACGGTGAAGGAAATCCTCGTCACCGCTAACGGACAGAAGCTAGCTGGATCGAGTTACGCCATCAACAACCAATGCCTGATCGCTCTCAATTCCTGTTTTACCAATGGCTCCATATTTTACACCTTGGATGGAAGTGAGCCAGACTTTAGCTCGACCCATTACGACGGACAATTCACGGTGTGGAGTAATACTACGATAAAGGTGATTGCGTATAGCGCGGACTTTACCGAATCGAGGACTTCGGAGCCAATCGAAATTACAATAGTGCCGAGCGTCTACCTTTCGGCCTCAAGCGCGGGCGGAGGCGAAGCCCAACTTACTCCGCCAAACGGGTATTATGCCAGCAACTCCGTGGTTACTTTATGGGCCAATCCTTTGCCTGGCTGGATTTTCATGTATTGGACAGGCGACATTTTCAGCACTGCGCGTACAAACACTCTGATTGTTACCAACAACATGAACGTTAGCGCGGTATTCGGAACTACGGTAGAAACAATGGCCACCGGTTCGGGAACAGTGGACAGGTATCCGCCGCTCATCTACTACCCGTATGGAAGCACCGTGCGAATAGAGGCCGTTCCTTCCCAAGGAAGCTATTTCGGCACTTGGGGCAATTACATAACCAGCACCAAAAATCCGCTCACGTTTGATGTGACCGCCGCCACAACCAAAGTATCGGCGTTGTTTGCCGCCTTGCCCACTAACCAAGTAGCCCTAGCAGTGTTAACCAAGGGAGGGGGGACGGTATCCGGTTTGTCGGGCAACAAATTTCCTTTGGGAACGACCAATATTCTTACCGCCATCCCGAATACGAACGAAAAGTTCATTGGCTGGAGCGGGGATGCGAGCGGCGCTCAGAATCCGCTTTCGGTAGTAATGGATAGGAGCAAGACGATTACTGCTACTTTCTCAAAAACTATCACTCTCGAAATGGAGAAGACAGAAGCTTCAACGCAACTAACAATTTCGGGAGCTCTTGGGGATATCTATGTCATTGAGGCTTCAACGAATTTGACCTTTTGGGAATCTTGCGGGTGGACGGTTAATACTTGGGGGAGGGCGGTTTTTTCCGATCAAAAGGCCAAGGAAATGCCGTGGCGGATGTATCGGGTGGCCTCACCCTAAACGCAGCTTAAAACCTCGCAAGAGACCATGATTATTTTGCTTATTCTGCTCTGCTTCGCAACCGACATATTGGCGGACAACACCCGTCCCAACTGGGCAATAACGACGACTAACAATATTTGGAGCGTCACAGGTGACCGAGCGCACATCTATTGGGGGGAGACACCTTTTTGGCTAACAGGATCCCCCCAACCCGGTCGGATTTTGATGGCTTCTCGGTCCGATCCGCATCCTACGGTTCTGGTTGAAGATACGCGCTATGCGGTTAGAGTAATTCGCGCCGCCAATGACTTTATTTGTTGGACGGAGTCGGCCATTTCCTGGACTGATAAAGGATCTGATGGGGCTGTAAAAATGATGCGCGTTATTCCAACGAATGGCCCTGTAGTGACCATCGTGGCCAATACCAATTGGGGCACCTTTGCCAACCTGCCAGCTTTGGCTATCGACGAGCACTACGTGTACTTTGTGGTCAGTACCACAAATCAAGGTAGACCATATTATGAAATGAATGGCGGCATTTATCGTGCCCCGTATGATCCTATCAGCAACACGGCGGGCAATGTTGAGCTTTTGGCAGGCTCTACAAACGGCCCCTTGTCATTGGCTGTGGATCAGGAAAGTGTTTACTGGGCAGAATCAGTCTGCTGTTGGAATGCCAGAATAATGAAGGTTCCCAAAGGCGGCGGTACATCGGTTGCGTTATGGACCGGCGCTTCCGAAGTTCACACCATGGCTGTTGATAACGAATACGTCTACTACGCGTTCTGGAATGGCGGAATTGAGAGGGTTTCAAAAAATGGGGGACCGTCGCAAATAGTTCTGGATGAGAAAGATCAAGCGTGTTTTGCCTGTGGCGCGTTGTCGGTTGATTCCACTTACGTTTATTACGGAAATATGGGGTCGTATAACCATTTCTTTGCCCGGGTATCCAAAGAAGGCGGAGAACCTGAATTGTTGGTGGTTGATTCAGAATCGGCTCCGCATCCGCTTCAACCTTGGGATTCGTACGTGGATCAAACCGGGATCTATTTTTCTCACTGCCCAACGGGATACCCTGCTTCGGGGACTGTTTTCGGGTATATAGCTGGATTGTCCATTGCGATTACTAACCGCCAGGCTATGGTGACAATAACCAACCCATACAGCATGTTCTCCGTTCAAGCGTCTGAATCCACGCCCTCTACGAATTGGATTGAGGTATCGAATCTTCGGAATGCGGGCAGGATGGTGAATGTCTTTACGCAGTCATTGGGTGAAAACGTTCAAATGTTCTTTAGGTCGATACTGAAAAGTCAATAATGGTTTTTAAAAGCTCTCCTTAAATACTTCAAACGAAAGTATTTTCCTGTGTAACATATTCGCGCTGCGTATGTTACACGATGTCTCTTGGTCAGTGTTTTAGTCCGAACCACTCCCTGTTTCTGCCTAAGGTTGTTTGGTCCTTCACCCTTAAGCACTACAATATAATCTGGTAAAAGTTTTTGATTTCCAAACACTCTGGGCGTAAGTTCCGCAGTACATAGCACAATCAATGTCTTTTATGTTTAAAAACGCAATTTCATTATTTTTGTTTTTTGCTTCCGTATCAATATATGGATCAAATATCTATGATGACTTAATTGCTTTTTATCCTTTTACACGAAGTGCTAATGATGTCTCCGGGTTTAACAACAACGGTATAGCTTATAACGTTGCTATGGTATCAGATCGTTTTAACAATGATTCGTGTGCATGCTTGTTTAACGGAACAAACAGTTTTATAGATATCCCCAATAACTCAATACTTAATAACCTGACAAGCAACTTCACACTGTCAGCTTGGATATATCAACATTCAACCGGACCTGATGGATACCGAATTCTTGACAAAGCTACAGCAGGTACGACAAATGGATGGACGTTCGATACATATGATGGAATAACTTCTAAAAGAATACGGTTGCAAGGGGCTGCCTTAAATTCATTAAATGTTGGGGGAACCTCTATTTATTCCCTGCAAGAATGGCATCATGTGGTTGCGACAGTTTCCGGGACAAATGGAAAATTGTACTTAAATGGGAAACTGGATGGCTTTGGAAATATTGGAAATATACCGCGTAATACACTAAACATTTTCATTGGATGCGCGCACACATGGGAAAATAATAAAATGTATTTTAATGGAGCTATCGATGATGTTTGTGTTTTTAATCGGGCTTTGTCCGAGGCCGAGGTTACGCAACTGAACTATTTGCAATCAAGTGTAAGGCACATTTCAAACGTGCGAGCATTCCAACGATCAAATACTATTATTGATATATACTACGATCTTGCCAGCACTGATACTACGGTTTATACGGCGCTCAGTATTTCTACAAATGGCGGAATCTCGTTTACTATCCCCGGCAAGCATAGCACGGGTGACGGAATTGATACCCCCGCAATGCCGGGCTTAGATCGGCACATCGTTTGGTACGCAAGCAGCGACATAACAAGCGGACATTTTACCAATCTTGTGGTTGGATTAATTAGTGGAGGAATAATTGTAACATCTCCGGTGATTTCAGTGAACATAGAGACCCCTCCGATAATTACATTCAATCCTCAAAACCAGATCGTGAATGAAGGTGCTAAAGTTGTTTTTAATGTCACAGCAATTGGAACCGAGCCACTAAACTACCAATGGCGCAAGGACGGAAATATTCTGTCAGGAATGAATAATCCAACGCTTTCATTAAGTTCTGCTGGGGCTAGCGATTCGGGAGTTTATTCGGTGCTTGTTTCCAACCCTTTCGGTTCTGTGATCAGCGACAACGTATTTCTTTCCGTTCTTACTGATGGCGCTAACGGTATTCGGCCTAATCAACTACTACCGCCATCAGGCCCATCAAAACCAGAAGGATTAAACGATCTTGTAATTGTGACGCACGGTTGGGAACCACTCGGACCCATTGCGGATATTTCTTGGATCTCAGATATGGCAAAAGCAATTCAAGCCAGAGCGCCAAATTCTGCTGTTGTCGCGCTAGACTGGAGAGGCGGCGCATGGTTCACCGATCCCGATCTCGCTCTAATATTTGGTGCAAATCTCGGAAGGCTTTACGCCAAGTTGCGATTATCTGGGCAAGGTTGGAAGCATGTGCATCTGATTGCACATAGTGCCGGATCAGCGTTTATAGAAGGAATTGCCCAGGAACTCAAAAGTCTTCCTGATGCGCCCGTTATCCATGAAACGTTTTTAGATCCCTATACTGGTTTACTAAGTCTCAGTGGACGAAGTGTTTATGGTTCAAACTCAGATTGGTCTGATAACTATGAGTCTTTAGGCTTCTTGATTGACGGTCTGCCTAGTATTTTGGGATTCGGTTTTTCGACATTTAGTAAATTAGACTTTGCCTACAATGTTGATGTTGGTTGGGTTGATCCAAAGCGTTTGATCATACCGATAGGTGATCACCAAGTTGCCATATCTTCTCATTTTTGGTCGCCGTCGTTTTATATGTGGTCAATTACGAACAATGATACATCAAGTTGCGCTTCTAGATATGGATTTGCTCTGAGCAAAGAGGGCGGTGGATGGATTGGTAATTCAGCTAGTTTTCCGGTGGGGCAGGACCCGGATCCGATTTGTGGCGATAAGTCAGCCATACAAAGTCCACCTCCAAACCCATCGCTCAATCAAGTGCTGATTGATTACTCCGCGTACGCACTCAACTCAGCCATCAAGTATATTAATAATTCTTTTATGTTGTTTACCACTTCACTTAAGAAAATAAATAATAACATTAATTCTCAAAACAAACTAAATGGTAGCAACGAAAATGATGCAGCATGGTTTGCTGTTAGTTTAACAGTCACTAACCCTATTAATTTTATTCAGTTTTCAGCTATTTATCCCGAATCTAGCAATGCCCAAGGTTTACTGACAACATATTTAAACACTAATCAGATCGGCTTATTAGACGAACGCGCCGCGTCTTCCGATCTTCAAATTTGTCGCTTCCCTTTGAAGAAAGCACTTACATACGGTCAGTATACACTAAGCTTTCGTCTTGATTCATACAGCAATTCAGTGTCAAAAGTTGTCATAACCAATCTAATGACTGGTTTTGTTGGTATAACACGACCAATCACATTGCGTGCTTTTATGACGACCAATAGCGTCCCAGCACTAAATATTGAGGGAGACCCAGGCTACACATACCTATTAGAGCGCTCAACAAACTTGATAAATTGGACGCCAATTTCGTTCTTGATTAACACAAATGGACTCACTTCATTTACTGACTTTTCGATCTCAAATAACACAACCATTTTTTACCGTGCATGCATCTGGTTTTAGTGGTTTCATAATTAAAACAAATATTTCGTATGTTGTTTATTGGCCCGCGCAATATGATGGCATCTTATATACTGTATGTTATAATACTACATATAACAGCACCCAATCAACCATATCCACATAAAACAAAAACACAAATGAAACACACGTATATATGGTATGTTGTTAAAATGTTGCGTTTTATCAAAGACACAATTGTGGTTATTTTCGGATTTGGTCTGTACGGACTAATTGCTGTTGGAAATATTAATGTCACTTCCAGAAGTATATACACATTTATATTTGTTTCAACATTAGTTGTTGCGCTGTATGTTATCTTGTGCTGGACGCTTAATATTCTAAAAACGAGATACCCGCACGAATATGGTTCGTTGAATACTCATACGAGCATAAAGCGAATTGGAATTGCCTTGTTGGCTATTGCTTGTATCACTGGCGTGTCGTTTTTATTAACATTAATGTCATTAACTAAATAATAATATTGTTACCATATTAATGAGTATGTCAGCTCGGATCTTTTTTGACATAAACAAGAAAACACCGAATCCCATTCATTGAAAGATGCCTTTGTTCTTAAGAGGATTCGTATGAGAATAAAAGAGCGGAGATTTTGTCCCCGCCCGTGCGATTCCTGACTCCGGTTATGCTGAGAAATACTTCTCCGCCAAGCCCCACAACCCTTTGTTCACGTTCATCGACTGATCCAAGCCGGTAATGGCCCGAGTCTTGGGAAACCAATTGCCCCTTTTGTCGGCGCGTGTGTAATCCTTTAACCCACCTTGAAGCAGGTTTTGCTGGACTCGATTGAATACCAGCCAAAGATCGCTCCCGTCATCATCCCGTATCCTTGGAACAAGGAGCTTGTCAGGTCTGATTGGGGCTTTCTCGACCTCATCATACCGAAGCTCCAGGGCATCTTTGGCGAAGGACTGCTGTTCTTCAGTGGTTAAGCGCCGCGCCTTGAACATTTCGATCTTGGACGACAACTCCGGCACCTTTTCCAAGAAAGTGAAGCTGGCTTTCAGGACTTCCTCAGCTTCATGCCCACTGTGACGGATACTGGCATGCTGAAAGGTCGAATCAGCGATCATAAGGCCATTGCAGCACACGAAACGGAAGATGCCGACATGGATTTGATAGGCAGAACTACGGTCGTGGCTGTTAAGGAGGACGATTTCCGGGGCATACTCACCGACTTTGGCCAGTATATCGGTGTGCTGGAAACGAATCAGGTGCTTTTGGAAGCCTTTGCGGTCTTCCAATCGTACTCGCTGTTCTTGTACATCAACCGGCGACCAGCCATTGGCGCGCATTTCATCCACAATGCGTGCCGTGGGTAGGAAGGTGTATTTGCCGGAAACACCGGCCATAGGTTGACTGGCGAAGATGCTGGGAGCTTTGGCCTGCAATATGGCGTCATTGAGTGCAATCTTGTGGCTGAAGCTGCGTTTCATTATATGGTACATAGCACGGACAATTCTCCTTTCCTTTGTTTTGGGGAACTTGGTTTTGAGAAGACAGACAACTTCCTTTCGCAAAAATGCAAAAAGGTCCGTGTTCATTGTATCATCCAATAACGGCCAGCCACAAAAATACTGCAAACAAATGCGTAATACTCATTGACTCTTTTCGGTATTGTCTTATGAATATGTAACTGTGGTTAACTATTAACCCAGTAAACTGTGAACCAACTATGTCATTAAAAGAAATACTGACCGGCATTTCGGTCGAAAAAGTCCAGGAACTGGTGGGCTTGTTGAAGCAACGCGAATCATTGGCCAAGCAACTCAGCGAAATTGACGCCCAAATTGAGGACGTGGCACCAAAAGCTGCCGGTTCCAGAGGCGACGGCAAACGTCGCAAACCCTCCGTTGAAATTCCCGATCTGCTAGCCAAAACACCGGGAGGACTTACGCTCAAAGAAATCATGACCTCGCTCTCCTTGAAGTACCCCCAGGCGTATATCACGCTTACCAAGCTTAAAAAGACCAACAAGGTTGCCCAGGACAAGGAAACCAAGAAATTCACGGTGAAGACGTCCGGTAAGTCCAAAAACAATCCATTCTGATCAGAACCATGCAAAGCCCCTTGGGATATTCCGGGGGGCTTAGCGTTTTAGACGCTATTCCAAAGTTCGGAAGCAGTGGCGGAGTCTTTGGCTTTTTGGGTGGCGATTTGTTTTTGCACTAGGCAAACATACACTTCAGCATCGTTCTCGTACTGGATATAGCTAGCTTTCATCTTGGCGCTCCATTCAAAGCCATAACGGAATCTTGGGAGCAGCCTGAATTCCCAATCAGATTCTCGCGTACTCCTCCCGATATATCCAAACTCAATCAGCAATTTCCCCGCATGGCCAAGGAGCATGCGGATTTCTTCCTCTATACCCCTTCTCCATTCCAACCTCTGTAAAATGTCGAACTCCCCTTTTATCACGAACTTCTTGTCGTGGAGGGGCCAGCACTTGTTTTGACCCAGACTAGCGTCCACAACACTTTTCGCATTGCCGGATAACGCCACAAGGGAGGTCTTTAGCTGGGAGAGCTTGTCTTTGCCAAGCGTGTTGGTGATTTCCGGCTTGCGGGTAACTTCATTTTTAACCAGTTCCTCCCATTTACCGGCAATAAATTCAATTGTTGCCTCAAGGAACGCAACGCGGCTTTTTTCTAGCGCCCCAAAACTGTTTTCGACCCGGCCTTGGGCGTCAGCTATCGCTTGATCAAACTTTGTGGTATCCATAACTATCAAAGTGGGGATCGGATAGCATACGTTACCCTACTCAAATTCAAGTTTGCGAGTGCAAAAAAAGCGACCCTTTCGAGTCGCTTGTGTATTTAGAAAGCAAGGATTGCTTTCAGTTCCTCCCGAGACAAATCGGTGGGTTGGTGTCCGGCAGACAATTTTGCCCATCTAACCGGACGGTAAGCGGAAAGTGTCGCCAACAGAAGTTGCGCCTGCTTTTCGCCAGCGGAATCACCATCCGGCATAATCCAGATTTTTCCCTTTGGAGTGACCAGCGAGACAATCAATTCGGTTTGTTTTTCAGAACTGTCCGTCCCCATAGTGGCCACAGCAGCGGGAAATCCCGCCTGCGTCAGCCACCAAACTGAGGCAAACCCCTCGACGACAACCAGATCATTTACTGGTGATTTAATCCGAAAGCCATTGTAGACGAAAAGTGACTTTCGAAATTCGATCATCCGACCTTCCCTTTCTCGTTTTCCGGGGAAAAGATAGCGGGGATTATTGTCGCCAACCGATTGGTCATCCACAATTCGACCGGCATACCCGATTAGTCGGGCCTTGTGGTCATGAAGTGGGATCGCTATCCGACCTTTCAGGTATCCGCGTGAACAAAAACCCAACCCAAAGAGGTGGACGGTCTCAGGCAGTAAACCTCGATGAGCAAGATATGGATGTTCGCTATTAAGCCCCTTGAGATCGAAATCAAGGGGTGGATTAACTATGATGATTTCTTTTCCCGAAGGACTGGAATCACCATTCGTAACCGGCTGGACGCTTTTTACGCCTTGTTGCGTCGTTTCAGCAGGGGGGCTTGCTGACGTGCAAATCGCATTTTGTATTTTCAAGGCAACTTCCCGCAGTGCTTTGCCGTCTTGAGGGTCTATTCCATCCATGTAGGCGGCAAACTCGAGCACATTTCCCTTCTGTCGGCACCCAAAGCACTGGAATATTCCGCGCTCGAGGTTGGCTGAGAAAGATGGTGAATTGCGTTTACCGCTGTGTTGAGGCAAGGGGCAGAATCCATGATGCTGGTCCCCTTTGCGGTGCAGTTCGACACCGTAATGTTGTAGCACTTGTTCAAAGCGAAGCTTTGCCCGAAGGGCTTTGAAGTCAATCCATTGGTCTTTCATTCAATAGTCCTCCGGTAAAAGCACGGTCGTCGCCGACCGGTCGGCTTCGGTGATAATCCAGAATTTGATGTTTTGTTTGGTGTAATATTGGGAAAACAAACGGCATCCGCTCTTGAGAGCGTGGTTGTTTGCTTTCTCATCTTCCGGGTCTAATGATCCCCAATCGCCCGAGTAATGTCGATTGAGCGCAACTGCCATTTCTTCAGCCGACAATGTGGCCGAGGCGTTTTGAGTTGCCATCAAGCGGCCAATATTAAATTTCGGAGAATTAATAATCAATATATCCAACATGCGTACATCCGTTGTTTATGTGTTTTAAAGAACTGTATTCGGATATATATTATCACATTGAATACTAGATGTTTTTGGCTGCCTTGACAGTTACAATATAGTAATGATATAATAGGCAATAGAGTAACGAAATATGGCAGAAATGAGTCCGTTTGCATGGTGCAAGTTGACTCTTACTGCCATATGGAAACGTTACTAGGAATCATATCAATCATCGAAGCTTACGTATTCTGCTCATTTAAAAACCTCAGATTTGACCTGTTTTATTCACGAGTGCGCTGGGAAATCTACTACTGCATTTCCCCACACCTCCACCATGATGGTGATTATGGATACCCGTTCAATAACAATCAGGAATTGGAAAACATCTGCGCCACTAGTGGTGTAAGCAGTCTGCCGTTCGCCCAGGAAATGGAGCCGAAGATCCTTAAAATGCCAGATTTCTTGGGACGCTCGTTTCGTTACATTCTTTACCGTGAACTAGATGCTAACAGCAATATGTCACAGCGAAGAATGAATATGTATCGAGGGTTTGCTGATAGAAACGACCGATGAATACAAGATTCTTGACAAACACCTTCCCACTATTGTTCCTTAAGAACGACGTTACACAAAGCCCGTCTATTATGGACGGGCTTTATATTATCCTCTCCCAACTGCCGTCTTTAAACCATTTCTCTAATTCATCATTTTCAGCACGCATCATTTCAGGGTTATCTTTGTATTTTTCAGCAATTTCTTTTTTCTCTTTTTCGTATATTTCTCTAGCCTTTAGATTGCGGTCATGATGCGCTTTTCGATGTTCTTCAACCTTTTCGCCATAGCTCATCGATTTTTTGCTAGCGCTATTAAATACTTGTTCGGTCATAATTAGATCAGTTTCAAGTTTTCGTAGATGGGTTATGTAATTCAAACGTTTTTGCTTTAAGTTGAATTCGCTTTCTTCCTTCTCCTCTGTGGAAAGCGTTGGCTCGGGACCAGGAGTATTGAGGCAGTATGCGTAATTTAAGCTTTGCTTGTCTGGAGTGAAATATATTAATTTACCACATTGCTCATGATGACATTTATACGCCTTCGGCTGAGCTTGGCATTTTTGACACTCGTTAAGGAATGAATATATATTTACACTTTCATTTTTAGCACCACAAGAACCGCATACCCAAGGTGTTGTAGACAAGATAATGTTGTCGCATTTATCACACTTAATTGGTATCGCTCTGTTATACAGCACATAATAATACAGCGCTGACACGACAGACACCGAGGCAACGAAAGTAGTAATGTATTCGTGGGTTATTGCGGCAATCGTCAGAATTAGCAAGATTAGGATTGCGATACAGATTGCCCAATTCGCTGGTTCTCGCAGTTTAAACCACATCCTAGCATCTTGGCTGTTGCATGCGATCATAGCTCAGTTATTAAGCCACCGCCTGATGCGATTCTCGACAATAGTTCTTGGGGTGGCATATTTCTCGCGTGAACGACGGATTATCGTTTCGCGGCGACCGTGCCGGGTTCCCATTGGCGGTAATGTTTTGCCAAATACTGGATCACAATCACGCCCATCGGCAAGTAATTTTGCGTAAATTTCATGATTACCAAGGCTTGTTAATTGGCTTGCATGACAGCTTTCGCCGAAGGCCATTTCCAACTGCTTGCTATCACGTGGGCCCACTCGAAATGATATTATAGAACCAACATTGCCAAAAACGGCATCTCTTATTTCCGGAAGTATTTGATCAACATACTGATGCGACAAAGTTAAGCAGAGACGATATTTGCGAGCCTCCGAAAGAATGGAAATGAAGGAGTCGGATGCAAACGACTGAAATTCATCTACATAGAGAAAGAAGTCCTTCCTTTCTTTTTCAGGAATGTCAGAGCGCGACATGGCCGCCAACTGGAATTGATTGACCAAAACGGCCCCGGCCAAATTAGCTTTGTCATTTCCCAGCTTCCCTTTCGATAAATCGGCAATGAATATCCGGCCATGGTCCATCATGAATCTGGCGTCGATTTTGCTTTTTACCTGGCCTAGAATATTGCGAATGTGAGGCGACATAAGTAACTGCCCCACTTTGTTTTGAATGGGTGCAATCGCTTCCTGCATGAATTTCTTGTCGTAATTTTCAAATTCGTTGTCCCAAAACCGACGAACGAGCGGATCTTTGACCTGTCTCACAACCCAAGCGCGATATTTTGCATCCGAAAGCATTCTTTGTAGTCCCAATAGGCTGACATTTTCACAATCTAAAAGCGCTGCAACTGAAGCATATAGGATATATTCTAGCCTTGGGCCCCAGGATTCATGCCAGACACTTTTAAAAACCGAAACCAAACCAGATGCAGACAAGTGCCGTCTATCAGGAGAGGTTGCCCCAAGCAGGTTTAAACTGATGGGATATTCCATGTCGGCGGGATTGAAAAAGACCACGTCTTCAACCCTTCGCCGAGGAATATGATCAAGAAGGTCGTGGGCCAAATCCCCATGCGGATCAATTACCGCACATCCGTTTCCGGCTTCAATGTCCTGCAAAATGAGATTACGAAGGAGGGTTGTCTTCCCTGCACCACTTTTACCGATGATATACAGGTGGTGACGCCGGTCATTTTGGGAGAGCAAAAGGGGCGTTTCTTGCCCCCAGATTTCTTGTTTGCCCAAGATGACGTGATTTTTGTGAATCATATTCCAATAGAGCCTCTACTCCGCTGAAATAATTCCGTCAGGCTTGCTTTTGACGGCATCACTTAAATTGGCGACATCCGGTAGTAACGAGCCACCAAGGTAATAGAGGCTCGGCTGGAATCGAGCCGTGAGTTAGCCGTCACATTATATCACGGAAGAATATATTTCTTGCAAAATGTAAAGAAACGCACATTGTTTAGTTGATCCCCAAAGGCCATATGAACAATGTGCCACCCAAAAACCTTAAAGCTTTCGTTATTACCATGAGCGTCATCGCCATCATTGTGATGTCCTTTTTGAGCGGTGGTAATAAGAGACCGGAGGCGGAGAGGGTTGTAGTAGCATCTTCCCCGCGAACGCCCGCACAAAACCAAACAGCAAGTCCTGTAGAGCGCCACGACGACCAGGAAACCCAGCACAGGCAAGAAATGCAGAGGTTGGAAGAACGGCGACAGGTTGAAATCCTTGCACAACAGCGGTATGAACACGAAAAAGCTGAAGCGGCGACGAGGCATGCCAAATTCTTGGCGCGATACTTGAACACCGGCTTTACGCGTAAAACTGGGATACAATCGCTGGCCATTGTTTCCGTGACTGAAAATGGAAAGATCAATTCCACATTGAGCACAGCCTTGGCTGACCATTTTAAATCAAGCACCGTTGAACCCATTTGCCTTCTGTTTACTCCAGAATTCGTTAGCGACGGTCTTTTTAACCACGTTTTTAATGGCTCCACTGACGTCATTAGCAAATTGGAGGCTGATAAACTGGTTGATGGCATTCTGCTAGCCCGGCAAACCGTTCGGTACAGCAAAGATGCGTCTTTGGAAAACCTGATCACCGCCAATATGCAACTTAACCTGGTTCTGGTTTCAACCACAACCAGAGGCCAATCGAAGGGATGGACTTTTTCTGCTGTCGGTCCTGGCTTTACCGAACAAGGAGCCCGGCAAACAGCGGAAGAACGTTTGCTTAAGCAAATCACCAAGGACACCAAAATGTCTCTATGACCACCAAGGAACAGATATGAATACAAGACTCATAGCCATTTCCCTTTTATGCCTTTTCTTATGTGGGAATGCTTATTGCGCCGAGGACATAGACGCCGAATTAGTCAATTTGGCGGAAAGGTTGGCGGGCAAAATCAAAGCCAAGGCGATAAAGAAGGTGGCAGTGATTGATTTCACTGATTTGCAGGAAGCTTCAAGTGAACTTGGCAAATACATTGCCGAACAGTTGACGGTCGACCTAGTGATGACGAACCAAGGCTTTGCCGTCCTAGATCGCGCCAACCTTAATCGCATCCTATCTGAACACAAACTGACCGCCAAAGGGCTCATTGATCCCGATAACTGCAAAAAACTCGGAATGTTTGCCGGAGTGGATGCCATAATCATAGGCAAGATCATTCCCAAAGGCGCAAAGATTAATCTAACCACCAAGGTAATCGCCACAGAAACCTCCGAGATTGAAGGGGCTGAAAAAGCCACTTTCGCGATTGACGAAAACGTCAAAGATATGATGGCCCATGCTGCCGCTCCGGCCAAAAGCGGAATGCCAGCAGACGAGAAGTCTGGCGTCTCCAAATCCATCGGGAATCTTCGGGTGAATTTGGAAAACATGCGGATTATAAATAATCAAAAACTAATGCTTACGATGACTTTATCAAATCAAAGTTCTAACAAAAGTATATGGGTTAGTATTGGCAGTGATATGAATTGGAAAATCCGAGGACAAATTGTTGATGCTAACGGCCAAGAATATACACCAGAATACACCAGTGTTACCGGCGTAAGCGCAGGAGTTTTTTCACGTTACGGATATCAACCTAACACCTTCTCCCCTGCTACGGAAATAAAGCCAGAGGACTCATTAACAGCGACAATAAAGTTCAGCCCGCAGGAACAAACAGCCATACCGTCAGGCCAGGCAAAACTGCAACTAGAAATACTTGTTGGCAAAAAATATATCAACGATTGCGCAGGCGATGCTACTGTTAACAATATTTCAACAAGTGTGGATATAGAGCAATTAAACGATAAATAATCATGATGCACATACAAACGAGTTAATATCATACTTTAACCCGTGCGTGGTGAACCCG
>MTLE01000743.1_pt1 | contig 15150 bp, 13 predicted proteins | sample 1982461 | NCBI WGS metagenome assembly MTLE01 (sample SAMN05712605, study PRJNA340218) | biofilm metagenome | isolation source: sample SPL anode biofilm adapted to -200 mV | place: USA | collected 2012-02-03
TGAACGTTGCACTGTCCAGTTATAACTAAAACGCGGGTGGCATTGCCGGCGCGAAGCAAAGTTCAAGGAGAAGTGCGGAAAAGGGGGTAGTGTTTTGTATAATTCGATTTGCTAGATGTTAAATGGAGAGGTGTGGTGCAGTCCGTTTGCGTTTGTTAGTCTTAAACGGATTCAATCTGAGAAGGCGCATTTCTTGATTGAAGGAAAAATTTTTAAGTTATGAAACACACAGTGCTCAAGCTAATGGCGGGGTGGGGATTGGTTTTTGCCGCCCAGGCCGAATCCACCGTGCGCTTGAACAATCAGGACGCTCAAAAACCGGTCGTTCTGTGGTATGACGGCAGACTGGCGTACGAGGGTGTTTACGTACAGGTGTGCGCCAGCATCGCGGCGGGACCATGGTGGCCGGTGGCTTCGGTGGAGGGCGCGCGTGAGGTTTTTCCATTGTCGGAGCCCGGATATTTTGACGCGGGCGTGGGCGTGGTGCCGTTTGTGGTTCCGGAGAGAATGTTGGTGGACTTTCAAGTTTTTGCCTGGCAAGGGACCGCCGACGGGTGGGATGATAGCGTAGTAAAAGGACAGTCGGTCAAATGGAACCAATGGGTGGGCAGTTGGGATCCCGGTTCAGGCTTGCCCGCCTCCGGTCCGGTACTTGAAATTCCCGGGAACATTGTGCTGTACGCGCTGCCAGAACCCAATTCCATCGCTTTGGGAATCCTTGGCGGGCTGGCTTTGATGGTGCGACGCTGGAAAGTTGCTAAAATTCCCGGAAAATAATCTCCGAGGGATATAGAAATTGCAGAGTGATTGGCAGTCTTAATGATTAACCGGTGTCCCTCTGTTCCCCGTCAGGGCCGACTGGCCGAATTGGTCTAATTGTCCATCATCGTATAGCCAGAGGCCTTCGATCCATTGGCGCGGGCCAATTCCGGTTTTGGGCATGGCGGGCGGAGGGGCGCCCGCAGCATAGATAATGATGCCAAAGGGATTGGGCACGTCGCTAAAATCGATGCCGAGCGAAATGGTAGAAACGGAAATGCACGTCGGCTTAAGCTGGCGGATGGCCTTGGGAATATTGCGTGATGCGGGGTTAATCTGGCCCGTGAATCCTGGCCGGTTGGCAATCATCGTCCGGCCAGCGGCGAGCAACTCTTGCGGGTTTGCCGCCAAAACGCGCTTAACCATACGCTCCTGTTGCCAGGCGTAAAAAGCAGGAGAATCAAGCGTTTCCAATAGACCCGCCAAGGCGATGGTGGCGGTCATCACGATCACGGTGATCCGGAAACGGAGCTTCATGAGATCAGATCCACATTAAACAACCTCCGTCACCTCTCCCGTCCGCCCCCTACTGCGTTTCGCCTTTGGTGACGCGGAGGAAGACTTCTTCCAGGCCGAGTTCTTCTTCTTCGAGGCCGATGAGTTTGCAGCCGCCGCGCACGAGGACTTCGGCGACGAGGCCGGGGTCGGTGTCGTGGTCATGCAGGCTGATTTTGAGGCGGCCTTCTTGCAAGGTGGCGTCGATGATTTCGGGGCGCTGCTTGAGGGCTTCGATGGCAGGCTGGGGATCGCCGGCGACTTTGGCCCAGAAGACGCGGCCGGTGGCGAATTGGTCGCGCACGCCTTGGACGGGGCCGCTGTAGATGAGTTTGCCTTTTTCGATGATGGCCACGCGGTTGCAGAGGTTCTGCAGCTCGCTCAGGATGTGGGAGGAAATGATGATGGTTTTGCCGAGGCGCTGGAGCTCTTGCAGGATGGCCATGACTTCGATGCGCGCCCGGGGGTCGAGGCCGCTGGCCGGCTCGTCCAGCAGCAGCAGGCGCGGGTCGTGGATGAGCACGCGGGCCAGGCCCAGGCGTTGCTGCATGCCGCGGCTGAGGGCGCCGATGAGGGCGCCGCGTTTCTCGCCGAGGCCGACGAGTTCGAGCACGTCGCTCACGGTTTTTTCGCGCTGGGCGGCGGGGATTTTGTAGCAGGCGCCGAAGAAATCGAGGTATTCGGTGACCTCCATGTCCTTGTAAACGCCAAAGAAATCGGGCATGTAGCCGATGATGCGGCGCACGGTGTCGGCCTCGTTCACCACGTCGTGGCCGAAGATTTTCGCCTGGCCGGCCGAGGGGGTGAGGAAGGTGGAGAGGATGCGCAGGGTGGTGGTTTTGCCCGCGCCGTTGGAGCCGATAAAGCCGAACAGATCCCCCTTGGCGATGGTGAGGTTCAAGCCGCTCAACGCCTGGAGGCTGCCATAGTTGCGGCTCAAATTCTCGGTTTGAACCGCGGGAACTTCGGGGGTGGTGGTTTCGGGCATAAATTATAGCGGGTTAGGCACGGGGATGGCGAGGCGCAGCAAAGTGTCCTGGCGGAAGCGCAGGGGTTTGAATTGCTCGGTTGGGCGCGTCAGAGTTTGGCCGGCATCCCACGCCATCAGCAGGGCTTGGCCGTTATGCGCGAGCGAGGTTAAATCCAGGCCGGACGGGGCCAGGAAATTGGCGCCGTAATTGTTGGGATTGTTGGCGTGCGGGCTGGCGCGCAGGAGGCTGACGGCCATGGCGCTCAACGGCAGGTTCCATTCGATGCGCCCGGAATTCTGCTGGAAGGCTTGCCGGCGCTCGTTCACCGCCTGCTGGAAGTTCTGGCTGCCGTTCTGGATGGCGAACTCGGCTAGCGGCACAAAAGGCAGGCTGCCCAGGTCGAACGTGATCGCCTGGCTGGCCTTTATCGTGCCCAGGGTATAAACTTTATCGCCGTACACCAGCCGCGCTTGATCCAAGGGGCGGGCCGTGTAATTGGTCACCGTCAGGCTTCGCTTATTGTTTGCATGGCTAACGCTGGCGGCCAGGGGGAGCGGGCCGCTTTGCCACCAATCCTGCACGAACAATTGGCTGGTCCATACCGGCACGTGCACTTTCGCCTTAAAATTGTTGCCGTATTGCTCGACTTCCACTTTGGTGCCTTCCATGCCGCCGCTATACGGGCCAAGGGATTCCCCGCGGATGGAGGCGAAGGCTTGTTCGCTGACGAAGGGGAATTGGGCGTTGGCCGGCGAGTAGATGGAGGTATAGGTGCGGCCGCGCATTTCGGCTTTGCCCTGGTTGGGATAAATGTCGACGAAATGCAGGTGGTTCAATTCGCTTTCGCCCGCGCGCAGTTTGTAACTGATGTAATAGATCAGCAGCGAGAAGGCCACGACGTAGACGGGGAACGTCACCCAGGTCCAAATCTGCTTGTTCATTTTTTGCAGGACGATGCGGTCCACGGGGCCGATGACCACCAGGTACACGGCGAGCATCAACAGGAGCCAGGAAATGGGCAGTTTGTGAACCTGTTTGCTATCGATCATGGAACCCAGCACGCCGTCGATGCTCCAGCCGCCGTAGTAATTGCGCGTATCGACGTCGCGGAGCAGTTCTTGGGGCACTTGGGCGATGCGCGCCCAGAGCCAGGGGCGCAGTTTCCAGCTGCGGAATGGCTCGCGCTCGGGGTTAAAGAGGAGCAGGGTGACCTGGCCGCGATCACGCTGGCCGGTGACGATGAGCGGTGTATGGCCGGCGGCGAGTTCCACGTGGCCATCGGTGAGCGTGCCGGTGGCGACGCCCGTCTCCGGAGCTTGCCAATCGGCGCTTTCAGGCAGTTCTTTCCACGGATTATCTTCGTTGGGGGCCGGGGTTTGGGGGGGAATCTGCCCGGGCATATTCAGCCCATAACGGCGGCGCATGGCCGCGCTCATTTGCGCCCCTTGGTTGGGCGAGCCTGACTGGTTTTTTTCCAGCTGGTTTTCCAGGTAATTGACCTGGGCCGAACGCATCCACTGCACGATTTCGTTGCCGACGTTAAGGTTGGCCACGCTGGAAACTTCCATGGGCAGCAGCCCGCGCAGCCACGGCAAAGTGGCCACGTCGCCGGGTTGTTCAATGGAGACAATCAGGTGCCCGCCTTGATGCACCCAGCGCACGAGGGCGGCGGTTTGGGGCGGCTTGAGTTCGAGAGCTTTTTCGGAGTTCAGATAAAGCGCATCCAGGCCTTCCAAGGCGATGGGGTTGTCGGGGAAAAGCTCGGGGCGGAATTGGGCGGTGGCGGGGCTGATTTCCGAGGGGCGTTTCTTGAGCTCGGGAAACACCGGCATGCCGCCAAAAGAGCGGGGCACCGCCGCCAGGAGAAAACTGGTGGAGGTCACGTCGCGCTTGGCGCGCAAGTTGGGTTGCTCGGCGCGCACTTTGCCGCGGTCATCCAGCAAACGCGCGTTCCAGCTCAAGCCCCGGCTGGTGGCGAACACCGGCAAGACAAACCGTTTGCGGGTGTTGGTGGGGAATTCGGCCTGGATCCGCCGGGCCTGGCCTCCGCTGAATTGGCCGGGGGAAAGTTCGATCACCCCGGTGAAGGCGGGGCCATCGTTCAACACTTCAAACACCACGGGAAACCAGTTAATCTCGCGAACATTGCCGTCGAAACCCAGGAAAACGTCGAACTGGGGCGCCGCGGAGACCTGGGGCACGGCCCAAAGGAGCGCTAAAGCCAGCAGCCCGCCGAGAATTCGGCCCGCACGGCGCGCGGCGGCGCGTGAGCCAGCGATGAATGGAGTCAGATTCATGATATTGGCGGGCGCTTCCGGCCGCTTATTCCCTATAGTCATTTTGTCCTCATTCGCAAGACAAATTCAGGCGTATGCCCAAGTATCATCTTCCGCTTTGCAGGTTTGGACAACGGCCCCCGCAATTTGTCACAGAAAAATGCGCCAACCCATTGGATAAAATGGTTTTCGGGCGGATAATAGGGCGGGCCAAACGAGCGGCTCGCGCGCCGGCAGTAGAGCTGGGCTGCGAGGTTAATTTATAACATGTTAATATTGAATAATATATAACGTAAATATTCGTTGTTTACTGGCCGGGAGTGCGGACAGTGGTTTTCAATTTTGAGAATGGTAAGGAAAATGCCTTAAGGGTCTCTGTGTGTCAAAAAATGGAAAATAGGCCGTTAGAAATGCCATAATTTGGGCCAAACGGCCCATCAATACGTGACTTGGGGATGTCGTTTGACAGAGTAGGCAAATTTTTCTACCCTTAAGACGGCTCCGGATTGACCGATAGCTAAGGTAGGTGTGGGCGAAGCCCAAGCTTGATTTCCATTTATTGCCATGCGCAAACGCGGGCGTCGACCGGGATTTCCCGGGGCGCCGGCATGGGTTGCTAAAAGATATAATATGAAAATAGCCATCGTTGGCCTGGGATATGTTGGACTTCCGCTGTCGCTGCAATTTGCGCGCTCGGGAGTGTCCGTGGTGGGGCTGGATATCGACAACGCCAAAGTGGAGGCGTTGAACGCCGGCAAGAGTTACATCAAACACATCGAGAGCGAAGCCATCCAGGAGATGCTCAAGAATGGGCGCTTCGCGGCGTCGACCGATTTCGGCCGTGTTTCCGAAATGGAAGCCGTCATCATCTGCGTGCCCACGCCGTTGAACAAAAACCGCGAGCCGGATATCTCGTACATCTTGGAAACGGGCAAAGCCATCGCGCCCCACATGAAGAAGGGCCTGCTCGTGGTGCTGGAATCCACCACCTACCCGGGCACCACCGACGAGGACCTCAAAGGCGTGCTCGAGAAAATCTCCGGCATGAAAGCGGGCACCGATTTCCACCTGGCGTTCTCGCCTGAACGCGAAGACCCGGCCAACCCGGACAGCAAAGTGGCCCTCATCCCCAAAGTCGTGGGCGGCTACAGCCCGGCCTGCCAGCAGCGTGCCGTGGCCCTGTATAGTCACGCCATCAAGACCATCGTGCCCGTGTCCTCCTGCCGCGTGGCCGAAGCGACCAAGATTTTGGAAAACACGTTCCGCGGCGTCAACATCGCCCTGGTCAACGAATTGAAAATGGTCTACTCGGCCATGAACATCGACATTTGGGAAGTGATCAACGCCGCCAAAACCAAGCCCTTCGGCTTCATGCCCTTCTACCCGGGCCCCGGCTTGGGCGGCCATTGCATCCCCATCGATCCGTTCTACCTTACCTGGAAAGCGCGCGAATACGGCCAGAACACCCGGTTCATCGAGCTGGCGGGCGAAATCAACACCAGCATGCCGCAATACGTGCTCGCGCGCGTAATGGAAGCGTTGAACTCGCGCAAAAAAGCCCTCAACGGCAGCAAAGTGCTCGTCGCCGGCCTGGCCTACAAACCGAACGTCGACGACGAACGCGAATCCCCCAGCTATGTCCTCATGGAACTGCTCCAAAAAGGCGGCGCCGAAGTGGCGTACTACGATCCCTACGTGCCGGTGATCCGGCCGACCCGCGAACACGGCCACTGGGCGGGCACGCGCTCCGTCGTGTGGAACGAAACCACCATCAAACGCTTTGACCTGGTGCTCATCTCCACCAACCACTCTTGCGTGGCGTACCAAGAACTGGCCGACTGGGCCGAATGCATCGTGGACACCCGCAACGCCATGGCCACCGCCAAGACCAAGCCCGGCCAAGTCTGGAAGGCGTAGTCATTATTACCGCAAGCGCCGGGGTTGGTGTTAAACACCGGCCCCGGCGCTTTTTTTTGAGTGCTGGCGATGGCGCTATTTGCCTTATTTTGCATGCAAACTTGATGCCAGAAAAAGGATCAAAAATAGTACGGTCAGTTTTCTGAGAATTAGATGGGATGGCTACGGCTGGTAAAATCGTTAGCATCGTGCCCCCCCTGTAGCGGCATTCGTGAGAATGCCGGTGGCACAAACTTAGACGGCTCCGATGATGCCGCCGAATGGGATTAAATATTGCGGCGCTCTCCCGAGGCGCCGCTACAGAAAAAAAGGAAAAAAGGGGCAATCGATAAAATCACTGGCGGTCGCGTCCCGTGCGGGTAGGATGGGCCACACGATGAGAACCCAGATTTACTTCATATTTCAAAGCTGGTTGCTCGTTTTAATCAATTTAATCCCGGCACTGAATGTTTTTGCGCAAAACGAGGCTTCCTCGATTTCAAACGGCACGGTGGCCGCCACCTCGGCGGCGTCTCGGACTGCATTCGTTGTGGATCGGTCCGCTGTGGCCGTGACCCCTTTCCTGGAAAAATTGAAAGCCAACACGAACTATTGGGTTAACGTTATCTTCACAAATAATCCGGGCTTGAACAATAATCGCGGCAAATACGAACGGGAGCGGGATTTGCGGATATTTATTAATTCCGTTTCAAATGTTTATATGCGCATAATAGAGGTGTGCCTAAAAAACGATACCCATATTAAAACAGTTAAAGCTTCACCGTATATTATGTCTGAGAACTCATTGCGAAATATTGCCTATTATGTCGTGTTTGGCGGGAATGGGTTGATTGCTCAGGCGGAAGTGAGCGAATTAACGACTCAAAAAAAGCTGTGGTCCATGGTCTGCTATCCTGATGGTAAAATAAAAAGCATGCAAAATATGAGGGACAACGAAGTGGTGGGGTACTATCCAAATGGTTCCGTGGAATATTACGGCCTGCGCTTAACCAATGGGGTGACCTACAGCATTGATTGGAATAGTGATGGAAGGCTTGAAAAAGAACTGCTCCGTCGCTTTCCTTGAATCGTATGTCATGTTTCCTAGAATTTGTTCAAAAAAGGGCCACCCACCAGGGCGGGTGTTCCCCCCCCCAAAAAAAAGCAACATTTCCTGCTATGGGGGTCCCTTACCTTGGAATTAGAACCCAAGGGAAACAAACGAGATTCCTTGGGGTAAACCACTAGTCTATTAGCAACCGGTCTTGAGTTGAGCCGCCAGTTCACTTGAATCCGGATTCCGGAATGGTTGCGGCGGTTTGGCTTCAGGGCTTTGGAGGACGGCATGGTCAGCACAAAGCGCAGATTATCAGTTTCTTATGCGTTTCATTCACGCTGATTTCGGAATCCGAGTTTAGTTGGTGTAAAGGTACGGGAATTGGCCGTCGCCATGGCTGTGAAGGTGTTCTGCGAAAAAACTTAAGTAGAGGCTGGTTTATGCCGAAATATATTTGAAGGAGCATGGTGGGAAGGCGGGGATGTTCCATCGGCATTCAGGTGAGAATGAGTTGTTTCGATAGTGGAATACCCGGACGCAACTGGTTGCTTTTACGTTGGCGCCAAATCTTTGCGTTCCAGTCCTCCTCTCTGCTTCGACCTAACAAGGTGGCACAAATACTATGAAAAAAAGTCCCTGCCGCGCGTGGCGGCCATTGCCGAGTTTATGGCGAATGTTTTGCTTAATCCCTTTGATTGTTTTCGCCTGGGCTGCGACAGCGAACGGCTCCATTACCGAAACCAACATGGTGGGGTTTCAGAACATTCTATTATTTCATGCGCCTTACATTCCTGCTGGCCAAGCCTCTTTGACCGTGGGATCCGCGCAACTGACCACCGTTAGCCCCAGTTGGTATCCCTACAGCTATCTCATCATTGAGCCGGACACAACAGGCTCGTATATCATTGAAACCACTCCGAACACGGCTTTGTCCTTTGGCTACCATGATACGATGCTCTTTCTGTATACTTCGTCCTTTGACGCGACAGCTCCGCTAACCAATATCTATGCGGGAAATGACGACATCGTGGCGAGCTCGATCAGGTATTCACGGATTACCACGAATCTGACGGCGGGCGTTCGCTACTACTTGGTGATCACCACTTATAGACCGGATTACTTTGGCCGAGTCGAAGTCACTTTAACTGGCCCGGGTAATTTCACTTATTACAACTCTGCCCCGGACGTCGCTAGCCTTGCCTCTACCAATGCCTATATCGGCACGGCGATGACGCCCGCCGGGTCTGCGGGGTGGGTGGATGTGCAATTGCTGAGCACCAACACGGGCTTTGGCGATTACGCGGGCAGCTCCCTCAGCGTAACTCGGCAGGGGGGCGCCAACACGAACGATGTTTTTGGCTTCAGCACCAACGGCGCCACCTTCACGGCCAGCGGAGGCAATTTGCTCTCCGGCTCCGCGGTTTTTGGCACCTATACGAATAGTACGAATGCGCTCGTGATTAATTTCACCAGCACCGGCACCGTTGCCACGCACGACCTGGTGAACAATGTCTTTAAACATATCACCTATCAGAACAGCTATGAACTGGGCGCGGTGACGCTGGATTGGGCATTTGACGATGGCAACGTAGGTCTCCAAGGCGTGGGTGGCAACGGCACCACCAATAAAACGCAGACGATTACGGTGCAAAAAACCAACCCCACGGTGTCCCCATGGCCCACGGCCAGCGGCATTAGTGTTGGACAAACCTTGGCGAATTCCACGCTCTCCGGGGGCAGCGCCAACGTCGCCGGCAGCTTCGCTTTCTTGACTCCAAGTTCAGCCCCGGGAGCGGGCACGAACGCGGTGACGGTGGTGTTTACGCCGGACAATACCAATTGGTATAATGTCATCCAGCAATCCGTAAATATCGTCGTTGGCAAGCTCAACCAAACGATTTCCTTCAGCCTGCCCGGCAACAAAGCGCTCCGAGACACCGTTATTTTGAACGCCACTGCGTCGAGTGGCTTGTGGGTGAGTTGTTCGGTTTATAGCGGACCGGGGGTCATCAACCATGGATACAGTTTGGCCTTTACCGCGCCGGGCACCGTGGTCATCGCTGCCAGCCAGTCTGGCGATTCCACTTACAACCCCGCCACCACCGTTTACCAAACCATCATCGTGTCGGGCGCGCCCTACATCACCCAGCAGCCCCAATCGGTGGACGCCGTGGTGGGCGGCAAGGCGCAGTTTGCCGTGAAGGCCGGCGGCGCCGGGCCCCTCTACTATCAATGGCGATGGAACGGGTCGCCGTTTGCGGGCGCCACCAGTGACACTTTGTCGTTGGAGAATTTGGTTAAAGCGAATAGCGGCCAAATCGATGTGGTCATCACGAACTACCTTGGCTCCATCACCAGCCAGGTGGCCAATTTGCTGGTCTCCTCCTACGTCGTATGGGGGGATGATCGCAACGGCCAATCGCAGCCGATGAAAGATGAGGTTAATCCTAAAGCCGTCACCCTCGGCTGGTACCACGACGTGGCCCTTTATAACGATGGCACCGTCAGTGCCTGGGGCAATAACACCTTTGGTCAAACCAATGTTCCGGCGGGCTTGACCGGCGTCATCGCCGTCAGCGCCGGCGCCTATCACAGCCTGGCCTTGAAAGCGGATGGCACCGTCGTGGCCTGGGGCTGGGGAGGCATCGGGCAGACAAATATTCCCGCGGGCTTGACCAACGTCATCGCCATCAGCGCCGGCGGATTTCATAACTTGGCCCTGAAAAGCAACGGCCAAGTGGTGGGCTGGGGTTATAATTACGCCGGTCAATGCACGCCCCCGGTGGATTTGACCAACGCCAAGGCCATTTCGGCCGGCTCATACCATAGCTTGGCCTTGAAGGCGGATGGCACCGTGGTGGCCTGGGGCTTTAACCTCACCGGCCAAGGCGTGGTCCCCAGTAATATAGGCAAAGCGATCGGCATCGCCGCCGGTTCTTACCATAACATGGTGATCCTCGAAGATAGCACCGTCACCGGTTGGGGCGATAATCGCTATCTGCAACTGGACGTTCCCGCGGACTTGACGGATGTGGTGAAGGTGGTTTGCGGCGCTTCCCATAGCTTGGCCTTGAAGAAAGATGGCACCGTCGTTTCGTGGGGCCACAATCAATGGTTGCAATCCGAAGTGCCGGATGATTTAACCGACGTCAAAGACATCGCCGCCGGTGGCGACCACAGTTTGATCATTCTCTCCCAACCCTGAGGTAGAGCTAAAATAGTTTCGAGCGCGTGGCGGGAACGAGAATTCCCGCCATGTTGCTTTTATACACCCGGCCGGCCGCGCTGCGGTCCTGGAGGTAGGGACGCCGCGCTGCGGCGTCCGGTGGGGCGTTCGAGTTGAATCCGGGTTTGCTTCTCCGGCGAAGTATGTTCGGTGTGGCTTCCCGATCGGCGGGCGGGCACGAGTGCATAGGACGGCATTTCCCAGGCGGCGGAGGTGCGCGAGGCATTCCGGCCGGGGGTGCTGCCGATAAGTCTCTTCGGGGCTATGGTGGTGAAGCCGCAGGTTTTTTAGTTTTCTGGCCATGTCACATTTTGGATGTAATATGCACTGGACATTGGCGCCAGGAAACGCATGATGGAGTGGTGTGAATCCCCTTGTCCTGAGCGTTTGCGATCTGGCCGGCTCAAGCCTGCCAAAGGGCAGCGCCGTTTCCGGCGGGCCGTCCGCCTGGCGCCGGGGTGGGATCACCGCCATTGGGGGATTTTTCCCCGCGTTCTCAGCACTCCCCCAGCCGTGCCTGTCTGCGAGCCGTCTGCCCGGAAACACCCGTTTCCGGAAAACCCAACTGCAACCCATGCCATAACATGTCCGCAGATTTAAATCAGCGTCTCCCTCATCCGCCGCGCGGCCCGGCGCACCCTGAAAGCTCCTCGCTGGGGGTTCTGGGAGGCTCGTTGCTCCCGTTCGCCGGCCTGGACGAGGCCGGGGAGCGCGACAACATCCAATCGTTTCTCGCGGCGGTGGCGGCGGGCAATGCCTTTGAGATCTTCAAAGCCATGGGCAAGCCCATGCCGAACCACGAGGATTTGAAAAAGCTCGTGCACGGGATGCGCGAACGGTTGAGCCAGCTCACCCCGCCGCCGAATCCGCCGATGACGGGCCGGCCCACGCCGTGAACCGCGGCCCGGCGCACCCAGTTAAACGGCAAAAGCCCCGCCGGAACGCCAACGGCGCGGCACGCAAGTAGCCCCGGCCAACAGCCTGGGTGCCACGCCCCAATATTCTATCCAGCGCCCGCATAGAGCGGTCCAGGCCCCCGTTCAAAAAACATCGCGCGTTCCCGCTAACCCTCGCTGCATGGCCAGTCTGTGCCCCGCTGGAGCACCCTAACTTGGCTCGCCCGTTGGGTCTTGAAGTTTTTTCACAAAACCCAGGCTATTACCCAGGGTTTTCTGAGGGCTGCGACTTCGGCGCTGGGGCGGGATTTTACACGCGCTATTATTTGAACTCTCGGCCGTGGCCGGAATATATTTGGCTTTATGAGCGTGGCAGAGCGTGAACTTCGATATATCCGCCAATGGCGGCCCGCCGCCGTCAAAGGCGATTCCATGGCCATGACGAACGTGGCCGCCGCCTATCGCATTCTCGAAAAGTTCACCCTCGCCGCGCGTTGGTATCAACGGGCAGCGGCCAAGGGAGACGGGGATTCCATGGTCGACTGGGGCTATTGCCTCCAGCACGGCATTGGGGTGCGCCGGGACGCGTTAGCGGCAGAGGGCGTATATCGTGAAGCCATCGCCTGCCAGAACATCACCGATTACGGCCGCGAAGAAGCCCAATATCATCTGGCCGTCCTGCTCCTCGGCCAAGGAACCGAGCCCGCGCGCCAAGCCGCCGCCAAACTCCTGCGCCAGGCCAATGGGGATGGGGATTACCCGCAAGCCCAAGAACTATTGGATCAACTTGATTCGGTGGATGCGCGAAACATTTGCGTTTGCCGGCGACATCTGCGGCCACGGCTGGCCCGGCGGCATTGCCCCGGGCACGGGCCGCGCCGGAAGAATCGCGCGTAAAAAAGAAGATCACCCGCACTAATGGGTAATCCCTTAAAGGCTTTGCTTTAATCAGCCGCCATGGTCCATATGCTCTTTTAAGGACTGAAGCAGAGCGTCTCGCGTTTGAGGATCATCAAAGTAGCAATCATCAAAAACCAGTTTGCCGCTGAGCGTCTCAATGACGGTTGCGTCCACTGACCTGTACACCTTACGAATGGTTCCCAAGGGAACATTTGACGTGGAAAAATAGTGCTGGATTACCAAGTCATTTCCGATAATCCGAACTCCAACTCGATCGCCGCGCCACAAATGAAGCACCAGGCCGGCAAGGGCGATAAGGCCAAGCAGGACAAAGGCGCCGCCCCAAAGCACCGCATTATTCCGGATGGCAAAGCTGCCAAACAATATAAACAAAACCGCTACAATTAGAAGGACAACACTTTCAAATAAACGGCGCATCCACCGTTTCAATCTCCCAGGCGATTTCACATTGCCGCTCATATGAATTTTTAAAAAACGACGCTTGTCACGCAGCGAAACTCGCCGCGCTTGGATGCTTTTATTCCGCCAGGAAAACTAACAGCGGGTTCACCCACTAGGACGGGTACCCCCCTGATTTTCTCTTCCAATGGGTTCCTTGGCGGCCCACATCCTGCTTTTCAAAATCGGCTGCTTTTCTTTGGTTTCCCCCAATATTTCCGAAAGCGCCGTGTAAACGGCAGTTCTATAGCGCGAATCCAGCAAGTAGCCAACGGATAAGTGCCTTGAACCTTGGTTTGATTTATTTGCGTATATTAAGTTAACCGTCTCAAGGCTCGCAGAGTCCTCACCCGGAGCAGACAAGCGGCCCAAAGCAAGCGATTTTATGGAACTCCGCGGGAATCGTTTTTGCCAATATACCCCAAACACCCGTTTGCGAAAAACAAACTCGTCCTTGGTGATGGTAATTTTCTCGGTTCCCATCGCGGCAATACAGGCAAATAAGGTGATGGCGAATATGCCAAAAAACATCACGGCGAATCCGAAAGCCCCGCTGGCCTCGTTTTTCTGAACTGAGGCGGCCAAGAAAAAAACTGCGAGCGCGCCAAAAACACTGGATGTTGCCAAAAGAAATAGCAGCCGCCCCATCGCCCAGCCACAGCGAAGAATATTCAATTCGATCACGCTCAAGTCTGCCCTAAATTCGACCCGAATCCCAGGTGTGCTTGGATCGCAAGCTTCCTGGAGTCCCGCTGCCATAATTCCACTTTCCTTCATATCCCCGAGGCCAATCGCTACATTTGAAATCCAACACGGCCCTGAAGTATCCAACAAAAAATGGGACTAAACAATAGTAGGGTTCGTTTATAGCTTTGAAATTGGTTGATCGGTGAAAAAAGGTCAAAAAAACGGGCCGCCCTTTAGGCCGGTTGCCCACTCATGTTTATAGCCCCGATGCGCCAAAACAACGGTTAGCCGCGGGCGCGCCGAAAAACGCACCAGGCTATTGTTTGTTTTACTAACTAGTGGGGGGGCTCGCAATTAGGAGGTATTAAACCGTCGAAGCATCACGGGTCGGGGCGCATTATTTTTGTGCCGATACCAGGATGTAATCTTTGATTTGTGAATTTTGCTCCGTGCACTGGGCCAGGAACTTCCCATGGTTAATCATTTGCTGGGCGGAGGGGACTTCTAATTTGCTGAAGTAATGGCTAATCCAACCGGTGCTAAAATGGTTGAATGCCTTCAGGGTCTGGTGGAGCGCACTCTCGAGCTTTATGTTTTTGAAGCCGACCGCTGCGAGCATGTCGCGATAGACCTCGGCATTCACGCGGTTGGCCAGGGGGATTTCTTCCACGTCGGAAACTCGCGTTTGAACCCCCACCAGCTCTGGCGGAGTGTCGATGAGGATGTCGGTCATAGCCAGGCTGCCACCTGGTTTGAGGATCCGGTACGCTTCCTGGAAAAACTTCAGCCGGGTTCGGAAGCAGCAAGCCGCCTCGACACAGAGAATATGATCGAAACTGGCGGCTTCAAATTTCAGCTCGGTGGCATCCATTTGCAAACACCGGCAGCCTGGCACCCGCACCTGGGTGCACTCCGTTTGGAATTTGGAAATGTTAATCGCCGTGATATCGGCGGGCCGGAAATGCCGCGTTAGACGTTTGGTGGATCCGCCGCAACCACAGGCGACATCTAAAACGGTCCCCTTTCGGTTGGCAAAGGTGGCGATCAGTTTGTCCACCAAGGCATCGCAGGCCTGCACCGCATCCTTCGTGTTCGCGTCCCAATAGCCATAGTTGCTATAGCCACTATCACCGAAAATGGCCCGATGCTTCTTGTCCTGATACCGCTGGTCATAATCGGCTACGGGATCCCATCGCGCCGGGTGGGGCGCGGAGCTATCCGGTGAATGAGGATTGGTCGCATGCAAAGTGGTTTGCTCTTTCTACAGCGTACTCCGTTTAACCAATGAAAATCGCAATAACCTTCCTCACATTGAGTAAAATGGGTTCCTGATTGATTCTGGCCCAGTTTTGCGTCTGGCGGTAGCTAGGTCAAGCCACTGATTGCAGGAGATTGCTCCGCTCGGAGTGATGCTCTGGGAATCCTTACTTCAAGCGCGTCAGCAGATAGGGACGGCGCGCTGCGCCGT
>MTLE01001681.1_pt2 | contig 15150 bp, 15 predicted proteins | sample 1982461 | NCBI WGS metagenome assembly MTLE01 (sample SAMN05712605, study PRJNA340218) | biofilm metagenome | isolation source: sample SPL anode biofilm adapted to -200 mV | place: USA | collected 2012-02-03
AATGGGCCGTCCGCGCGCTGGCTGTTTACGGTCCCCAAGCCCAATCCGCCGTCCCCAAGCTGGAAAAACTCTACCTGGACAAAGATCCCAGTGTCCGCGAAGCCACCCACAATGCCTTGCTGAAAATCGATAAAGAGGCGCCCGATCCATAAAGCAGCGCGTGCCAAATGAGTTTGATTTAGTTGTATTTCCCGTTGCCGGGTTAAGGCAATTCAGCTTAAGTGTCCCTCGTGAATTTCGGCCATCCCTAGGAACGGTGGCATTTTCGGGACATGAAAAAATGCGCCTATTGCGGCCGGGACAACCCTGACGAAGCCCTCGCCTGCCGCGAGTGCGGGCAGCCGGATTTTGAAGCCGGGGCGCAACCTTCTCCGAATGCGCCGCCCGAGATGACGACCTGCGGCCGATGCGGTGCAACGACGCAAATCCCCGGCATTTTCACGTCGACCCGCAAATCTTTCCGAGATTCCCATGAGACGTTATGTCCGGACTGCCGAAGCAAAAAAACACGCTCGGCGCATGCCAAACTGTTAGCTTTGAAGGCGGGATTTGGCCTGGTCAGCCTGCTGCTAATTTGGGCTTTCCCCAAAGGAGGCTTAGGCTGGGCGTGGTTCAATTTTTTCCTCTGCGATTTGGCCATCACCTTGTCCCTTTTGCCGCACGAACTTGGCCATGCCTTAACCGCCCAAAAGCTCGGTTTCCGAGTTTTCAAAATCGTTATCGGCTCTGGACCCAATTTGTTTTCGGTAAAGATTTTTGGCATTCCCACGGATTTTCACTTATTTGCTTTTTACGGACTCACGTTTACGACGCCTCAACGCTTGGCAGGCTTCCATGCCAAGAAATTTGCGATCGTTTCCGCTGGCTTGCTCGTCAACGCCGTTATATTTGGGGCATCCTTGGCGGGTTTGGGAGGCAGCCTGGCGGGGCTGTTCTCCTGGGAAAAACGCGCCCTGCCTTTGGAAGCCCTTGTATTGGCCAATGCGCTCATCCTGGCGCTTAATCTTTGGCCGCGCAAAACCATCTTGCCTGTGGGTGAAGTGGAAACCGATGGCCTGCAACTTTGGAGGTTGCTCCAGCGCGATCCCCAAATGGCCCACCAAAGCCTCCGCTTGCGGTATGTCTTGGAAGCCATGTTTTATTACGCGAAAAACCAGCTCCCAGAAGCCGTTCCCTGGATTAACCAAGGCCTCGAATTGTATCCGGATGACTTCAACTTGTTAAACCTGCGCGGCATCGCGGCTTTGCATTCCAGCCATTTTGAGGAAGCCCGCGAAATTTTCCTGAAAGCCGCCGAAATCAAAGACATCACACCCCTGGCGCGCTACATCCTGCGGAATAACATAGCCGAATCGGATATCTTAATGGATAAACCCGAATTGCGGGAGGAAGCCGACCGCTATTCCATGGAGGCCATGGCCAACCTTTCCTGGATCCCCGCAATCAAAGGCACGCGAGGCGCGGTTTTAATTGCCTTAGGCAAGCCTGCCGAGGGCCGGGCGCTAACACTCCAAACCATGCAAGCCCATGACGCTCCCAGTTACAAAGCCCAAAACGCCTGCTGGCTGGCAATGGCGGAGGCGCAACTGGGCAATCTGGAAATGGGGCGCAAGTATTTGGCTGAGGCGCGCAAGTTGGACCCCAACTGTTTCCTGTTGGATCGCACCGAACAGAAATTAACCACCATCGCCAATACCGTCCCCTCGCTCACGCCCCCAGCATCTCCGGCCAATTCCTAACCATCAGCCATCGGCGCTTGAAATCGGCGCACTTAATCCTGGCCGGTTTTGCCGGAATTAATTTCGGCCATCAAATCAGGGTACAACTTTTGCGCGCATTCGGGGCAGATCCCATGGCTAAAGGTCGCCTTGCTGTGGTCCTCAATGTAAATCTCAATCTTGTTCCAGTAACCCTGGTCATTGCGAATGCTCTTGCAGGACGCGCAGATGGGCAGCAGGCCGCTCAGGGTTTTGACTTCTTGCAGCGCCTTTTGCAGCTCTTGGATGAGCTTGTCGCGCTCCGCCTGCAAACGTTTTTCCTCGGTGACGTTTTCTTTGATGGCAATGTAGTGCGTGATCTCGCCCGCTTCATTGCGAAAGCCGGATATGGCGGCGCGTTCCCAATATAAGCTGCCGTTTTTGCTGCGATTGAGAAATTCCCCTCTCCATACCCCTCCCTGGGTTATGGTACTCCATAAGTTGTGGAAGATTCCGGGATCGGCGCAATCGGCTTTCAAGATGCGGGCATTGCGATGGACGACTTCGCGGGCGGAGTACCCGGTGAGTTCCGTGAAACGATCATTTACAAACTCAATGTTTCCAGTGACATCCGTGATCATGATGGCGTTCGGGCTCGCCTGCACGGCATGGAAAAAGAGATCCGGCGGCAATTCATCCGGGCCATTTGGCGCGGCTTCGATGCTTATTCGATTTTCGATGTTACCTCCTTAAAAACCACTGTCTTACAATACTATAGAATACCCGGAGAAGCAAGCGGGGCACGCTTGTTTTACACGCAAACCGCGCCATTGCTAACCGCGCGGGAATGCCGCATGCTGGCGGGCGTTTGCGCTGGGGGATGGTTCGCAATTTACTCCATCCGGACCCGGCGCGCCATTGCCATGCCCAAGACCAGCCAACGCACGCGGGGGTTCACCGAATCGGTGATCCGCCGGATGACGCGCATCGCCAATGCGCACAACGCCATCAATTTGTCCCAGGGGTTTCCCGATTTTGACCCACCCGAGGAACTGCAGGCCGCCGCCGAACGCACGGGCCGCCAAGGTCCACATCAGTACGCGGTGACGTGGGGCGCGCCCCGGTTCCGCGCCGCCCTCGCCCGGAAGCAAACGCGCTGGATGGGCCTGCCCGTGGACCCCGAGGCCAACCTCGTCGTCACCTGCGGCAGCACCGAGGCCATGATGGCGGCGATGATGAGCGTGTGCGATCCCGGGGACAAAGTGATCGTGTTCTCGCCCTTCTACGAGAATTACGTGGCGGACACCGTGCTCTCCGGCGCCGAACCGCTGTACGTAGCACTGCGGCCGCCTGATTATTCGTTTGACCCGGCGGAACTGCGCCGGGCCTTCGCGCAAAAGCCCAAGGCGCTCATCTTGTGCAATCCCGCCAATCCTTCGGGCAAAGTGTTCACCCGCGAGGAATTGCTATTGATCGCTGAACTCGCGGCGGAGCACGACACCTTTGTGATCACCGACGAGGTGTACGAACACATCGTCTACGCGCCGGGCCAGCACGTTTATTTCGCCTCGCTGCCGGGCATGTTTGAGCGGACCATTTCGTGCGGCTCGCTTTCGAAAACGTACTCCATCACGGGCTGGCGCCTGGGGTACATCGTGGCGCCGCCGGCGATCATCGACATTGCGCGCAAGGTGCATGATTTCCTCACCGTGGGGGCGGCCGCGCCGTTGCAGGAGGCGGCCATCGCGGGCCTGGAATTGCCGGATACTTATTATCAAGAGCTGCTGGCCAGCTACACCGATAAGCGTCGAATTTTCCTCCAACACTTGGATGCCGCCGGGCTCCGCTACACCACGCCGCAGGGCGCGTATTACGTGATGGTGGACATCGGCGAATTCGGCTGGCCGGACGACACGCAGTTCTGCGAATGGATGGCCCGTGAAGCGGGCGTGGCGGCCGTGCCCGGCTCGAGCTTTTTCCGCGAACCCGTGCGCCATTTGATTCGATTCCATTTCGCCAAGCAACCGGCCACCCTGGACGCCGCCGGCGATCGCCTGCGAACTTTGCGCGAGAAGGCCGCCCGCGCCCGCCCCTGAACCGCCAGGCATCCGCGCGTAAATTACTTCGCGCGGCGCTGTTCGAGAATGCGGTCGACGTATTTGCCGAGAATGTCCGCCTCAAGATTGACGGAAGTGCCCACGCCGCGTTCTTTGAGAGCGGTTACTTCGTAGGTGTGGGGAATGATCCAGATGCGGAACCCTTTTTTGAACACGCTAGCCACGGTGAGGCTGATGCCATCGATAGCCACCGAACCTTTGAAAACGATATAGCGCATCACATCGGCCGGGGCCTCGATATCGAGCACCCAATCCTGACCCGCGCGTTCCCAGCGTTTGACGGTGCCCACGCCATCGATGTGGCCGGTGACGAAATGCCCGCCGAATTCACCCGTGGCGCGCAAAGGGCGCTCCAGGTTCACGAGAGAGCCGACCTTAACTTCGCGGAAATTCGTGCGGTCCCAGGTCTCCTTCAGCAAATCGAACTGCACGCGCTTGGCCGCGCCTGATCCCGCCACCTTGATGGTCGTGAGGCAACAGCCATTAATCGCCAGGCTGCCGCCCAATTTCAGGCCCTTGGCAGTCGTTTTGGCTTGGACCACCAGCTCAATGGATTTGGCGGTGGGCTTGATGCTCTGGACAATCCCGGTTTCTTCGACGATTCCTGTAAACATGGCCTGATTTTAGGGGCAAAACCGGCGGCCAAGCCAGCCTTATTTGGCGGCTGCAACTGCCGGCGAAGGCAGCTGTGACCCCAACCGCAACCATCGCTTCCTCGCACAGCCAACTACCGTCGGGCGGTCATTGCCCGGTGATTATTGCTTAATTTCGTGCAGCATTATCTTATTCCCATCGGGATCGCAGATAATGGCGAAACGGCACATCGGCGTGTCCGTCGCCCCCATCGCAAACACCACGTTCTTGGCCAGCAATTGCGACACTTCGGCATCGAGATTCTCCACTTCAAAGGCGATGCAGGTGCCATCGGAAGAGGGTTTCCAAATCTCCCCATAGCAACCAATGCCAAACGTGCTGTTGCCAATGGCGTATTCCACCCAAAGCCCCCCAGCCGATTCCATAGTGGGTTTAAGGCCCAAGACGCCTTCGTAAAAATCGCGGCTGCGTTTGATGTCGGTAACCGGCGTGCCCGTAAAGGCGATGTCGAGGACTTTCATGGTTCAGTTTTATAGTGTTATGTCTTGGAAACGCGCTTGGGGGCCGCAGGCCATTGAATCAGACACCTTTTTTAGCTGCGAGGGGCCGCGGCAGGCGGAGTTGATGGATTGCCATCTTCGGAGGCATCATCATTGTCCGAATCATCCATATCCAGGTCGTCGCTCGAGTCGTCCTCGGTGTCCTCCAGCCACGTTTCATCCCAAGTCGCATCGGTGCTGGCATTCGATACCCCCTCGTCTAAATTGAGAGTGTTGGTACTTTGGGTCTGGGCATTCGAAGCCGTTTCGGCGGGGGCAGTTGAGGAGACCTTGGCGGGTTCCCCTTTGGGTTTGGCTTCCACCTTGTCCCCTTTATCCAACTTCTTGGCAGGTTCTTCGTCGGCGCTTTCGATGCGGATCAACTTCCCTGCCTCCGATGTGGTGAGCACGAGCTTTTGCCCTTTGCGCGAGTATTTGACTACGTACAGCCAGCTTTTGGACCCCACCCGCCGCTTGGTGATTTCGTGAATGGTCCCTTCCCCAGTGAAATCCAGGACGGTTTTTTGCACGGGATTGGGAAAGTCGAACACGTGCGTGTCCTTGGTGTCCGGCTTTTTTTCCTTGGCCGCGGAAGTGGCCATCCCAGCAACGGTGGCCACCAAGGTGGCCCCGCACGACTTGATAAAAGCGAGCCTGTTCATTGTCGCATCCAGATAATTCCCCCGCCAGCAACATATCACCAATGGGGAAAAACCGCCAGAATTACCCGACAACATGAATACCCCCCGGCCCCGCACACGGAAGTTTTCGGGGGTTGGCTTCACTCCGCAATTAATGCTAAGCTAAAAGCATGTCATTCTCAGGTCACAAAATGCGCCGGTATGTGGGGAGCGCTTGCCTGCTGCTGGCCATAAATATCCAGGCCGCCCCCACTCAAGTTTACAGCCATGGCGAGCCCACGATTTACGAGCAATACTTGCTGGAATTGGTGAACCGCGCGCGGTTGGACCCGGCGGGCGAAGCGGCGCGGTATGGCATTGACCTTAATGAAGGCTTATTCCCGGGCACCTTGAGCGCGGACCCGCGCCAGCCGCTCGCCCTGAATTCGCAAATACTGGATGCCGCCCGTGGCCATAGCCAATGGATGCTCGATGCCGACGCCTTTGATCACGTCGAAGCCAACGGCAGCACCCCCATGAGCCGCATGCAAGCGGCGGGTTACACTTTCAAACCCGCTTGGACCTACGGCGAAAATATCGCCTGGGTGGGCACCACGGGTGAACTCGACATGGATGGCGCGACGCAGCAGAACCACGAAAACCTGTTCGTCGACGAAGGCATTGAGGGCCGCGGCCACCGGCTGAATATTCTGAACGGCGATTTTCGCGAGGTCGGCATCGCCGAGTTGGAGGGATTATTCAGCGTCGATGGTTGGGATTACAACGCCGCCATGGCCACACAGGATTTTGGCAAAACCGCCGCTAATGCTTCCGCCTTCCTCGTGGGCGTAGTGTACAATGACAGCGACGGTGACGGCTTCTATACGCCGGGTGAAGGCGTGGCGGGCGCGCAAGTGATGCCCGATCAGGGAACCTACTACGCGCTGACTTCTGCTTCCGGCGGATACGCCATACCGCTGGTCTCGGTAGGCGGCAACCTCACGGTGACTATCTCCGGCGGGCCGCTTACGGCGCCAATCACCAAAACCATCGCACTCACCGGGCAAAACGTGAAACTCGATTTCGATCCGCTCCATGACGCGCCAGCCACCGCCCCGTTAAAACTGGGAGCACCCAAGATTGCCGGAAACACCGTAACGTTGCATGTCAGCGGCACGGCGGGCCAAACGGTGGATTTGCTCACCTCGGAGGATTTAAATCAGTGGCAGACCGCCAAGACGTTCACGCTGACGGCGGCGGAAATGGATGTAACCGATGCGGCCGCCACCACCCGCCGATTCTACCGGCTGCGCAGCCATTGAGTGGGATTGCGCGGGTTATTGTTTGGCCGACATCAAGGCTTTGACGGGTTTGGCCAGCACCAGCAGCAACCCGCCAGCGCCCACCGCCATCAGCACGATCTGCACGTAGCGGGCGGCCATGTCGTGGCCGGAATTCGCCCCCATTTCACCGGCCATCAATCCGGCCAGCAGATTTCCCAGCGACGTCGCCAGAAACCAAATCCCCATCATCTGACCCACCAGACGGCGCGGCGCGAGTTGCGTTACCGAACTCAACCCCACCGGGCTGAGGCACAATTCGCCGATCGAGTGCAGCAGATACGTTAACACCAGCCACAGTGGCAACACTTGATGTCCCTTCACCGCCACCAGCGAAGCATCGGGATCGCGCGCGGGCACTAGCAGCGTTTCATTGCCGGTGCCAGCCAGCGTGGCGGCGGCGGCCATTACGAGAAAACCGGCCGCTAGCAACAGCAGTCCCCAGCCGAACTTGGCGGGCAACGAAGGCTCCCAACCGCGCCGCGCCAAGGCCAGCCATGCCCAAGCCACAAGGGGTGCCAACGTGATGATGAACACCGGCCCGAGCGATTGAAACCAGCCTGCCGGAATTTCGTGGCCGAAGTATTGGCGTTGCGTGAAAAATTTGGCGAACAGATTCAGCGATGATCCCGCCTGCTCGAAGCCCGACCAGAACACCGCCGAGGAAACGAAAAGCACCGCGATCACCGCCATGCGCCGCTTCTCCGCCGCGTCCAGCCCGAACCACAAGAAAGCGCCCAGGAAATAGAGCGCGGCTACCCCGACAATCACGTATGTGGCCGCCTTGGCCACGGCGCGCGGGTCCATCCGCACCACGCCCCAGCCCACCAGACCGGCGGCCATCACCACCCCACCGACTAGCACGCCCAACAGGGTCCAATCGCGCAGGCCCGCCTCGCCTTGGCGTCCGGGATGCAATCCCGCCTCGCCCAAGGTGCGCGCCGAAAACCGGTATTGGATCAACCCCAGCACCATGCCCACGCCCGCCGCGCCAAATCCGGCGTGCCAGTTCCAGCGTTCGCCCAAGGCTGCCGCAACGAGCGGGCCGATGGCCGCGCCGAGGTTAATGCCCATGTAAAAAATCGTGAACCCGGAGTCCCGCCGCGCGCCGCCTTCGGGATACAACGCGCCGACGATGGCGCTGACGTTTGGCTTGAGCAGCCCGGTGCCAATAACAATCAGCAACAGGCCGAGGAAAAACCCATCGCCGTGAGCCAGCGCGAGCGTGAATTGTCCGGCGGCAATGATCATTCCGCCCCACCACACGGCGCGTTGAGCGCCGAGGAAGCGGTCGGCAATCCAACCGCCCGGCAACGCGGCCAAGTACACCGCCGCCGTGTAAAGCCCGTAAATGGCGCCCGCGATTTCGGCTTTGTAGCCCATGCCGCCTTTGGCCACTTCGTCGACCAAAAAGAGCATTAACAGGGCCCGCATGCCGTAATAGCTGAACCGCTCCCACATCTCCGTAAAAAACAGCGCCCGCAACCCCACGGGATGCGGGGCGGCGGGCGCGTTGGAAGTGGCCAGCATAGCTGGGCGGCGGTTACGGGGCTTTCAGTTTGGCGCGCACCAACTCGGGCAAATATTTCACCGGCACCGCGCCCGGCGCGAGCACGGCCTCGTGGAACCGCCCGAGCACGAAACGGTCTCCCATTTCGCGCGAGATTTGTGTGCGCAAGCGATACATGGCCGTGCGCCCGGCAAAGTAGGTCGAAAGCTGGCAGGAGCTTTGCTTGGCGCGGATCACTTTCAAGCGCGCTTCACCCTCGGATTGGAAAGAGCGGTTCACGAGCAAGTCCATCGCTTGGTCATCCGTCATGTCCGTGCAGTGCATCTTATGGTCGAGAATCGTGTTGGCAACGGCGCGCAAATAGAATTTCAGCTGCGTCAACCGCAAGGCGAGGTCTTGATCGCCATAACCTTGGTCCAGCATCGTTTGCTCGGTGTAAACGGCCCAGCCCTCGATGTACACGCCCGATTGCAACACGCGCCGGATGAGCGAAGGGTTGCGGTTGGCGTATTCGAGTTGCACGTAATGGCCGGGATAACCTTCGTGAATGGTCAGGATGTGCAACATCTGGCGATTGTACTCCTGCAAGTAGCTTTCCACTTTTTGCGCGTCCCAATCCTTGGGCGGCGGGCTTACGGCGTAAAAGCCGGGCGCCTCGGGATCGAGCGGCGGCGAGGCGTTCATGTACGCCGTCGAATTGCCGCGCTGGAACTCGGGCATCTCGATGATTTGGCAGCGGTCGGGATCGGGCAGGCGCAGGATGTCGCGCTCGGCGATGAACGCCTTGACCTTGGCCACGTCGTCTTTGACTTCGGCGGTCAGTTCCGCGGGCGTGCAATGCACTTTGCCGATGGCGGCCAGCACCTGGCGCACGGTGGCTGTGCGGCCGGCGGCGTCATCCGGCGGCAACGCTTGTTGCGGATAATAGCGGCTCCACAATTGGCGGGCGATCACGTACATGTCGCGCTCCACGCGGGCAAACTCCGTCTCGGCCACACCCAGGATTTCCTCGGCGCTCATGCCGGCGTCCAGTTCCATGTCGAGCTTTTGGGCGAACTTCTCCTTGCCCAGCCGCCATTCGCCATTGGCCTTGGGCAACAGATCTTGCTCAAGGAACTTCTGGTACTCCTTCAAATTGGCCACGACCTCCTGGGCCGCTTTTTTCAAAGCCTCCTTTTGGGGCGTGTTTCCAGCCAGCTCAAAAAGGTCGTTTTCGTAAAAACCGATGGAACCTTGGTTCTGGCGGATGGCGGTCTCGACGATCACACGCGGCGGGTCTTTCAACAGCCGCCGGGCCGCTTCGGTCACGCGCGGCAACTGGCGCATCCGTTCTATGCTCTTGGCTATGGCTGTCTCCTTAGGCCAGGAGGACTGGGCCAGGATAGCGAACACGCTATCGCTGATATAGACGTTGTAAAGGCGAGGGTCTTGCTCGTAAGGACGGGTATTCTCCGCCGCCCAGATGGCCTGTTGCATGGCGTGACGGAAAATCTCGTAATCGAGCTTGGCGTCCGCCGAAAGCTGGTTGGTATCCACCGCTTGGGCCAGACCCGCCAGCGTTTCGCGGTTCAGCTGGGGCCAGCGCGCCAGGGCGGCGGGGGAGAAATCGTCCATCTGGGCGTCGAACCGCCGATCCCCCAGCGTCGTGCCATCCACCGGGCGCAAGGTGAACCAAGCGTCCAGGTACTTTTTGAAATACGAATCGAGTTTTTGATCCTCGGCGGAAGCGGCGGAGGCGCTCCAGCCAATAGCTAGGCCCAGGCCGATAGCCGCCCAGCAGCGCAGTTGTTTCATCATAAAAACCTTTCCGGAATGCGTGTCGAAACCGGCCGCCATACTCAGGGTAAAAATAATCGGGAGCAAGAACGGATTTTGATCAAAAAAACGCAAAATTGGCATCAAATCTGCTAACAATATTCTTGCCTAAAATCCAGTAAAGTGTGTTGCCAGAAGCGATTTAGTCTCAGAATCATCCTAAAGCAGCCGATGACGAAACCTATTCAGCGCCCTAGAAGTCAAACCTGGGTCACCAATGGAGTGCGGAGCGGCGACGTTGCCGTGCCATGCCGACCCGCAGGCTTAAAAGCTAAGCCTCACCTCGGGCTAAGCCCCCGCCATTGGTTAGAGACACACTTACAACAACTCACTCTCAGCCACTGCTGACCGAAACCTTCAACTCTCACCCCACAACCCTCACCATGGTACCACATCTAATGCGGAGTCGCGTGTTAACTTGGATCGCTTTAGCCATCGTCGTTTGGGGTCTTGGCCCCAGCCGACTTTGGGCGGACAACTTGAAAGTTTTAGGCACTTGGCCAAGTTTTCGCCAAGGCTCAGCCACCCAAGTGGAAGCCTTGGGAGAATACGCCTATGTGGCGGCCGGCGGTCTGCAAGTGCTCTCCATTAGCAATCCGGCCGCCATGAAAGTCTTGGGCGGCGTGGGAACCAATTACAGCGTCAACTCCTTTGCGCTCCATTACCCTTATGCGGTGGCGGTGGATGGCGCCAGCCTTTGGGTGGCCGATATCAGCGATCCTGCCGAGCCTAAAAAAATCGGCGTTTACGCCGCCAGTTGGGGCTACAAATCCGTGGTCGCAAGCTGGCCTTATGCCTATGCCACCCTGGGAAACAACTCCATCGACACGGGTTTGGCGATTTTTGATTTAACCCAACCGGAAACGCCAGCCTATGTCAAAAAGTTCGAATCCAAACTGGCATTTGTAAAAGTAAAATCCTCCGGATCTATGCTTTACGCATTGCAAACCAACAGCCTCCGCATTTACAATCTGGCGGCTCCCACCAATCCGGTGCTAGCTGGATCATGCCTTTTTACGAATAAAGTGGCCGATTTGGCCGTGGAAGGTGAGCGGGCCTATGTGGTAGATGACAACGGCCTGCAAGTGCTCGATGTCAGCGATCCCGCTAACCCCACTTGGCTGGCCTATTGGGCCATGTCCACCAACAAACCCAGCAAAGCCAGCTTCGAATTAGCGGACGCCCAACGCATGTGTTACTTCACCCAAGCCATGCGAATCACGGTGGATTTGAACTACGCCTACATCGCTTACAACGGCGGCGGCCTGCAATTGATCGATATCCGCAACCCCGCCCAGCCCACCTTGGCCGGCCGGTACCAAAGTGCTCCAGTCAATGGCGTGGCAACCGCTTCGAATTGCGTGCTCATGGCAAAAGGCTATGGGGGAATAGAAGCGTTGGACACCTCCAGCCCTGCGAACATTATCAAGCTGGGCGCTTGCGGCACCGAACTTAATGCGGGGGACATCGCCCTGGTGGGGCATTACGCCTGCTTGGCCGACCAGTCGACGGGAATTTATGTGGTGGATATCGCCAACCCGAAACAGCCCACCCTAACCGGAAAATATGCCGCCGCCATCACCCGGGGGGCAGCCGCCAGCGGGAATTACCTATGCACCATTAATAACAATGGATTCGAGGTGCTAGCCATCGATAACGAGGGCCATCCGAACCGCGTGGGCCATTATTCCAGTTCCATCACTTATTCGGGATTAACCATAGCGGGAAACGTTGCCTACCTCATTCAAGATTTGGGTGGTTGGACTGCCTTGGATATCAGCGACCCTACCCATCCGGCTTGGCTGGGCTGGTCGCCCCTGAACACTTACAATCGCCTCATCTTCTCCGGCAACTATGCCCTGGTGTCAACTTACGAAGACGGAATCATGCTTTACGATTTTTCGAACATGGGCGCACCCCAGAAAGTGAGCGCCTGGCCGACTTTGAACTACACCGCACCAATGCTCCTCGCCGGGCAATACGCTTACTTCGCCTATGATTGGCAATCCCTCAAGGTTATGGACCTCTCCAGCCCCACAGCCCCATCCATCGCCAAATCCTATGTCATTGACAATACCTTCCTTAGCGACATGGTGTATTTCGACCATAAAATTTACCTGAGCGGGGACAAATTATCGGTACTCGATGTCCGCCTGCCCTCGCAACCGCAGCCCTTGGGCGCGGCGGTCAGCATCGGCGCCGGCAAACTGGCGGTGAATTCGTCGTATATCTGCCTGAGCCGTGGCCAAGATGGATTGACCATCCTCAACAACTACGTGAGCCCTCCCACCCTGGAAGCCCAAGCCACTACGGACGGTTTCGCCATCACGATCACCGGGCTAACCGGCAAACCGGTGCGCATCCAACGCAGCACCGATCTTCAAAACTGGCAGGATTGGACCATTCTGGAATCAGTAACCGGCACAGTCACCCTGACCGATCCCGCCCCTAATACTGGTGCCCTCCAATACTACCGGGTGGCCACCGAATTGGCGACGACGGGGGAATAACCGCCCTTACGGGGAGGCCAGCTGTGCCTAGCCATGAGCAACGAATCGAAGTGGATTTCAGGACGAATATTCTCCCCTGGCGTTTCGTCTAATAGCCAAATCCAAATACATCGAAAGGGGAATATGATCCGAAACTTGCTTATCATGGGTATTGGTGCGGCAGTGATCTTCCATGGCAACTTCTCCACCCAGGCGGAAGATTTGGTTCCGATTGATCTCCAGCTACCGGCCGCAGCTTTCTCGGGCACGCCGGCCGAAATCGTGAGCAACGAGCACTTGGAAAAAATCTCCGAAAAGGACCGCCCGCCGTTCCTGGCGCCCAAGGGCGTCAAAAACCTGGCGCTCGGCAAAAAAGTCACCAGCAGCGAAAAATCGCCGATGAGTGGCAGTTTGGATCTGGTTACTGATGGCGACAAAGAATCCAACGACAGCAGCTACGTGGAATTGCGCCGCAAACTGCAATGGGTGCAAATCGACCTGGAAGCGCCGCATGAGATATATGCCATTGTCTTCTGGCATGCGCACAGCATTGCGCACGTGTACACGGCGGTGGTCGTGCAGGTGGCGGATGACGCAGAGTTTTCCCAAAACGTGCGCACGCTGTTCAACAACGATTACGAAAACGTGTCGGGGCTGGGCACCGGCCAAGACAAGCAATACTACGAAACCCGCGAAGGCAAACTAGTGGACGCCAAAGGCCAAAAAGCCCGCTACGTGCGCCTGTACAGCAAAGGCAGCACATACAGCCCGTTGAACCGTTACACCGAGGTCGAGGTCTACGGCAAATAACCGGTAGCGGGCGCGCGGCTAAGATTCGACCGGGGCGAACACTTCGCCCCTTTTCCGAAAAGCCCGGGCCCGTGGCACGCCGTCGGCGGGCGGGGCCAAGTAACTGGCGAACAATTGGTGATGCCGCGCCGCCAGCACGGTTTGGTCCGGCTTCACCCCAATGTCGGCCTGGAGCCAGGTGCGGTAATCGCGGCAATCCCCGCTTTCGAAAGGAACCAAAGCATATTCCATCCCGGCCATCATGAGCGGCAGCACAAAGGGATCGAACGAATACCGGCACAGGGTGAAGAGTCCGCGCCGGAATTGGCGGGTGCGCAAAGCGGGCAAGAACAGGTCGCGCAAAATATCGCTCGCCGAGGTCATGATGTAAAAGTGGCAGCCTCGCGCCAGGGCCAGCAGGCCGTATTCGCGGATGCGGCATCCCAGGCACGCGGGATGCTCCGGCGCCTCCCCCCAACGCGCGCGCTCAAAGTATTGGCAGGCGTGGTTAGACCGCCCCGAAGGGCACGCCGGCGCGAGGGGTTTTAGGCAAAAACCCACCCCCACCAGCGTTTCCACTCCACCCGCGCAAACCCCGGCGGGCCAATGCGTATAAACCTCACGCGCCCCCTCCCCAGCGCGGATGAACCGGGCGTAACGCCGCAGGCCCCGGTAGAATTTGACCGGATGCCGCAAGGCCGCCTGCCACAGGAAAGCCATCCCGTAACTCCGAAACATGCTGCGCCCGCAAAAGGCTAGCAACTGGAGGCTAGAGGCCCGGCGGGAACCTTTTACTCGGATCTCCCCAGTCCCGCACCCGTGCTTGTTAGATATGGTTTGCATCACAAAGCCTCAAATGAATGAGCATTCGAAAAACCAGCTGTTAAAGGCGTCAAAATCCTCATTAATCCCATAAATTAAAGCCATATTCAGCCAAAACATCCCGCACTCGGCACCCGCGCGATCCATTCACTTTGTATTACAAAGTTAACGGATTCAATTTGGCACGATTGGCAGGCCCGCGCAAGCTTTTTGGTCTATTTCCCGTGCCCGCCGCAAAAAATTTTCAAATCCGCTTGCATCACTGTTACTATGTGATATATACAGTAGTAACAGTGAGTGCCGAACGCAAATCTTGGTTGATTGGACCGATCTCGCCCGCCGCCGACGGCGCGCTTTACCAGCAGATCGTCGACGCTTTCAAGCGCGAGATCGGCGAGGGCCGCCTGGCCCCCGGCGCTCCCCTGCCCTCCTTCCGCCAATTGGCCGAGGACCTGTTGGTCAGCGTCATCACCGTCAAGCGCGCCTACGAGGAATTGGAGCGCGAGGGAATCATTTTCCGCCGCCAGGGGTTGGGCACGTTTGTGGCCGAGGGCGGTCAAGACCGCAGCCGGGAAGCCAAACTCGAGGCCGCGCGCGCCTTGCTCCGCCAGGGATTCCGCGAAGCCGCCGAGGCGGGGTTGAATCCCGCCGAGCTGGCCGCCCTGGCTCAAGAAATTTTACGGGAGAAACCTTAATATGGAACACGCCATCGAGATCCGCGGTTTGGTCAAACATTATGCCAACTTCAAGCTCGGGCCGCTCAACCTAACCGTGCCGCGCGGGGCGATCTACGGGTTGATCGGCCCCAATGGCGCGGG
>MTLE01007517.1_pt1 | contig 15114 bp, 13 predicted proteins | sample 1982461 | NCBI WGS metagenome assembly MTLE01 (sample SAMN05712605, study PRJNA340218) | biofilm metagenome | isolation source: sample SPL anode biofilm adapted to -200 mV | place: USA | collected 2012-02-03
CGAATTCCGGGGACCACCTCTGGACTAGCGCGATCCAGGCCTGTTACCGACGTGACGAAAAAAGCCCACCAGGCGCAAAACAGCACACAGGTGGGCTCACCCATAATGCCACTTCGACAGCCCCTCTTTCCATTTGTGGATAGGTGGCTTTGTGCCCCCCGGTTGCCCGAGGTTTACCCTTTCGGTGACAAACTATTTAATCTGTATGTTGTACTTATATTATTAATCGGATGGTCTAGCAGAAACTTTAGCGGAAATTTATCAAAAATATCCATTTAAAACAGGTGTGGTTTCCAGGAAGGAACCTTTGGCGCTGATAGGCCTAACAGCCTGAATATTGTTATTTTTGGCCGTTAGGGCTGATATGCTCGACTTGCAATCCTCAGTATTGGAAATTCAGTCTATTCCCCTAACTGAATCATCTGATCGGTGATTTCGGTAAACGCGACATCGTGACTGATGAGGAACAGTTGGTCGTACCAGTGCTCAGTCACTTCCTCCCGGCCGACATCAATGGCGCGGAAGGCGGTGGCGAGGTTCTCCCGGCGGGAAGCATCCAGGTTGGAGGTCGGCTCGTCGAAGAAGGCGATGCGGGCGCCGATGGTCTGGAGCAGTGCCAGCCGCAGGGCCACCACGGCACTCATGGTCTGGCCACCGGAGAGCTGGTCGTCGCTCCGTTCGCGGACCGCGCCGTCCGCCATGTCCCGCAGGACGATCTGGTAGTTTTCGCCCCAGACCAGTTCTTCATCGGCCTCGGCGATGGTGCGGTAGATCCGATCGGCGCGGAGGCTGATCTCTTCGCGGAATCGTTCAGAGAGTTGGGCTGATACGTTCTTGAAGACCTGGTTACGGAGGAACTTCACCAACTTTTCCTTCTGCTCAAAGGAGGCCTTCTCGGTCAGCTTACGGTCGATCTCTTCCTTGATCACCTTCAGCTTGCCAATCTCACCTTCAAGGCGCAGGCGGTCTTTCTCCAGATTCTCGATATTCTGGCGCAGCGAGGCTACTTCTGCCACCAACCGGTCTTTATCGTCACGGGCTTCCCTGTGCCTGTCGTGCTGATATGCTTCCTGGAGACGGGCAAGCTCGTCTTTCTTCCCGCCAAGTTGCTTCTGAAGGTCATCCAGAAGTCGAACCATTTTCTCCAGCGTCTGGCGCCGATTGTCCAGATCAAGGGCATCCTTCTCGTGGGCATGGTAGGCGTCACGGTCTGCCTGGAACCGGCCACGTTCCTTGGTGGCCGCTTCGATCTCCACATCCAGGCCAGCAAAGAGCTTAAGATCATCCATGCGTTTTTTTACCCGGGCTGCTGCCTCGGCTTGCTGCGTTACCAGCCTTTGCAGTTTGCCAGCCCGCTCCTGGTTCCTGGTGCGGCGTTCGGCAAGGGTTGTCGCCTGCTTGTCCAGCTCTTGGCCCCGAACCGTGATGGCAGATAGCTCCTTCTCTGCCTCCTCGGCGGCAGCTACCTCCACGGAAAGCCTCCCCAGGGTTTCGGCAATTGAGTGCATCTCCCGGTCGAGGTCCGCAATCCTGGCGGTGAACACATCCTGCGGCGTGGTTCCTGCCACGTTCTGACACGATTCCTTGAAGAAGGGACACATCCCCTCGCCAAGTTTCTCCTGCCCCTCCAGCAGCGCGGCTTGGCGCCCTTCCAGGAGTCCCCTTTCCGTCCGAAGGCGGTTGACCTCCTTGCGCAGGTCGGTGAGCCTGGCGGCCAGCTCCGCCACTTTATTGTCGGGCTGGAGTTCTTTCCGGGACTTGGCAAGGGCGGCCTCGTCATCCGTAATCCGGCTCCCCTCTCCTTCTACCTCTTTCTGTTCATGCTCGACTGCCTGGGTCAAGCGCTGGGCCTCCTTCTCCAGGAGCGCGACCTCTTTCTCTACCTCGCGTCGCTGCTGCTCCTTCCCCCGCAACGCCACAAGCGTCGCCTCGGCCTTTTCATAACTATCCTTGCCTGGGCGGGTCTGCTCCAGAACCCTGCCAGCCTTCTCAGCCTCCCCTACCCGCTGTTTCTGGTCGCGGATCTTCCCGTCGCCATCGGTGATGCGATTGGCGAGGATCTGAATGTCGGCCTGGAGCGCAGCAATCCCTTTTTCCTGCCCATCAAGCTCAGCAAGACGCTTCTCCACGTTCTGGAGTGTTTCCGTTTGTGCCGCATGACTTTTCCCGAGGGACTCGGAATCCGTCTTAACCTTCGCCAGTTCCTCCTCGCGCTCGGGCAGTACGGCAAGCTGGTTCTCTTTCCCCTCTATTTCCACGGCGAGAAGCTTCACCTTTTCCTGAACTGCGGAGAGCAGAGAGCTGGTGCTCTTGAAGGTCTTTCGCCAGGCATCGATGCCGAGGATCTCGTCGAACGCCTCCTGCCGTTTGGTGGGCTGCTTGATGACAAAGGGGCCGAGGAACTCATTCTGGAAGGGTCCGATCACCAGCTTGAACTGGTCCGCCAGAGGACGGCCATTGGCGAGGCCCAGGAGTTCGGCGATGCGGGCCTCGGTTTCTTCGATCCGGGCGTGCTCCTCCACCTCGAACACCCCTCCCTGCTCCTTGGCCAGAAGCCACTTGGCCGGAGTGCCGACAGTGCGGGTCACCCGCCAGGTCTCGCCGGCGTCCGTGTAGAAGGTAACGGCGATCTCCCCCTTCTTGGTGCCGATGGAGAGGAACCGGTCAACATTGGAGACAAAGTCCCGAGCGTCCACCCCGAACAGGGCATAGCCGATCGCCTCGAACACCGTGCTCTTGCCGACGCCGTTGGGGCCGGAAAGGACGTTGATACCGGCGGAAAAGGTAAGCTCCGTGTCGCGATGGGATTTTATGTTCTTGAGATGGATGGAGAGTATCCGCATATAGTTTCACCACGAAGGCATGAAGGACACAAAGAAAGATTGTTCTTAGGATAGGGAACGGCGGTACAATCTCCCTCTCTGCTAACAGAGAAACCGAGCAACAATAAAATTGACAATATACATCAGCAATATGGTCATAACTCGCGAAGAAACCGACCATATTCTGTTTTTGAAAACAAAGCCTATCCCAAAAGCGACACCGGCTAAAATTGTGCTCACGGTGGCAATCAGCAAATAGCTGTCGGCTGATTGGTAATTACATCCGAATGGCGACCCCTTACCTATCAAATGCTCGTATTCTTGTAGTTTTGTCATGAAATCAATCATGTCCCATGCAAGAACAGAGAACAGTACCCCCGTTGCTATGATGAGCACGATATCAGCCCATTTAACTACGTTGTGAAATCTACCGGTATTCAACGACAAGCTCCATATCCTTTCCATATTCGAGAAACATCGACACGAATTCGCCAATATACGATGTCAGGTCGATGCATCCAGCTGAACCGGCCTTCCACCCTCCATGAATGGAGAAGTCTTTTCTGCCGTAAGTATTTGTCCCATCCTTGGGATGCAGCCACACGCGATGAGCCCCCCACGCAATCACACTGCCCGGCCATTTGCCTCGCTTTAATCCGACAATGCTTGTCAGGCCCACTATTGCATCCTCAGCGGAGATCCTTTGGTACTCTGATTGTTTCACCATCCAGGTCCCTTCCGGTAGAGGGCCTTGGCCTTGAAGACTCTGCTGTCCTTTCCCTTGATATCCGGGTCTTCCGGACACCGCCGGCCACCACTTTTTGATGTTGCCAGTATAATCACCCCAAACCAGTTGCTTCCCATTAAATTTCAAAAACTGGTTTCCAAGGAACTTCCTTTTCATTACCACAACCGCCCTGCCGCTTTTGATCATGTGCCTTATTGCATCCAAGACCTGATGATCACTCATACGGTTCATACTGTACTGCATCACGTCATTACGGCACAGGAAAGACCTGAGCTGATGCATGCGCGTGAAATTACCCAAACAGCCCGTAAGTATGTTGTCGGCAAATACCGGTCGTTCCACGAATGCATATGGTGGTACATCAGACCAATAATGGAGGTAGTAATCTTCGATGCCTGATTTGATCAATACCGCATTCAAGTACATGACTTCACTCCAGAAATCAGGGACGCAATTCGATTGCGGTACCATTGGGTACCAAAGCCCATATCTCTTCGATTTCCTTGTTGGTTACAGCGATGCATCCCTGTGTCCAGTCAATCACATGGTGGAGTGGGCCGAGCCAACCAAGCCCATTCCTTATGCCGTGAATCATGATATTGCCGCCGGGATTGACACCTGATCGACGGGCCTGCTGAATGTCAGCCTCTGAAGGGTAGGAAATGTGAAGGGAGCGATGGTATGAGCTATTGACGTTACGGCCATCAACTACGTAAATCCCTTCCGGTGTCTTTTTGTCACCTTCCTGAAGCTTATGACCCACGGGATTTCTCCCGAGGGCAACACGGTAGGTTCGGACGACTTTACCTGCGGACATCAAGTGAAGTCGGCGTGCGGATTTCTCCACGATAATTCTGTCTATTTGAGTGGTGACTGTAGACTGTCCTCGGCGATCCTGGTCGCAGCCAATCATGGATGTCATCAAAACCACGACGGATATTGCACAGGCTATTGCTTTCATCATAAAAATTGTCGGCGGCATAAATTGCATGATGTTTCGAGAGCCGTCATCAGGCATGATGCTCGTCGTTTTGTTCATGCGGTTTCCTTCGTGCTCTTCGTGCCTTCGTGGTGGGAAACAAGAAGCCCCAGCAACTCTTCGCCGTCCACCTCGCCTTTGAGGACCTGGTCGCGGATCGCCAAGGACAGCCGTACCAGTTCATCCTCTCGCCCCTTGTACTCACTCTTGGCGGAAACCAGCTCCCTGAGCACCTCCCGCTCGATCTCGGCAAGGCTCTTCTTCTCGGTTTCTGCGCCACCGCCGGCAGTGACCAGGGAGAGGTGGTTCTTGATCTCCACATGGAGGGGGTTGCAGATCTCCTCAAGGGCGAGACGAAGCCGCTCCCGTCCCAACTCAAAGGGGTGGAAGCCGACACGGCCGGTGAGCTTCATCTCCAGGAGCGGTTGGCGGTCATCTTCGATCGTCGCACACTTGGCGGCAACCTGTTCGCGGAATCGGGACAGGGCAGTTTCTGCATCATCGGCTCCGTCGAGGTCAGTGGTGGTCACCAGCATGGGGCGGGGATTGGTCGGTCGGAACTCGTGGGTAAAGACCCCATCCTCAACGGTTACGAGATAATATCCCTTGTCGTATTTCTCTTCACCGAAGTTGACACATTCAGGGGAACCGGGGTTGAAGGCGTAGGGGCGGCCCTCGGGGGTGGCGATGATATAGGGCTTGTGACCATGGCCCAAGGCCACGTAGTCGAAGGCATCAGCCAGGGGGAGCGCTTCCTCGGGCTTCATGTTGCCGATTTCCACCGGTGAGTATGTCCAGACCCCTACATGGAAGAGGAGGATGTTGTTTCTGGTGGTGACCGTCTCGCAGATGCGGGGAACGTGTGCGCCGGCCTGGGTGCCGATGTAGCCGAGGCCGTAGATGTTGATTCCGTTGACCTCGATGTACCCCCCCATGCCCTGCTCGTAATCAAACGGATCGAAGCGGTAGCCGCCGGTTTCGGTGCGGGAAGGGCGTAGGAGATGGATGTACCCCATCTGCGACAAGGCTTCCATCCAGGAGATGTTGTCACGGCGATGGATCCAGTCATGGTTTCCTTCGACGGCGATACAGGGGATACGGTTGTCTTTCAGCGGTTGCAGGATTTCAATGGTGCGGGCGAAGGTTCGGGGGAGTATTTGGCCGGTGTGGAACAGGTCGCCGGCAATGAGGACAAAATCAACATTTTCGGCAATCGAGTAGGACACGATGCTGCCGAGCATGCGGAAAAAGTCTTCGTAGCGTTCTGATTCACTGGAAGAAGTACGGTAGGTTTTGCCGAGATGAATGTCGGCGGTATGTATAAATTTTATATTAAACACGTGAGTATGGGTATGAATTTCGGATGTAAGCATGATGGAACTTACCCTTCGAATCTGACTGCATGAATTCCTCATAGATTGATGTTGGAACGTTGTAGTATTGATAAACTCCGCCGCTCTTAAATTCTACTTCTAAAGTCTCAATAGAAGCTTCATACCCAACAGACAAAATCGTTGAAGACGACACCATTTCTCGTTCCATTTTTTCGATCTCCTCATTTGGTAGTTTGGAGCGCTCTGGACGTATAACATTCCACCGAGGGTTTTGTGCCCTCCAGGATGCAGCAAGACGATCATAGTCTTCAGGAATTCGTTCCTTTTGCCAATTCTTCGAGACTTCAGGATCTTCGCTATTGGGACGATGTCCCTCTGAAGGCAATGTGATTCTACACCGAATCGGCAAACGTGCGGCTTCTCCGGTAATTATTGCTTCACCAGTTCGGAGCACTGGAAGGCTGTCTACGATTCCGGTAAGACAGTCGGGTAACGCTGCTTGGACTTTCCCACGGTCCGGGGAGTTTGACAGTCTCAAAGCCACAAAAGTACCACATTGCGAGAGTATGGTATCATCTATCTCTGAGGGACGTTGACTGATAATCATTGCGCCGATACCAAATTTTCGGCCTTCTTTGACGACTCGTTGCACCATCTCCCGAGCAGGTCCATCTGCTTCTCGGGATAGGTAACGGTGAGCCTCTTCCATCACGATCAAAACTGGACGACTAATGCCACCTTCACTTTTCTCTCGCCCCCAAAATAGACTTTCAGTGATGATTTTCAGAATCGCGCCTATAAGCCGAGCAAGTACAAGGCTTGGAATCCCTGACAAATCAAGGATCGTGATCGGTTTGTCGTGTCCAAACCATGCCGCTAAAAGATCAGAAATATCTTTCTCGACTATTCCATTCAGATCGGGTTCCCATGGTCCAGGATGCAAAAGAAAATCATATTGGCGGTCAAATAAACGCGAACGCATTTGATCGAGTGGTCGTCGTATACCAAGAACACCTTGCTGATTCATGTACGGGGCCGTATTGTTTGTGCTATGCGGTTTGTACTTAGGCGGTTTTAGCGCATCAGGGTGACCTTCTTCTAACAAGGCGGGTACTGTTCTTTCTTTGTCATCCCAAGTCTTAATCTCAGGATCGATAAGCTCGAACCATAGTCGTTTTAGACTATAAGGAATTGGAGTATCAACGGTCATCGATGTCAGGTCAACACCTGCGATTTCGGCAGCCTCCACCCGTTTGGTCCTATAATCGACTAGACGGTCAAGAACTTGTGTTAATACTTTATCGTCTAGTCGTCCCATCAAGAATGAGAGAAGATCAGCGGGATCAAGTGTCCAAAAGGGAATATGCAATGGTTGCTCACCGTCACTTGGATTGATCCGGAAGACAGACGATACAGAATGAAGTGCTTGCCCGTACTCTCCATGTATGTCTAGAAGAAGAATCCTTGCACTTGGAAATCCACCAGTTGCACCTTCGATGTTGCCTGACGCGATTGACCTTAATAGGCTTGCAACTGTTGTCGATTTTCCGGCACCCGTAGAACCAACCACAGCGCTATGACGTGTAACAAGTTTGTCGAGATCAATACGAACTGGAATCCCTTCTGCGTTTGCTAATCGGCCAATAATCACCTGCCCGCTATCGGTTGTCCCATAGATGCGCGCAAGGTCTTCCTCAGTGACAAGGTGCACTTCATCATTGACGTTTGGGAATTGGCTAATTCCACGCTCAAATGCTGCACCTACAATCTCGCCAACCAGTTGAATTGTCATCCATCGTTCGCCGCGTTCCTGTAATTCGCGAAGCGCTTCTGGTGTAGCATTTGCTCCAACCTCTGCGACAATACCATAAAGGTCATGATAGCCTTGGGGGATGCGTACAAAACTACCTACTTGCCCAATCCGATAACTCTTGCCTCCAATAATGGCGATTCCAGAGGCAACACCTGGTGATTGACGCACACTCACTGTGGAGCCTGAAACCGATCCAACATAGCCGAGTAAAGTTGGTTTTGTATTCACATTGAAACCCCTGGGGAAGTCATTTCATCTAATTTTGTAGGTTGTAACGGGAAGTAATGATGCGCCCGTGAGGAAACGAAGAATCGAGCAAGTCTATCAAATCGTCCAAGAAGAAAGTGGTCTTCAGTCCCTTCAGTTTCAACACCCCAATAAACCACCTTATAGTTTTCGATGTTCTCTGACTTCTTGTTACCTATGTTGCCCTTTTCGTCGTACGGGATAACGCCGCGATCTTTAGTTACAGATAAGATGAAATCCGTTTTGGGGCCGATATTCCGTTCTTTTCTTTCATTGAAAATCGCACGAATCGGCAGTAATTCCCAATCTGAAGGAATTTCGCCAATCCAATCGATACCGCTATCCTGATAAGCCTCGTATCGCGGCAACGCCATCACTGCGCGCCTCCGAAACTCACCAGCTTCTTGAGCAGCCCCTCGGTCTCTGCCTCCAGCGCCAGAATATCCCGCGTAACCTCTTCCAGGGATCTGAGCGGCTTGTGCTGGTAGAAGTACTTGTTGAAACTGATCTCGTAGCCGATCTTCGTCTGGTCGATATTGATCCAGGCCTCGTCCACATGGGGCCGAACCTCGCGCAGGAAGTAGCCATGGATGTCGTCCTTGAGCGGCACGTTTTCGGTGTCGCGCAGGTCCGACTCGCTCTCGTACTCGACATACTCCCCCTTGGTCCCGGTCGGCCAGTAACCGAAATCGGCCAGCTGTTCCTGCGTGCAGCCGAGTTCAGCGAGGAGTTCGTCCAGCTTCTTGCCGTTCAGCTTGTGCACCTTCTTGACTACCCGCTCGGCCTTCTCGTCATACCAGCTCACCGCGTTAAAGAGCTGGTTGCGCTCGCTGGCGGTAAGCTTTACCTGGTGCGCCTTGAGCGCGGCGTCGACCAGCTCGGTGAAACGGTTGAAGTCCATAAAGAGCCCTTGCCCGACCTCCGCCATGACCACTTCGGCCACCTCCAGCAATGCCTTCTGGTCGCCCCAGTTCGCCGGATCGAAGAGCGCCTTGCTCTGCTTGGCGGAAAGGTTGATCTCCTCCTTCTCCAGGTGCGCCTCGATGGCCTTGCGGTGNNCCGACAGCCGGGTGTAGACCTCGTTCCCCCACTTCTCGTAGGCCCACTCCATCACCTCCCGCAGGGCTGGCACGAAACGGAGCGTGGCGATCCGCTCGGGAGTGAACTGGGCGGCCTTGCGGCTGGGGCGCTCGATGGTGACCTTGTAGTAGCCGAAGTCGCTGTTGTCGAAGACTTTGGAGACGCCTTCATGGGGCATGTCGAGATAGAGCTGGGTGATCTCCCGGATATGCTCGGGAGCGAATTCGCAGTTCTTGGCCCCCAGGTTCTTGCGCAGCTTGCGGAACATCTGGCTGGCGTCGATGAGCTGTACCTTGCCGTGCCGCTGCGCTGCCTTCTTGTTGGAGAGCACCCAGATGTAGGTGGTGATGCCGGTATTGTAGAAGAGGTTGTTGGGGAGCTGGATGATCGCCTCAAGGTAGTCGTTTTCGATGATGTAGCGGCGGATGTTGCTCTCCCCGCCGCCGGCATCGCCGGTAAAGAGGGACGAGCCGTTGTGGACCGAGGCAATGCGGGAACCGGCGGGTCCCTTGTCCAGATCCTTCATCTTATTGACCATCTCCATCAGGAAGAGGAGCTGGCCGTCCGAAGAGCGCGGCGTCGCGGGGACGGTATCCAGCTTGCCGCGAAAATCCTTCAGCGGCACCTCGAAACGGCGGTCCAGGACATCCTTGCCGTCGAGGATGTGCTTCTGGTCACCCGCCCACGACTTGCCGTAGGGCGGGTTGGATAGCATGAAGTCAAAGCGCAGCCCGGCAAAGTCGTCGCTGGCCAAGGTCGAGCCGCATTTGATGTTCTCGGGGTTGTTCCCCTTGATCATCATGTCCGACTTGCAGATGGCGTAAGTCTCGTCGTTGATCTCCTTGCCGTAGAGATTAATCATGGCATTTGATCGAATCAGCCCCTCGGGATCGGTAATGAAATCCTGGGCTTCGGTGAGCATCCCCCCCGACCCGCAGGCCGGGTCGTAGACGGTGATGACCGGCGGCAGGTTATCCTTCACCGGCTCGAAGAGGATGTGGGTCATCAGGTCGATCACCTCGCGGGGGGTGAAGTGTTCACCGGCCTCTTCGTTGTTCTCCTCGTTGAACTTGCGGATCAGCTCCTCGAAGACATACCCCATGCCCAGGTTGGTCAGGGGCGGCAGCTTACGGCCGTCCGGGTCCTTCGCCTCATTGGGGGTGAGGTTGATGTAGGGCGAAGTGAACTTCTCCAGCACCTCCAGCAGCACATCCTTCTCCGCCATGTGGCTTACCTGGGCGCGGAGCTTGAATTTGTCGACGATCTCCTTGACGTTCTCGCTGAACCCGTCGAGATACGCCTTGAAGTTGGCCTCCAGGATCTGGCGGTTGTTGGCCGCGGTATCCACCAGCATCTTCAATGTCCAGGGAGAGGTGTTGTAGAAGACATAGCCGGAAGCCTCACGGAGCCCTTCGGGATCGAGATCGGTGAAGCCGGCATCGTCCCGCTGGAACTTGACCTCTTCCATGACTGCATCCTTGGTCGTTTCCAGAAGGCAGTCGAGCCGCCGTAAAACAAACATGGGGAGAATGACATCGCGGTACTTACCGCGCACATAGACGTCGCGCAGGCAATCGTCGGCAATGGACCAGATGAAAGATACGATTTTATTGTGAACGGAATTATCCAACGGGAAGGCCTCCTGGGGTTAATACAATGGGGGAATGGGGCAATTAGGTGGTCATCGGCAATTTCGCCCACATGTCCCTAACTTCAAAAGCAAAAACCGCCCGCCAAATCAGGATTGGCAAGGGCGGTTCTCACTTGGAACTCATATTATATATGTTCGCATGACATCACAGTATCCTCAAAAAATCACATAATTACGCGAATTTAATACATGATTGAGCCGCTGATGTCAACAAATGCCTCTATTATCCTCCTGTTTCCGAGCGGTTACGCGGGATCCGTCGAGGAGAATACAACGATGGGGTGCCGGTGCCAAAGGTCGCGTCCCCCCTCACCTACTACTATCTGACTTGCCATCACGACCTTTTGATTTTTGCTGATCTAATGAAAAAAAGCCGCCATCTTCCGATGGCGGCCACGGGCTAACCGCAGTTGGTGCTGTTAGAGAATCGACCCTCAGTGGGATGGGAGCTTATTGCTCGTACCCTTCCCACACATAAACGATGTCAAACCCGTAGGTATTCCGGACATATTCGGCGAAGATCTCCCTCGCTCGGAGTGCACCGGAATCGTCCTGAGAGGTAACCGCGAAGAGATGTCCCAAAGCGGGGCTGATGAGGCTGGCGAAAAGGACGTCGATGGCAACTTTTTCCGCCGGCGCCACTTCCCTGCGGCGGCATGCCCACTCATCGGTCACAATTCCAACACAGGCCCGGTAAACATCGTCAGGAACGGAGCGCCGGTCCGTTTCCCACTCATAAAGCCGTTGCGGCGTCACCGGTTTGGCGCCAACTCCATATCGCCTGACAGAGAGTTCTTCCCCCAATATTTTCCCCGTCATTCCGACAACCTTCCGGATCTTCTTGATATCGAGTGCATTATACATAGTTGCCTCCTCTTTCATGTCGGACCGCTTTCCTCTGGCCGGGGCCAACGGTCTGGGAACATAAACTTCCAGCTCGTATCTGTTCATGACCTCCCTGCGGGCGGTAGCATATCCTTCAGGAGGGAGCCTTGCCCGGAGCCTTTTCAACTCGGCATGCATCTCAACGTGGGCACCTGGAGGCATGCACGCCAGGTTCTTGATCCGGTTGTTCCGCCGATTCTCGTCCCGGTGGTGGATGACGTAACCGGCCGGCACCGGTGCCCCGTAGTGGAGCTCCCAGACAACAATGTGCTGCATCTTGCTTCGGGTTATCTTTTTTTCCCTGTCACGAATGGTCAGCTGAATGTAGCCCTGCGGGGTAGATCTGGGTCTGGCATTTTCCCAACAGGAATTGCCTTCCGGCAGACCACTTCCACCCAGGGGCTTCCCCTGGCGGCTGCGATGTGTGGTAACGACCGGGGAGATCATGCTACACCTCCCGGAAGAGCGGTCGGCTTCGCGACCATGAATCCAAATTTCGAGAGCACATCATGACCCACAATGCCAAAAAGGGGAAAAGAGACCATTATGCGGATATTGCGGTTTGCGAGTTGAATCTTGAGAATGAATTCCTCGCAAAATTCCGCCACCTCCGCCTGAGGTATCCGAGTCGTCCCCTCCTTGGATATCCGCTGGAGCAGGTAACCGTAGATGGCGTGGGCCAAGAAAGATTCCATGTCCGCCATCATAAGTCGGAGCCAGTCCCTGGCCTCCTCCCTGGTTAGCTGATTGTGCCTGATAGTCAAGTTCCTCTTGATCCAGTCTTTTCGTGTTTCATCGATCTGTGCCATGATTCCCCCCTAACGTTAATGCACGCTTCCCTATGCCCTTAGTGCCTCATGACCAACCCTTTGAAACAGCGGCAACAGGTTGACTCTCCCCTTTCCCCTTAGTACGAGTCGGAGTTTCAGCTGAAATTCGCCGAGGAAGTGGCAAAACTCCCTCTCGGGGAAGCTCTCGTCCTGACGCTCCAGACGCCTGAACTTTACAAACCCATAGAGTGCCAACTGGTAAAAAAGCTTCTCGTCTCTCATCATCAGCCTTTGCCAGCGCACCGCCATGTCCTTGGAGAGAGATGCCGTGGTTGCCTCAAGGTTTTTCTCAACCCAGGTCCGCATCGCCAATTCCTCATTATCGCGCCTCATTGACACCCCCTTCGGACTCACCCAACAATTACCAATCGATTCATTTAAGTGAATTATACCATTCAACTTTATAAATGTAAATAACAAAATTCACAACTATGCATTCAAGGCTTGAACCGGCGCGGACTTCCTGCTATACATTGGGGCATGGATGAGACGACAAAGGCCGAAAAACGCAAGCGCGGAGAAGTGGTCGACGCCGCTGTTTTCGTCGAGAGGGTTAAGACCTTGATGGCAGAAAAGGGACTCTCTTCGGCGGAGCTTGCCGACCGGGCCGACCTCGCCAGGTCTGCTCTCACTCAGTTTTTCGGCGGAGAACGAAAACCGAGTGCAGACGCCGTGGTAAAACTCGCCAACGTTCTTGACACTTCTACCGACTATCTCCTTGGGAGGCGTGACCAAGCAGAGCTTGCGGACCTACTTCAGTCGGACAAGATCAAGGAACTGCTCCATCTCTTCTCCAATCTTTCCACAGCGGACCAGGATCGGGTTCTCGCCATGATACGCTTGATGAAGGAAACCGCCCGCTCTCCCTCAGAGGAATCCTCTACGAACCCACCAGCCGCGTAACGAGAATGGCCCTTTTTCTCATTACTTAGTGAACAGCACAAAAAAACGGGGCGTGCCCGCCGCTGTATGCGCCGGACACGCCCCGTTTCACACCCTACTTGTAATGCCTGGTGACTCCTTCCCGCCCGTGCCCCAGATACTCGGCGATCTCTTTGTTACTCGCACCTTCTTGGTCCATCTTCTGGGCCGTGTGATGTCGTGCCAAGTGACTATTCGCCATGTTCGCCTTGGTGCCGCCGGTACGGTGTAAGTCATTCGCCTGTTTTTTCAGGGCCTGTTTCAGTGTCAAGTGCAGAGGGATCAGTGTCTTGCCACCAGTGGCGGCTATATGCTTACCGACCCGCTGCAAGACCTCCCGCTGCTCATCGGTTTTGACCTCTAATTCGCGAGGTCTTCCTCCCTTTGAACCCTCCACAACCAGAAACTCCCTACCGTTGTGAACAACCACCCCCTGCGACAAGAGAGATTCCTTGACCCGAAGCCCAAAAACCCTCTGCATGTCAATAGCAAGGCCCTGCCATTCATTTTTGCCGTAAAGAGCCTCTCTAACCTCCTCCATCTTGATGTTGTCACCATGCTTCGGTTGATACCGGTCGCTCCGGTTAATTCCCAGTTCAGCATTGCTGCTGGGAACGATGTTATCCTTGCCGATGGCGTGGGCTATCCTTCTCATGGCAGTGGCGTAGTTCGCCATTGTGCTCGCCGAGACTCCCTCCGCTTTCAGGTGGTTGAAAAACCTCGACACGTGCTTGGTCTTCATGTGGTGGATGGACTGGAGCCCTTGGGTACCCATGAACTCCGCTATCCTCTCAATATTTCCCAGCAGTTTCTCCGTTGTTCCACTCCCCTTGCCGTAATTCTTCCCCACCAGCTTCTTTGCCTCGTTGCCAAGTTTACTGCTCATGGTTGTTCTCCTTTCTCCTGTTGTGTGGTGCCAATCGTGTTGAGTGTGTTTGCCACACAGCGGGGAGCTGTGCCCTAACGTGACACCAACTCGGAAGTTGGAGACGCTTCGGTTCCCTGAATTTGTGCATGAACCCGCAGGTTCAGTGCCCGACCTCGGCCGGGCAATCAGGGGGGCATACTGCCGGCTCCTTAGTGGATAGCGGAGGCGACACCTAAACAAGGAAGGAGGAGTTGCGAGGCATGGATGGGGGCGGACGTGAGAAAAGAGCCATCCTCCTGATGACTCTTTTCTCACGTCCGCTTAACGCCCGCTGCGCGGGCGACGGTCAGTCGACCGTCTCTTTCTCATCTCTACGTTCTGAGAAAAGAGACGGTCGCTTCCCGCGGCTACTTCAGAGGTAAAGGGAGATGTATGTGAACGGCCCGCAGCTTAATGCCGCGGGCCGGCAAGCGGAAGCTTGCCAGGTGGGGCAGGAAACGCTCCAGCACTAAACGACCATCACAATAAGGAAAGATGTAATGCCCTTATTGCTTCGGCAGTTCCTACTTGGAGCAAAAACGAGAGGGACCAATCGGGTTGCCGGGGGGGTTAGCCCCCAGCCCCCACACCACCCGTCATGCGGGCCCGCACCGGGCAGTTCGACGAAGTTACCGGGCCGTAGCCGGGTATAGGGTCTGCCACCCGGAAACTTTGCGAGTTCTCCTGGGGTCACGTCCAGATCTTCCGTACCGTGCCATCCGCACACACCTTGGTTCGATGGGAGGATGAGAACGCCTTCGCCTCCATAGTGCAGGCTCGACCAGACCCCATCTTTGGCCGACCGGTTTATCACAGGGTAGCCCCGTCGATTACGGCCCGGTACTTCTCCTCATGCCCTTCGGATTCCACCTCGCGGTGAACTGTCGCTACACAACCG
>MTLE01001928.1_pt1 | contig 15088 bp, 9 predicted proteins | sample 1982461 | NCBI WGS metagenome assembly MTLE01 (sample SAMN05712605, study PRJNA340218) | biofilm metagenome | isolation source: sample SPL anode biofilm adapted to -200 mV | place: USA | collected 2012-02-03
AACTTATACCATCCTAGAACGGTTACGCTTACCTGATTGTTATGAAAATAAAATATATACCTATTAATCAATGTCTTATTTTTTATTATTTTTATTTTGTAATGAAAATTGTAAAAAATGGTTTGTTTTTTTGCCAAAACTTTACACTTTTGGACCGCAGCTCAGTATGACCACATGCACATGCATAGTTGTTTCATTAGAGTGAGGCTCGTTTTGGGTTTGGTTTGGTCTCGAATGGGGTTGATGTCATACAAATACCAATCCAAAGTTCAGTGTTTCGTCGAAATGGTCAAAGGAGCCCTCTCGGCGAAGTGTGCGTACGCGCCAGAAGTAGAACTGCCGTATATCCTGGTCGCCCAAATCAAGTAATTCTCGATAGGCGGTACCTCTAGAAACAAGAGTCGTACCGCAGTTTCCATCGAACTGCATTGGGCGAACAGGCCCCCAGCCCGCATTCCAGTAATAAAGGTCGGCGACGACCTCATCATCTGATTTGACTTCCAGATACCCGTTACGAGGTATGACCTCGAGCTGGTCATTCACAGGCATCGTGGGCAAGAAGAGTCGCCCTGGATACAGGTCATGTTGCAGGTAGCCTAAACGGTTCATGCCGAGCAGCTTGGCCAGAGGCCATGTCCTGCTCTTCTGATCCGCAATTTCGTAAGGATCTCGCAACGCCAAAACGGTCTTAGTATCTAGCGGCGCTAAAGCATCACCAAGGAGCATTCGTCCAGTTCTACACACATCATTCAGATGAGCAGCCAAGTCTTCATCTGCGATGCTGCCACCTGCCGCTTGTACCCATCGGACGACTGAGACCTCTACACAGTGGTCCATCGTGATAACGACAGGCGATGCGAAGGCTATCAGCTCGTCATTCGGGCGTTCGGCTTGAGCCTGCTCAACTAGGCTGCGGACAGCAGCACCTATTGCCTTGTGGTCACCGTCAAAGTCAGTTGGACCTGGAAACCACGATGGGCGCTCTGGTCTGAGAAACGCAAGCGTCGGGTTTATAGGTAATGCCAGCAGAGCCATGTCTTCTGCCTGATCTGGAGGCATACCCCAGAGCTCTTTGGCAACCGACAATGTCCGAAGATAGGCAGAAATCATGCGTATAGCAGCCCTAGATGAGAAGTGACAGGTCAGCCCTTCGCCCAAAGGCCGTATGAAATGCCAAGGGGCCCCCTGAAAAGGAGCATCTGGGTAAACCTTACTGTTTACCGACCACTCGAAAGCCATCTGGCGCACAAATGGAAAACTCGAACTGCGTTCAATGTCAGCCATAGTGGAGTGGAAGATCCTCGGAATGTCTGCACCTTGCACACCATTAAAATCCTGTGGAATGTCAAAGTTATCAGCCACCTCTGCCAGACCCATGACAGGGGTATCAGGCCATAAGCCCAAACTCTCTAGCAACAACGTTGAAAGGATAGACGGCTTAGGGATACTTTCAGCCAAGGTCGGACAAGCCTCGTAACGATGTTCCTGCGCCGCTATCCAGAAGATGCAAAGTACTTCCACCACTTCAGCCTCAAGCTTACGCGAGCTCAAAAACTCAAGTAGTGAAGCTTCCGTTGCCGCTTTCGATGCGGGCTCACCGAGCCGAACGGCAAGCTCCTGCATAGTCCACCATCTTGTTGCGGTCGACGGCCAGCCGAGCCTGGCGATGAGGATACTAAGGTCGTCCATCATTAGCTCATCGTCCTCATCGCATCAAGCTTTGCCGCCCAACGTGGGCGCTCCAACGAAAGGGTTCGAGTGTCATCAAGTACGCAGTTAACCATTGTTTCGGCAAATTTAATCGCGTCTGCAATGCGCTTTTGCTGCACATAGAAATAGACCATTAGTTCGTTTGGTGCTATTCGTGACTGCCTCGATTCGTCAAACATGCTGTAGGTTGTTGCTGCAACGAACTCGTCACAGCGGTCTGGAAAATGCTTTATGACCATGTCTAACCGTTTGCAGGTATCAACCGCTCTCTCCATGAATCCCACCCATGCCCCACTATTAATCTGCGCATGGACCAGATATTTCCACGCAGCTTTCGAGCCACTCAACCTGCGCTTCGTCTCAAAAGCAAGGTCAGACAAATCGAGGACACCCTTGTACCGCCCCTTATCCGACAGTAGCAAACCATCCAGCGCCGACAGTAAACGTTTTCCTTGCTTGGCTTTATCCCAGTGTTCATACCAAGCTCGGAGCAGCCTATTCTTCTCGTTGTAACTGTCGGACAAGCTCTCCAATAGTTCCTCCAGTTGTTCAGGCGCAAATGTAGTGACGTCACCGGAGTAAGGTTTGCGGTCAATGTTATTACTCGGTGGATCAATGTGCTGCAGCACGCCAACGTCCCAGCCAGCATGTTTTCTAAGAACATGCAGCCGCTCCGCGGCACCATCCTGGCCATCGTGTTCGAGCCGCATTAACTCGTCCTGAATCTCGGGATGTACACCCGTGCGCATGAGCGCATCAAGTGGCCAGCCGTACCTGACTCCCTGTTGCACATATGCCCGCAAACTGTTCTCCGCATGAAACCAATCGCCTGCGTGCGTGTGTTCCTCGAGCTTTACGACCAAGGCCGCCGGACACAGCTTTGCCAGCATGTGGTCCGCCACTGCAAGTAGGTGCCTCGTGCCTTTCCCATCTGTGTAGTCCAAAACGTGATGGATCTGGGGCGAGAGCAGACTGAGTAACCTTCGAGCGTCATCTGGTGAGGCATCAACTAGATAGTCAATAGCATCGAGCGTGTTACTTAACGTTGGGTCCTTACGGTGTCCATAACCAGTCGTCAGCTCCCAGACCTGTTTGCAGAGTTCCCGAGCGTCAACGTTTAATCCATGGGACAAGGCTATACTACACAACTGCAGAGGTGTCTGCAGATGAACACTGGTCTCCTCACGGATATCTGCATCCAGCAGGACGCGTTGAAAATGAACGAAAGCAGCGGCCGCCTCATCACTCATCCTAGTCAGCAATCCTGCCGCGTACTTGGCGCGGAAGGATGCACTATCAAACCACTCGTATGTGGCTGCAGCAGCTAAGGTCGCCTCGGTAAGCGCCACATCGTCACGGTTGAAGAGTAAGCAACTGCCGAGTCGAATGTCGCAGGCAACACGATGCAACCCGGCTCTGAAGTCTTCTGCTGCTGAGCTTGCGTTGTGACCCTGCCTGAAAAGACGGAACTTAACCGGCTTGAGCAATTCGAATATCTCATGAAAGTCCACGAATTTCCCTCGCCACCAACGCTCTGCAACTTGGTCTGCAATCACTGAAAGAGCATCAAGAAAGTGACTGATGTTATTCCTTTCTTTATAGCGTGGAGCCCTCACGAACTCGAAGGGAATTTGCCCATCTGCTCTCGCGCACAGACTGACGTGGACACCACTAAAGAACCAATGGTGTACGAGCGTGGTTAGATCGTCTTTACGTTCGTAGTAGTTACCTCTGAGCCATTCGATCGGAATAGGCTCATTTAGAGGCTTCGAAATCCGCTTACAAGCAGCCTCCACCGCAGCGACCAAGGGGGTTCGTCTCAGTTTGCTGAAGTCATCGTGGTCGACGATGTTTACTCCGGCGGTTGCTGCCGCACGAACGCAGTAGTCACTTAGAACACTCGTGTCCAAATCAGGTTGCAAAGAAATCGCGGTCTCCATCAAGTCATCAAGGTAACCGTCCTCAACCAGCATTTGAGCTCTTGGCATCCATATGATGGCGCTGTTTTCTCTAACTAACTGGGCAAACGTCTCTGGGGTCGCCCCGATAACCCCAAGGCGCGTGAGAGCATCGACCAAAAACTGGAGTTCGTCAGCTCCCTCGTTGGATGAATACCGGTTGGAGAAGCGGCTAAGGCCTCTAAAACGACGCAGAGTCTCATCACCACAGGTCTCGGCCTGTACCGTCTGGCCACGTGCCCGCAAGGCTAAGCCGAGCGCTGCCACATCCAAGATATCCGTCTCGTGCCGTGAGGCTATTGCCTCTTGGACTACCCTCTCATTGGCCGTCAGCGTCAGGGTAAATGACACTAGCCGGGCCATGTCGTCGCTCTGCATCTGAAATTCGCTGCCACCAACCATTCGCATCTGCAAATGTGCAATTCGATATGCGTCAGCAAACGTATTGGTCTCCAGCGCTGCGACCAGCGCTTCGGATAACAGTGTGTCAAAAAGCGATTCTGGATAGCCCTCCTCTAAACGGAGCATGATCCAGTCGCGGGTTAGTCCACTAATCAGATTTTTGGGATTACCTAGTCTTGCCTGGACGGTCCAGAGCCAGTTAACACGAAGAGAAGGTGGCGCTTCTGTTTCCAGCCAGTTCGCTACTGCTGGCATCAATTCATTGATGCGTTCGTCGTAGCCTGTGGTCGAACGAACAAAGACTGCCAGACTTTCATGGAAGACCTTCAGGCCAGCGGTTGACGAGTGCAGCAGATGTTCCACTTTGACGACATCAGGCTGTGCAGTGCGCAGCTTCGCAGAGATCTCCCCAAAAGCAGTTTTAGGCCAAAAGAAAGGAAATGCACATACCAATCGCAGTGTGTCCTTGATACTTGGCGGCAGCTCTTCCCATAGCGATGAGTAGTAGAACTTTGCCTCTTTGGTCATGTCACCCTGTAGTCGCTCTATATTCCAACTATCAAGGAGGTTGCCAGTGTGCTCAAGCTCGGCCGTGGCATAGATGACGTGCAGCGGGTGGCCATTGGTCTTTTTGCGAAGCGTGCTCGCAGTTTCCTGTAGCTGGCGTTCTGACCGCTCCTGATCGTCAAAACAGGTTGAGAGTCTGCCTTCATCAACAGCCTTACACAGGTAAGATAGGACTGCGTTTTCAGACATCGCCGGTAACGTTCGCCAACTAGACTTCGGCGCTACTGCCAAGAGATCCTTAGGTAGTTGAGCGTCATCGACCGGCTGTGTGCCCACTAATAGGACCATGTTATCTGGGCACGGAATAATCTGGGAAAACAAATCGTCTAGCGGTCGTTTGTCTGCGTTGTTGATTCGCCAGACATGGTCTAGGCCATCCAGAACTAGTACAAACGGTTTACCCTGGCTCTTGTAGTAGGCCGCGCATGCATTGAGGAGTCCTCGCAGATCACTTCCGGGCGCATGAGCTTCAGAATGTAACCGTTCGATCTGCGCCTTGATCGATTGCTCAACCATGTAGCTGTGCACACGATCTCTTCCCCGCTCGGTTGTCGAGAGGAAGTAGTGGTGCCGCACCGTGGGTATCTCCAACTCAGCAAGCTTGTCGCACAGCGCGCTTAAGTATGTGCTCTTTCCTCGACCAGGCGGGCCTGTGAGCACAATTGCTTGCCCAGAACTGGCAACAGTGTCTCGCACAAAATCGAGGTGGAAGGTCTCGTCAGGCACCTCATATCCGATCGGCACAACAAAATCTTCCGGCAGGGGCGCCGGTGGGGTTGCCCGCAGGATGGTACGGACCTGTTCCAGATAAATCCATCCTTCTGGCGGCGGGGCATTCTTTCGAATCGACCAGTTCAAGGCGACATTCTTCAGGTTCGCAATTCCCTCCGGTGTGCCGTGCAGGCGCAGTCGCGCATCAATTTCGTGCTCGAGCAATTCGAAGCTCTTATCACTGTGAACGATCTGTAACTGACTGAAGAAGGCTTCGCACCTCCTCTCATCACCAAACTCGGAGCTCACCTCTGTGCGCCGCAGCTCAGGAATCTTGGCGAAGGAGATCTTCCCGCCAACTAGGCACGCCTCAATCTCAGCATCTGGCCGGCGATTGGTCTTGAGAGAGAGCGCGCCGATACGCGCGGGTTCCAGTGCGACGAAAGCGTCAAACCACTTGCGCAGCATTGACCTCGAGCGAGCCGTCTTACCGGTTTTCTCCAGCATCCACGCCCAACTAAGCTCGTACTCAGCCGGGTTAGGTGTGTACTTGACCTGATCAAGATCGACAAGACCGTCGGGATGTTCGGCGACGATGTCGTCCAGTCCGGTCGGCGCAACGGCATCGTCATCGCACTCAAACTTCACACGGGTGTAGCGTGTCGGCGCATCGAGCCAGTCACACAGGAGCTTAAGTCCCTGCCTAGTTTGGTAGAGATAGCCTGCGGCAGTGATTGCTGTTTTTTTGATTTCTTCAGACATTGAATAACTACCAGTGATCTAGATACATTGACACAGCTCTCGATAGAACAATTCATCCCCCTACAAGCCCATTGATGTATGAGTTGAGTCATCGGGTTCTATACTGAGTCGCCACTGGTTTCTATATATATTTCGCAGTAGCCACATAATAAGAACGGGTTACCAGCAACCCTAATTGAAACCACAAAGGCGATTCATGTCCAGATAACTTATCTGTGATCTAGGAGAAAAAAATAAAGGGGCTAGCACCATAAGACCATGGATACCGATATTGGAAGCAGGGGGCGTTGTTGCTCAAATCAGGGAACTATTCGGCAGTTTGGTGATCTGATCTCTTAGGTTCACCAGCGGTGAGCGCCAGATGGGCAAGTCCAAGCACAAGATCTGCAACTGGAAACTGAATCGCCACAAATGGTTTACCTATCACAGCTCATCTTACCGATCCAACTGAGGGCTCCAATGACGTCAAAAGCTCGCCGTCCATAACCTTCCTCAAGAAGTGATTCCGGAAGGTATTCATCAAATTTTTCGATCTCTTTTTCTGGAACCAATGCTGCCAATTCTGTCGCGGAGGGTAGTTGACCATCTAGCAAAGACAGTAAATCAGTACGCACCTGCTTCGCATCAGCCTTTTCTATCTCGATGGCACCTGCAAAGGCGCCGGCCTGATAGCCCAGTTGGGTAAGCAATGCCACCAATGTGTTCACCACCTTATCGCCAAGCCATGGAAATACGTAAACCGACAGCCCTTGCTGAACTATTGGCTCGCTATCAAGATTCAGCTCATTAAAAAAGTATTGTCCCTCTGCAAACAGATCCTTAGCCATGTCATCCAAGAAATCCATCTTGCTTGCCCCTGCAGCAATTTTATAATCGCCTTCACGGTAGATACTGAACATCTCTTGGCGCACCACGTCATGGATGCCCATCCCGGAACCTCCAAACTTGGGTGGCTCTCCGCCTTTAGCCCGTACGACGTTGATCACCTTTTTTTCTGTATCTATGTCGACCACTTTCCAGCGTTTGCCTCCAAAGACGATGTGTTGATCAACCAGAATCATTGTATCGACCGGCAACGAGCCCAGTGTCTTACCGCTGGCAACCACTCGAAATTCCTCGGGAGTTTTGAATACCGCATAAAAGGTATAGTGGCTCACCAGCCGCTCTCCCTGAAGCCCCAGCACCAATTCGCCGCTGGACAACTGGGTCAGAAGTTCATCTTTGCCCATCTGAGTCAGGAGCTGTTTGAAATGATCAATTGTGACTTGCTGAAAAGGGCCTGTCTGGCAAAGCGTTCGGTATAGTTGTTCCGCTCGGACGCCCCCCCATTGAGCCGTTACGGCTAGCACCTGGTGCAACAGGGTTGAGAAATGAAACTGCTCTGTATCAGCTGGCTCAAACCATTTTCCTGCAATCAGCAATCGGATCATCGCAATGGACTGCAGCAACTCCATCCGTAGCTTATCAACCAGACTGGAGTTGGTATGTAACTCATCTTCCGCTATCAACATCCGCAGGATTGCCGGATCCCCTCGACGCCCAGACCTCCCCAGACGCTGTCGCAGACTTGATACCGTGTGTGGAGCTGTGACCTGAACCACTGAGTTAACCTTGCCTATATCAATCCCCAATTCCAGAGTCATGGTGCATATTGCCGTCGTGGGTAGCGTTTCTTTTTGTAGGCGCGCCTCCAGGACCTCTCTGGCTTCTTTGGACAGAGACCCGTGGTGCGGGAAAAACTCATTGGGCACAGCCTTAGTCTCACAAAGATCACTTAGTTTGGCGGCCAAGCTTTCGGTACGCTTTCGACTGTTGGCAAAGACCAAGTGCGACCCGCCACGGCATACTCGATACAGATCCTCACAGATCGCTTCTTCGGCACTGCAGGGTATCTCGTCTCCGGGGTTCGGAGCCTTCAGCATGAGAGGATCCCGGTAACCTTTCACGACCACTTTCAACACAGCTTCGGAATGCGAGCTACAGATCGTGGCACACGATAGCCCTTTATCTGGGCGTAGAGAGGCAGGTACGCTTTCAAGGTTGCCGAGGGTTGCACTTAGTGCTGTTCGGGGAATGGGCTTTCCGTGTCGGCCAATCAGGTGCTCAAGTCGATTAAGCAGAGACAACAACTGCTGACCGCGTTCGGTCCCGATAAACGCATGGAACTCGTCAATCACTATGTATTGCAGCAAGCCAAAAGCCTGCTTAACCCAGCCAGGATCTCTAAGCAGCAACGACTCCAGAGATTCAGGGGTAATCAGCAATATGCCGGATGGAGATTTACGAGCAGCCGTTTTTTTTGACTGAGCACTATCCCCATGCCAAGGTGTGAGCCTCATATCCAGCATCTCACACAAGCCTTCGAGTCTTCGATACTGGTCGTTAATTAGCGCCTTGAGGGGACTGATGTAGACGATGCCGAAACCACCTGTAGTATCAGCAATGGCTGAACAGGCAGGAAGGAAGAAGGCCTCCGTCTTACCTGCTGCTGTTGATGCGCTAATCAGCACATCACAATCCCCCGCGAGAATAGGCGGGATTGCCCGTTCCTGTATCTCGCGAAGATCTGACCACCCTTGTTTAAAGATCCACTTCTGAACTTGGGGGTGTAGAAGGTGGTAAGCCGCATTCATAGCGTGAAATTTGCTAATTCATTATCCGCGACATCGGAATCATCTTCCGCTTCCTCAAAATCACTCGGCAGATCCTCTTTAATTTCAACGGTACCGACCAGACTACGCCATTCCACGTGAGGATTTTGCTCTAGCAGAGACAGCATATCCAAAAAGGCTTTGATGGTATTACGAGGCGTTCGGAAGTAAGCGTCGCCGATGGTCAGACTGCAATGATGGAGGAATGCCTGTAGCGCTTCATCGGGCACCAAGTAGGCCTCAGGGTCACCGCTAGCAAATACATGCCGTAAGTTCTTCAGCAATATGTATAACTCTTCGGGGGTCAGGTTATTCAGGTGCAGTGATGGCGATGAGTAATCCACTAAGCCCGTTCGCTGGGCAAAACTGTTCTCAGCCAAACGAGATTGCAATGCTTCGTAGCTATACAGGCCCTTGCGCGGATCTAGCAAGAATTCAGGAGTGCCACCAAGTAGGAACCCCAAGTGCTCGGCCGAGCCCTGGAGGCAATCATTCAGAATGCGCAGAATTTGCTCATAATTTGAGGTGCGAGCCTGACTGCTGTTGAGCTTGTATAGGTTTACCATCTCATCAAGGTTGACTAGCAAGCCGCTATAACCTGCTTGACGAACAAACAGGCTCATCAGCTTCAATGCATCATAGAACGAGCTATCCGAGATAATCGTCCGCACACCTAAGTCATTGCGGGCATCCGTTTTGGTGCTGTACTCTGCTCGCAGCCAGCGGATCGCATTACTTTTTAATGCATCATTGCCTTGCTCGTGTCCATTCCAATAAGCTTCGATAACCTTCGCAAAATCATATCCTCCAACCATATCGGTTAGCTCGGCCAGCTTATCGTGAATAATCGTTGTCACGCTGACGTTACGCGCATCAGCATCCTGGAGGGCATGCGTGATGAACCTTTCTACTACGCTGGTAAGTGCATTCCCGTCCGGTTTGTTACGCGTTGCCAGATTACGCATGAGCTCAGAGTACAGATTGCGGGCTTGGCCAGCCGATGCATGAATACGACGATCAGGGGAGAGGTCGGCATTGACGGTCACCAGCTTTCTCTCCAACGCAATAGCTCGCACTACGCTGAGGAAAAACGTCTTACCCGAGCCGTACTCCCCGATTATCAGGCGAAACGCCGAGCCCCCTTCAACGACGCGATCGATATCCTGTAGTAATGCTGTTATTTCGTTTGAACGCCCGACCTGAATGTGCTGAATGCCAACCTTAGGGGTCACACCAGATTTCAGTGATTGAATAATGGCGTCTCGCTCTTTGAGGCGAATGCGTTTAACTGTCATAGCGTTACCCTGCATTTAGTTCGTTGGCAATTTCTAGGTCAATATAGATGTCTTCGTCATCATCAATTACTGGAGCGTCTACCTGCTCATAAGCCCAGTCATTAATGGTCTCAAGTGCACCATCGAGCATGAGTTTCAATGACTCGCATGCAGCCAGTACATCCTTGCGTTCCCAGCGCTCCTTAGTGATCAGTTGTTTGAACAAGGAGTTGTGTGCTTGATCCAATCCGGCTGAGTTAGCAGCAATAGGCTTTTCCTCAGAAATGACTTGTGGCTCGTCTGGCGTATCGTCAACGAATATGGTGCCCAAGAGGCTTTGCACACTGTCGGTCTCAGAGGCATGAAGCGCCAAAAGTTCATCATTAAGAACGAAGCCCGGCTTTGGTGTAATCGCCTTACTGGTGGGCGTTACAGACGCCGGTACTCCCTTGCTGGAGGTGAGCTTGTGTACATCCGCAGCAACCTGCATTTTGTCGAGGCCCAGAGCGGTATAAAGTTTCTCAAGTTGCTTGATCTCGTCAGGAGACACCCGGCCATCAGCCAGAGCAACCGTCACAAGGATGTGTCGCACGACCTCTTTTTCTGCATCCCCAAGGTTGCCAACTCTTTCCTTTAGTCCTGTCATGTTCGCAGGAGTATTCAAGCGCCAGTGCAGATAGGCGTGTAGTGAGCTTTTTTCAATAGGAGACAAGTGCGCGCCATGATCGATCAACTTGTAGAGCGTGTTTAGCTCAGTGCTATCGACATGGTTGTCGACAGTTGCAACCATTGCCCCAAGGCGGAGTATCATGCTCGTCTCATTAAAGGCTTGGGATGGCTCAAAGTACGGCCCGTGCCCCTCAGGAAACAGTACTACGTTGCCATCAACGGTAGGCTTTGCATGGTGATAGCGAGGATCTGGAGCAACACCAAAGCCTGCCTTAGCTGCCAGTGTTGTTAGTAGTTCCGTTTCTTTTTTATTGATACGTTCAGGTGGCTCCAACCCTATCTGTCTCCAAAAGTCAGCCAAGCAAACCAAGCCTTTTGATGGCCCAGCAAGTTGTTCGTCAACCCAGCCCTTAAACCCTTTTAGGGTTGGATGTGTCTGGACGCTCACGAGGAGATCAGGCAGCAGAAGCATCGCTTCAATATCGTCAGCTGACGTACCCTTCTTGCCGAGATAGCGGCTGTAAGCAGATAGGGATTCAGTGCACGTCTCTGCAATCGCGATCAGTTTCTTGACTGGCGCTTTTAGTACACTGGGGTCGGGCAAGTTTGGCTGCTCCAGCGAAAAACCTCGCAGGCTTGCGCTAGCGGGATAGTAGTGGAGAGTTAGTCGCGTTTTGTTCGGTTTAACAACCATGCCATCACCAAACTGCTCGGCATACTGTTGCTGAAATAGGGAGGCAAACTGCTCAGCGCATCGGCGCGCGGGTGTCCGAAGGGTATATTCCTGACTATTTTTAAGCCATGTCAGCGCAACATGAGCTGGTATGGGTTCGTCCTTGGACACCCGAGTAGCCAGTTGGTAGCGAAATAGCAATGAGTCATGGGGCTGCTCGTCTTGTTCATCAAATGTAACAACTTCAGGCCGTAAGAGAGCCATCAACTCCATTAGACGGAGCGAGTAGCCAGAAAAGGACCTACTCGGGCCATAAATGTATCTCAGCCGCTGGAGCTCCTGGTATATTGATTTGAATTCTGCGTCTGTAACTCCCTCTTCCTTGGAATCAACGAGGATGCGACGCTCTAGTCCGTAGAAATAGATAAATACGTAGCCTAACGGTACATCTGGATTATCGCGTTCGCTTGCTAACCACGCCAGATAAGCCCCTCGCGAAGACTCAGAGATGCTATTGAACGAAGGCCAGTAACCCAGCGTTTCATCTTGATATAGCATATTCGCGCCACGGTGGATCTGAAGGCTAGAATCGATTAATGATGCGTCGACGCCATATCCATCCAGATCCGGCAAGCGACCACCGAAGTAAAAAAATCCGCCGCGAATTTCATGTCCTGCTATAGAGATGAGTTCACCAGGGATGACCCAGTGCCCTTTGGTTTTGTTATTGCTCTTGGTTTCTTGTTTGCCGTAAGACGTTGTGACTAAGATAGTGAACGTGGCCAACTCATCATTATCAGGCTCGCTTCGCACTGGCTCATTCCTTTTGTTCAGCACTTCATTTTCAAGTAATTTATTGTTCTGTTTTAGGGGGGGAGTCTTCTTGTTGGATCTACGGAAGAAGATGTAACAACCCCAGACAACGCAGATGATGATGATCAATTCCATTTGATTTGCCTTTATTTGCGCGGTGGAAGTGCCTGATGTTTGTGTGGTTTTCCCCCATGATAGACCCAATATCATTGGATAAAAAGTGACAACGCCCCGGCACCAACTGAATTAGGCGTTGTTGCTCAAATCAGGGTAAAACCAGGCAGCACCATCAGCCTCGCCGCACGATGGGATGACCAGCTCTGCACAGCCAGATAGCTCCCTAAGCAGAGCGATGCACCCTCGTCATCGCACGCAATAACTATCTTCTTTCTCCGTCAGAACGCTCACGGTCAATCTTTGTCAACGGCGTATTAAGTTGATGCTCTTTCATTCCATGCTTGTATGCATTGTATTGCCAGATCACAAACTGCTGTTTGTACCTCCGGTTCTCTTCTTTAAGCTCCTCTATTTCACTTTCAAGATTCACAATCCTAGCAGCTGCAATATTCAAACCAGCTGGGCGCGGATTTTTGGGGCCTCGGCCTTTAAGCGACTCTTTCTTTGTCTGGTAGGCATTCACTATTGCCTCATGTGCATTAAGGGACTGTCTTGACGGCAACTTGCCGACCAATGGCTCTGCCGCCTCACAGATTGCTGACCAAGACAGTTTTGGTTCCGGCCATCCTCGAATTAGGTTCACGATGGCATTAATGTCTCTATTATCCAGATGCTTAGCCAAGACCACCCCCTAACAAAGTTGTCAAATCATCTAACATCACAGCTTCTTTACTTTCTTTGCCTTTTTGCTCAATGGCCTCAATGGACTTTTTTTCGGCAACACGGCGAAGTTGACTAAAATCATTGCCCCGAAGCTTAATCTGAGCACCATTTTCAATATCTGGATTTTCTAAAATAGCTACTAGCTCCCGAAGCCGGGTGACGGTTTTCTTGTGGTACTGATACCAGCGATCAGCCCCCATCTCGCCGCTTTCCACAGCCGTTTCGGCAAGCGAAAACAGTCGCTCCGATTTCTCCAGACGTTGCTTAATTCGATCCAACTTTTCTGTTTCATCGCCTTTGATACAAACCTGCTCGGAACAATTGACGCAATCTCGGAACTTCTCGCAGGGACTCATAGTGAAGTCATGCACACAATAGCCATACTCCGTTACATGGACTGCGGCATGCTCTAAGGTATTGAACTCCTGCATAGTAACGGGCAGATGCTTTGCCACCACACCAACAGGCCCAAATAGCGCTTTTGTAGGGTCAAGGCGTTCAGCTATACCAACTAACTCGTATTCGGTCATGTGGTTGTAGGTTCGATTCTGCTTCACGTCTGCCCGCCCTGACCACTTGGCAATTTCCAGGTTTGACAGTCCGCCGCGCTGAGCAATGGTATTGAGCAGGTGTCGTGCCTGATGCGAGGTCAATTTGACCCGTTCTCCGTTCTCCGAACGGTAGCCATAACGATCAAAAATACTGACATGTTTGCCATCCAGAGCCTCGCGAGGCGACAGATCACTATTGAAGAAGTTGTTGGTTGGCTTATGTAATCCAACCGGTAGGCATCCTCGATTTCCGTGGAACTGATTAGCATTCAGTGCAAACAAGGCTGTGCTGTACTTAATCCCCTTGTCTTTATCAAACCACGGGAAGCCATCAGGCAAACGCTCCATAATGTGTTGCCACAGGCTATTTAGCGTATGCACACCATCTTCTTTGGCTAGACCTCGACCGCCAAGAGATGACCTCCACGCTTTTGGGGTGTCATGTGCAAAGCCAAGCGCCATACAGGCCTGCTCCATCGTCAACGGCTCGTCATCAGCAACATCGGGGCAATTAGCATGGCGGTAAAACTTATCCGGGTGCGTCTCAATCCACTTGGCCAGTTGTCGAGCATTCTCAGATAGACTTTTCGCTCTGGCGACGGCTGTTTTGGCGACCTCCACCATCACGGATGGTATCCATTTGATGTCGCTCTCATAGCCCTTCCCTGCAAAAAAGCGCCAGCCATAGCGTTCTATACCTTCGCGATCAGTTTCAAATACCTCGCAATCTGCAGGCAGTGCTAATACCTCAGTAATTCGTGACGGTGCTGACATCAGCATGGCAAACACTGATGTTGTGAATATGTCTCTTTCGTTTATTGGATCGTTGGCAAAAATTTCCGCCAGCGCATTGAGGGCGATATCACTCGGTAGTTTTTCTTCCCTATTTTTCTTGGCCTCTCTGCCAGTTTTGTTCTTATCCTCAGCACGCTTAATTGGATTAACCCAATTTTGTACAGCACTTGATACAAGCCGGTTTTCAACTACAAACTGAGCCAGTCGCTCAATCTCTCGACCACAATGATATGCTGCACCAACGGAGTAGTGTTGCCTTGCTAATTCGGCTGCTTCATCGAGCACGGAAATCGACAAACCATCAATATTTGCGTTCCCATTTACTTGTAGCAAAGACGCCTCAATTGCTCGGAGGGCCTTGCTTTCATTCTTTGTTCCTGTAGGCCGATGCCCCTGCTGGTAACGGAAATAGGCTTTAGCGAAATTGATGAACTCGGGGTCTTGCACCTCTTCCTGTATGGGCTTTCGCGTAATAATGCCCAACTTGGCAAACACGGTGATGTTTGGCCAAACAGGATTTTCCCAATTGAGGTCAGAACCGAATACAGTCAATTCATTTCGACACTTAGTTATGAATGCTTCAAGGTTTTCTGCTGCTGTGACCGTAGTCTTTGGTTTGAACTGTAAAATCTCAGCCATTGGTAATTACTCTTTGTTGGCTAAGCTCTTCACGGCGTTTTGCACAACGCATGATCACATCTGCCACTGCGAT